>Ga0310695_10010694_pt1 | contig 13340 bp, 7 predicted proteins | sample RumenRJG_04DNA_FD_203882 | JGI IMG/M metagenome (GOLD analysis project Ga0310695, IMG submission 203882) | Bovine rumen microbial communities from Lethbridge, Alberta, Canada - RJG_04 (v2) (version 2) | ecosystem: Host-associated > Mammals > Digestive system > Stomach > Rumen | place: Canada...
TGAACAAGTTCAAGCGAACTTTTGTCAGAACCTCGATTACGCCCGCTTTTTCATTTTCGTGCTTAGTTTCAATCAGCTTTCATGCTGATTTTGGCTGGATAAGTTTATCTACTACAATATAAACATCTTCAATACGGAGCTTTAGCTTTTTTTCTATCATGTTGATTACGAAAGCTTTAAGCTCCTCGCTTATCTGGGTCAATTCCCGGCCGAGCGGAACGTCTACCGTCATTATAAAAGTATAGCCGGATTTTTCATTCCTAATTGTTAATTTTTTTATTCTTACATGCTCGTTGAATTCACCGATGAAACTCATTGTCATTTGAGCCAGAACTGCATGAGAACATTCTTTTCGTTCCTGCTGGGAGAACGCCGGACGGACGAGTGACTTTTCAAAAAGCTTTGTATTCTGTGATGGTGAAGACTCGCTTTTACCCAAGAATTTACCAAGAAGTGTGGCGAAGAATTTATTCTTTGCTGTAGAGACTCGGATTGAATCATAGAAAATCTTTGAGTAAGACTGATTTTTGACCTCGTATGCTCGTACAGGAATTACATGCTTGCCTTCAATCTGTCGACTTCGGCGGGCTTCTTCCATTTGTTCAGGCGTGGCTATTTCTTCGATTTTAATGTATTTTTCGGGAAGCGGGAGCTGCAATCGGACTGCAATTTTATTGACCATCTTTTCGCTCGTTCCCAAAATAAGGATTTTTCTGATTCTGTTCTTTTGTATTGCACGTGCCACGGAATCGCGGTGTTCCTTGTCATCAAAAAGAGCAGTGCGCACGGCTCCCATGTAATTCTTCTCAAGTTTTGCGGATTTACCTGCCAAAATTTCATCGGCATGGATAAGAAGGCCGTCATCGATGATTGTCTTGATTCCATACTGCTGGGCGACAAGCTTTGCCCTGAAACTTTTTCCTGTACCGCTAGGCCCGAAGAAGGCAAAAACCATAGTTTCTTTGCTTTCAAGCCCGAAAAATTCTTTGAGTGATTCGAGAGTCATTTTATTCTGCTATTATTTTAACGCGGGAGATGCGAATTTTCAATTAAAATGAAAAAAATCTGGCAGAGGCGCGACAATTTTTTCTGGAAGTCCAAGCGGATTATTCTTTGGAAAATAAAGCTCTGCTGCGTGTAAGAAAAAATCCTGTCCGAATCGTCTTGAATCAATCTTAGTTCCGCCATAAGCCGTATCGCCCAAAAGCGGGAAGCCATGAAAGCCTGCCTGTGAACGGATTTGATGAGTTCGCCCGGTCTTAATCAGAATACGTGCAAGCGTAACTTTTTTTCCAAAAAGAACACCATGAGAAACAGGCGTTACTTCCGTATGTGCAAACTTTCCCTCTTCGGAATTTACCGAAACAGTATGAAAAACATCATTTTCAAAAAATCCTCTTTCCATTTTCTGTTTTCCGTTTTCCACTTTTTGAATGCGCTCTTCCCAAATGACGTTCTCTGTAAGAGTTCCTTCGAGAATCGCTAGGTAAATTTTTTGAATCTCATGCGTTTTTATTGCTTCGCTGAACCATTTTGCTCCTTCTAGATTCTGAGAGAAGACGATGAGACCTGTGGTTTTTCGGTCGAGGCGATGGAGCGGACCTGTTCTGAACGAAAGAGAGGATTTCTTGTGAGTGATTTCATAATCTTTTTGAACGATTTCTGCTAGAGAACCTCCGTTTGATGAACCAGAAGGCTGAACCGGAATGTCGTATGGCTTGTTCAGAATCAGAATGGACTCATTCTTGAATACGATTATGTCTTTTGAAAGTGGGGAGTTTTCCCCTGCGCTTAAAGCTGGTTCTTTTGAAGTTTCTGATTGTTCGCTAAAATCTTCTCCAAGCAGGAAACTTGCAATCTGAATATCATCGCCTTCGCTCACGCGGAAATTGCCGTCACATTTTTTGCCAGAAACTTTAATCAGACCTTTGCGAAGAGATTTATATAGCGAAGAAAGGCTTTCTTCTGAAAGAAATCGGCGTAAAATCTTGTCCAGCCGTCTTCCTGAGTCATCTTTCCCGGCGGTGAAATGCGTAAAATCCATACAATGTAGTCTATCAGAATTTAATTGTTGCACCTAGTGTGGCGGATGCAGAAAGTGTCGCTGATTTTTCCCATAGGGCATAATAGTTTAATCCAAGATCGGTGTTCAGCGATATGAATTTGCTCACCTGTGTTTCGGTCGCGTGTATATAATCAACGCTGTATTTTCTTGTAATTGCGGAAGTTGATGATGCGCATGAAAGTGAGATATTCATGCTGTCAGTCTTCGTGATTTTAAGGATATTCTCGGCTTTTTTCTTGCTGAAAATAGAAACTAGCCCTTTTGCAAGCGAATTCTCTGCTGGCCTTTTCCAGATTAATGTGTATTTTGTTTTCCAGTCGTGTTTGCCTCCGAGAGTGCTTTCCAGACCGTTTTTCAGATAATTGTTTGTTGAAAAATAAAATGTCGCCTGAATATAACCGCTGAGAAGATAAGTAAAATTGCCTGGCGTTTGGCGAGGAATCTTGATAGCTGTGCTGAAAGATGAGTTGTATTCATCATTTGCAAAAACTGAGAAAAGTGGAAGAGTACCGTTTCTTCCAAAAATATTGAGGGCGGTGTATGTGACTGTGTTTTTGATTTGATAGAAATCTGCCGTGCTTGTCCCTGTGCGTATGTCCCTTGTCGCCTCAAACTTTGCGGTCTGCGGAATAAAAAAATCATATTTATTCGCAAAAAAAGCCCTTTTCCAAGTGAAAGTGTACAAGCCTGTATAATAGTTGCTTTCGCGATTATTCTCAAATACGCCCGTTGAAAGGCTGGAACTTATAAAATCATAAACTGGAAGTGCCTTAAAAAAATAGTCTTTTTCTCCCAGCGATTCTTGCAGGGAATTGGTGTCTTTTTTGTAATCGCCGCCTTTTTCAACTGATGAGGTGCTTCCTGCTGATTTTTTCCATGAAAATGAAAAATTGTTTTTGCTCAACGTAAATGGAATTTCAAAGCCTGCCTTTGTCGTGTCTGAAAATGTGTTTTTTGAAGATGATTTATAATCCCCCTTTGTTTCAAAAGTGACAGATGGCTTCAATTTTGCCGTGTCAAAAGAATAGTCAAGTTTTGAATTGAGCGAAACGTTACGTTTTGAGGCTTTTTCATCGCCACTGTCAAAGCTAAATCTTGTTATTTCGCCCCAGGAAGAAGCGTAATTTTCTGTCTGGAACTTTTCTTTTTTGGATGATGATTCTGAGCTTGAATTCGTGGGAATCTTCTGAGAAAGTTTTGCTGTTGACGAAAGAGAAAGTCTTGAGGTCTTAAAAGATGCTTTTGCCTGTGCGTCTTGATTCAATGACCAAACATCAGAGCTTGCTTTTGTGCCTGTCTCAATCGCAACAGGCACATTATAGCCAGAAAAATCGATTTTCATGCCGTCAGCTTTTTCTAAAGAACCTTCTTCTGCACTGAACGTATAGTTTTCTGAAAAGGACAGGAGATTTAAAAACGGTTTTTCACTTTCGAAGGAATGTGAGGCTGATGAAAGGGCATTTTTCTGCGTCAAATCATCGGATTTTGAAATTCTGTAGGCATTTGAAAGGTTCAGGCTGGAATTAACTTTTATGTTTGAAAGAGTGAAGCCAATGTTTCCTGCTGACTGAATGGCGTTTTCTTTTGAACGCATTTTTTCGCTTTCTATTGATGATGCCGTGTTTGTGTTAAGCGAAGCCTTAAAATTTTTTAGAATCTCATGATTTTCTGTTCCGAATATAAGCCCGTCGATTTTGTAGTCGGCTTTAAATTTGTCTTCGAGCACTATGAACGGATTATTTTCACTCAGGTATAATTCGTCGAAGGAAAGCGTTCCGTTGCGTTTTGTGTGTATTTCTATTTTAATTTTTGTTGGAACTATGTCTGTGTCAAGAAAGCTGATGGCAGGATTGGTCGAGTCTGTCAAATCAATTGTATATTCAAGCCATGATGATGCTGGATTTTTTATCGTGTAGACAATGGCCGTGCTTTCGCCTGTGGATTTCGGGCGTGAAAGTGTGATTTTAACGGATTCTGCGTTTTCGGCCTTCATAAAAAAAGAAAGATTTTTATACTCGCTCAGAGAGACTTCTTGAAAATATCGTGTGAAAGAAAGTTCCTGAGCTTCCTCTTGCTCAGAATTGAAATTCCATTCAAAAAACTGAATCTTGTTCGTGGAAGACTTATTGAATTTTCTGATTTTTGAGGCATAAAGGCTTGCGTCAGTTGTCTGGTAATTTGTTGTTGTTGCTTGGTCGCTGCCCGAAAATGCAAAAACTTGCTCGCCAGGCTCGTAAGGTCCCATAAAAATCGTGCCGTTTTTTGGAAGTGATGAAGTGTCGGTCGTAGTGAGGATAAGTCGTGCGTTGAAATTTTGCAACGAGGATATTATGCTCCTGTCCTCATCTGAAAGTGCGATTTTTATCGTCTGCCAGCCAGGTTTTGAAAAACTGAATGGATTTTGTACTTGCTCGGCACCAGCCTCTGAAATTTTCCATGTGGGAATCCTTTCGGATTCTTCTATAGAAAAATCTTCATCGGCGGAAATCCCAAGCTGCAAATAAAGGGCACATTTTTCTTGATTGAAACTTTCTGCGTAAGAAGCGTTTTTCAGCGCGATTGAAAATGTCGAGGCATTCGCGAGAATTCCTGAAAGACTTGGCGTGTAAAGGCTTTTTGCGCTCCATGCTGCATCATTTTCGTTTCCAGCTTCTATGCCAGCGAAATTCCATTCTAAGGGAAGTGCATATCCGCTTATTTCCGAATCATTTTTACCTTCTGAGGCATCGACGGAACCGTTTTTTCCTTGTTTCAGTTCTATGTGATTTGTGTCGCCATGAGTTTTTTCATTCAGAACAGGAGAAAAAGAACTTGGTAGATTTATACCGGCTTTTTTTATAAGGTAGTAAGTTCCTGCATGAGATTCATCGTTACCCAAGATTCTGTAATTTCCTGTGGTGTTCGTGTTTTCGTAGCTTGCCGCCATGGTGTTTTGAGCTGAGAGTCGCTCGTCTGTGTAGCTGATTTTGCTTGCAAGCGTTGCGTATCCGGGGGATGCTGTGCTCGAATCTGCCGTTTCTTGTTCAGGAGTGTAGCCCCATCTTACGGAAGTTGAAATGTCTCCGGATACGTTCTGTGTGAAATCATATTTAAAGCCGCCTGCAGCCGCCAAAGCACCGGAAGAGGAATCCTCACTTTCCTCATACCACAATGCCCTTATGTGATCCGTGCTTCCTGCTGATGAAGAAAGCGTAATCGTGCCTGATTCTTCGTCATAGCTGGCTCCGGAATCAATCATTCCGTTTTTGTATACAGTGACAGTTCCTTTTACGGCATCCGTTCCTATTTCAAAACGATTTACCGGAGTGAAACTTCGTACTTGAAGAACCTTCCCGCTCATTTTTGATGAAGAAGAACCAAGATAGATTTCAGGGCTTTCATTTGCCATTGGAAAACTTGCTCGGATTTGCTTTTCTGTCTCGTCTGCTTCATCCTCATCATTGTTCCTGTAGATATCCGCATAAATATGATTTGAATAGAAAAAATCTGTTTCGGCAAAGCGAAGACTGTCCTCATCAATCACCGCGTTGTAATTTGAATCTGCTGTTCCGGTTGAAAAATTCGCAACCTGAGCGTCCGTGGCGGAGGAAACGCCACAGTCATAACGGTTTGCTACTACAAAAGGTGAGAAGCCGCCCGGATATTGCAAAAATACACAATCTTCGCCGTCAATAGAATTAAAAATCGGATACGAATAATTTTTTAGCTTTATTTTTGGGTTTTTGCTTTCTTGATTGCCATTGAACCATTTCTGAACCTTGCCCAAGAATGTTGAATCATCGTCATAATCTCCGAAGTCACTTTGCGAGGCAGGTATATAGAAAGTTGCTGCTACAGCTGGTAAAGTTCCGTTCTGACGATATGCTTTTGCATCATTCGAAATGAGAATTTGTTTTTCTGCAGCAAGGAGAAGGTACTGGCTTTTATCGAGCTTTTTATATTTCCTGCCTTTTGAGTCCTTGTAATCTCCGAAAGCGTTTTCCACATAAATGTCTTTTACATTTGCGATAAGTGGGGCGTTCGGGAGAATGTACTGGTTTCCTGTATTATATGAAGAAAGTGAAATTTCATTTATTGAAACTGAGTTTTTTCCATACCAGCTCTTTTCATGGGCTTCGAGCAAATCATATCGGAAAGCCGCGTCTGCCTGCCAGTTTTGACCCGCCCAATTGAATGAAAGACCTGGAGCCTGATTTTCACCGCCGCCGATTCCACGGTTCACATCATCGACTGAATAAATCGAAGGAAAAATAATCTTTCTGTTTGAGATTCTTGCTGATTTTAAATAGCCGTCACCGATGTATCCGGCCCCCACTGTATTTTTTGAGAATTCATCGGCAAAAGCGGCCTCAAAATACCAGTGATGATTCAGCATGAAGTAAAGGCTTAAATCAACGTTTTGAGCAAAAACTGGCGATGTCGTGGAAAGGGTGGGCGTTGTTCCAAATCCGAATGAATATGCCAAGCCGCCTTTAACCGTGCTTTTCCAATATCCTTCTGCAAAGAATTCAATGTTCTGCTCTCCAAAATTCTTGTTAAAAATCGAAACAAAATTCCCTGAGTCGGAAAGGGGGAGCTTTGAAGTGTCAAAAACGATTGAGCCTGCACCGTCTGCTTCTTTTTCGGTACTGGTTGCCATTTCAGCCTGTGTTTTATTAAGCGGAAGAACGAGCATTGTAAGAGCAAGCAAAGTTTCGCCCAAAAGCCGTGCCTTCGTGATTTTGATGTTCGGATTCTTTTCCTGTGCTTTTAAAATCGCGCTTTCGAGCTTACGTTTTTTTTCTTCGCCAAAATCAAAAAGTTCCTGCTGGCATGGAGTCGTTTCGTCTTCAAGATTCTGCATTGCAACACCGAGCAGTCGAATACCGAGCTTTGAATCACATTTTTTTTCAAGAAGACTTTTCGTTCTTTCAAACAAATCGTCCACGGAGGAAACATATCTTTCGCTTGTAGACTGAACGCTGACGGTCGAAAAATCTTCGTAGCGGATTTTAAGTGACACGCATGAACTACGGACTTTTTCACGCAGCGAGCGGAACATTACTGTGTGACAGAGGGAGAGAAGGGCAGTTTCTATTATGTCCTTGTTTGTCAGATCATATTCGTAAGTGTTTTCCGCGCTTATTGAGCGTGATTTTGGCTCGGCACGAAAATCAGCTCCGGCATTTCCTCTCACTGAATTGTACAGAAATGTTCCTGTCGCATTGCCGAAAAGACTTCTTAAAAGATTCTCAGAACGATTATAGATGTCGCGAGTGGATTTGATTCCAGAATTCTTTAGCTTTTCAAGTGTTTTGTTACCGGCTCCCCAAATCTTTTCAATCGGAAGAGAAAGCATGAATTCTGTCTCTTTCCCAAAAGGCACAACCGTAAGTCCGTCTGGTTTTTGAAGCCCTGAAGCGATTTTCGCACAGTATTTTGTGGAAGCAAGCCCTACCGAAACCGTAAGACCAGTTTTTTCTAGCACCTCGGCTTTTAGTCTTTTTGCCGTCTCAACCGGATCGCCGAAAAGCCGTTCTGTGCCTGTCAAATCAATGAAAGCCTCATCGACAGAAATCTGATGGATGTCAGGTGAATATTCCTTGAAAATATTCATTACTTCCTCTGACTTTTCATGATACCGCTTCATGCGTCCGCGTACAAAAATTCCTTGTGGACAGAGTTTTATCGCCTGAAAGGTTGGCATGGCCGAGTGAACGCCGAATCGTCTCGCCTCATAACTTGCTGTTGAGACTACGCTTCTCCTGTCGCCCGGCAAACCACCCACAATCACAGGCTTTCCCCTGTATTCGGGATGGTCGAGCTGCTCGACGGAGGCAAAAAATGCATCTAAATCCACATGAAGAAAGACTTTGTTCACTTACTCGACCTGTAAATCCCGCTTTTCGATTCGGAATGTGTTTGGAGTCTTCGTTTTATAGAATGCCGTAACTTCTATAGTGGCTTTCGTTTGTGCGGGGGCAGCATAGTCAATAGTGATTTTTTTTGGTGGATAATCTGGAATTACAAAAGAATATGAATCAATTCCGTTTTCTTCTGATGTAATCGTGTAGTCATAGATTGAATCATAAATAGGATGCAAGACCTTTTCGCCTTTCAGCACGACTTCATATCTGAGTGCATCCTCATCTGAGCGGATATTTATATGGTTTGTCCTCATGTTTGAGAACTCATCATGGCTGAGTTTGGCAGAAAAAGTAAATCTCTCATCTCTTTCGATTTTTGTTTCGATTCTTTTTGCAGCCCGGACATCTGGCTTGTAAATAAAATGCGAAATAAGAAAAAATACAACTGAAATTATGGAAAGAATGATGATTGTTGACAAAATGATGTTGAGGATGATTCTCCGCATTGTGTATCCGCGAAAACCGGCCTGAAAATTCAAGAATATGAGAATACGGAGCCAAGTAATCTGGAAAGGAAAAATAGCCAGCGCAAGAAGAAGGTTCCCGCCTGCCGTCTTAAAAACTGTTTTGGTAAGTTCGGCTTCTTCGGCATTTTTGATTATAATGAATCCATAAGGCAAAAACGGAAGCAACATGAGCACAAAGAAGGTTGCAAGAAATATGAGAGTTTTTGCCCTCCTTGAAAAATAAATGATTATATATTCTGTTACAAAAATTGCGAAAAGCGTCAGGTCAATCGTCGCGAACAAAAAAATATTAAAAATTGCCACGACAAGGAGCAGATAGCCGTACATGAATGCCGTCACCGACATTTTCAGAAGGTCCTGAATCGTGAACAAAATCGAAATGAACAGCATGGAAAAGACGAGTTTTATTCCGTACTGAATAATCGGATTTAGTTCTATCGCGGATGAAACCAATGAGACTAGATGCTGGCCTAGATAAAGTGAAAGAAATGAAAGCCCGATTGTGAACGGAATCATGTAGCTCGATTTTATGAATTCATATTTGTGCAGCTCTCCGTTTTTGCCTGTAAAAGAAAAAATACAGAACAGGAGAATTGTAAAAAATCCCACGGAAAGACAGGCGATGATGAGTGCGTGTTCGCTAATGAACACTGTCTTAAAAAATTTGCCGAAGTCCATATAAATGTAGTGCTTGTCCCATTCCCAGGAATTCTCGTTCGTGTAGTTTTCCGCAAAGTTTTTGAGGACAAAAATGCCGGCGTAGTAAGAAAAATTGATTTCGATTGCGGGAATGTCGTTCATGAAAAAACATGAGAGTCGTTCCTGGCCTTTGATTGTTCCGAGCCTGTAAATTGCCGAAAGTTTGTTGTTGAATGAAAAATCACTTTTAGTGTTGAAAAATGCATCTGTAATCTGCTGCAAAAGCCAGCGCGGGGTCGTACTTTTTATACTGCCAGTATAAATCGTGGTGTTCTCAATCGGATTGAATCTGACAATTATTGCACAGCACGAATCAGTGTCATCAACCTGCGATGCGAAAACTTCCGTGCCCTTGATAGAATTGTTATCAATGAACTCAGATTTGTCCAAAGCCGAAAAAAGAACCGTTGCTGTCCAGTCGCGCTCCAAATTCCTTAAAAAATTGAGAAAATCGAGAATTTCAACTGCATAAGTATAAAAATCTTCCTGCAAAAAACAGAATATGACTTCGTTTCTGCGAATTTCAGACTTATCAAATAATTCAGTTGTATCATCAGGAAGCTTTGTTTCAGGAAAATTTAATAGAAGATTATAAGCGAAATTATCCTGACCTGTATGCGAAAGACTTTGCTGGATTGGGGAGTAACCGTTTTCTGCAAGAATGGACTCAACTGTTGTGGATAGGTTGTTTCCGAAAATCTCTTCTGTGTTAAGAATTTTTAGCGAGAAAATTGAAAAATGTGCCGAAAATAATAAGAGAAACGAAATTATAATCTTGCGCAAAAACATTAGAATAAGAATATAATTTGTCAGTTTACAATTCAAGTGCCTTGTTGTACAATTAGTGCATTGGATTTAGCATAAGGGAGAATCTATGCCAGCAGAAAAGAAATTCATTTTGAACTTGCCTTTAAAGGTTATTTTAACTGAGGAAGGCACATCGCATTTCATAAGCAACAAAAAAAAGCTGCTTCGTATCCGTCTGGCAGATAATCTCGAAGAATATGGTATTTCGCTCAATCCATTCTCCCCGCAATCTATCCAGAACATGATTATGGTGGACTACATCTCCAAAATTGAGATTTCCATGTCCGAGTTTGTCTCTGTCCGCCAGGAAGTTATGGATTTGGCGAAAGTTGTAGTATATTCAATCCTTTACAAACAGTTTGATCGCCAGGTCTTTTCTGATGTAATCAAATGTGACTGCGTTCGCAAGCACAACCGCACCAATCCTAGCGAGTTGATTGACGAGCGCACCAAAATGGACGACAAGCAGCTTCGTTCCATGATTTCAAAAAAAGAAATCATCATCCGACAGGCCAAAAAGGAAATCCTTGATCCAATCTGGAAGTCAATCATGGAGAACAAGGAATATTCTTTGGAGGAGCGCAACATCTATCTTCTCATGACTGAAAAGTTCCTCAATCGTCTTTCTCTCATGAACTGGTACATTATCCTCAAATTCTTCAAGGACAAAGAGGGCTTTGCACAGATTAATATCGCAATCCGACATCTTCTTCAGATTTACATGGAAAAGTCACGGGTTGCCGAGTATATTTCTATCCTTCTTATGGAGCTTGCTCTCAATGCAGAGAACAACAACCTCAAAAAAGAGGCAAAGGTTCTTTACAACGGAGTTGATGATCTTGACGCGCTTCTTTTTGATCCAGAAGTTCGTTCAAAAATCATTGCCGAGCTCAAACGCAAGCATGAGCTTGTTTCTCTTTCATGGAAGCTTGGTGGTGGTTCAACGGCTATCGGTAAGCAGGGCCGTCTGCAGATTATGGTCCTCAACAAGAGTGACGAAAATCAGGAAGCAAAGGCCAATATCGAAGATAAGATGGCTGCCGATACTAACAAACGTTCCCTAATTGATTTCTACCGAGAGATTCCTGATGGGCAGGGAAGCACGGATTTGGGCTTGTATTATCTTTCATATCTTGATGATGCGTGTAAAAAACTCAACGTTAAATTTGAGTCAATCGTAAATCAATTCGCAAATCAGGATTTGACAGTTATCAACTTGATTTTCAATTTCTAAATGAAACTTTCTGCTTTTTGTGTGCTTCTCTCAGTTTTTAGTTTCTCGCTTTTTTCTTGTTCAGATAGCGTAGCTGATATCGTTTCGGTATCGGCTACGGCAGTTTTTGATTTTAAGGACAAAGAGTCCCCTCCTTCCGCCCGCCTTGCTGTTTTTTTTCAGGTCTCGAACGAAGCCCAGCGTTCAAAATCTTTTACGGTCTCAAATGAGGATTCAGGCTATTCTTGGTTCGTATCAAATCCCGGTATTTTTATGGGCATGAACAAGAATTACACATATTCGATAAATCTAAATCCTCCTGTGGGCAAAGAACTTCCAGAAGGAGCCTATACTGTAACTTATTATGATGCCGCCGAAAATTCGGATGACGCAAAATTTTACATCAATTATAAGAAAGAGCTTTTTACTTCTAATTCTGAGAATTTCAAAGAATTCCTGCCGAATGCGAACGAAAATATAGCTATATATGATGAATCAGGTGAGCTTCTTTATATGGGAAAGGCAAAATCATCATGGAATTCAAATTATGATATTCTCAGGGATTACAAACTTGCTGATACAAAACGAATTTGCTATGTCACGCCGGGAAATGCAATAATTTGCCTGATGCCCGCAGAAAAATTAAAGGAAGTTACCAATGAGCAATGAGCAGGTAGCAGTTAGAAAATCTGATGGAATTCACCGTGAGATTCACACTTTTGTGCTCCGGCAGGGGCATTTTACAGCGAGCGAACGTAAGGCTTATGAGGAGATGCACGAAGAATTCTGCCTTCCTTATACCGAAAGTATTCTTGATTTTGAAAAAACTTTTGGAAATTCAAATCCTGTTGTCGTTGAAATCGGTTTTGGCATGGGAAAGGCAACTGCAATAATCGCGCAGAACAATCCTCAAATCAATTATATTGGAATTGAAGTTCATAAGCCCGGCGTTGGCAAATTGCTGGGCGAAATCCGTGACCGTGGATTAAAAAATCTCCGCATTATTGAGCATGATGCGATGGAAGTTCTCAAAAATCAGCTCGCAGATTCTTCTGTTTCGGCTTTCCATATCTTTTTCCCGGATCCGTGGCAGAAAAAGCGTCACTTCAAGCGAAGACTCGTTCAACGCCCGCGAACAGATTTAATGGTTCAAAAACTCATCAAAGGCGGATATTTGTATTTTGTTACTGACTGGCTTCCTTATGCTGAGTTCGGCCTGGAGCAGCTTACGGCCACCGAAGGGCTCAAAAACCGCTATGAAGGCTATGCTCCGCATCAGGAGTGGCGACCAGAAACACGCTTCGAGCAAAAAGGCATTGACGCCAACCGCGTAATCAACGAAATGATGTTTGAGAAAATTTAATTATGGCAGATTTATTTGACATTGATGAAAGTGCCCGAATCAGCGAGCTTGCAACATTAATAAAAAAATATCAGGACTCTTACTATAATGGTGAGGGCGAAATATCCGATGCTGAGTTTGACAAACTTTGGGATGAACTAAAATCTCTTGACCCGCAGAATCCTGTCTTGCAGCGTGTCGGTGCGGACTCTGGCAATTTTGCGAAAATCCGTCATATCATGCCAATGGGAAGCCAGGAAAAGGCCGCAAATCCGGAGCAATTCTTGGCCTGGGCAAAAACTCATTCTTACGATGAATATCTTGTTGAATACAAGCTTGACGGTGCTTCCTTGGAACTTCAGTATTCTCACGGAGAGCTTGTGCGTGCTGTAACTCGCGGAGACGGAACAATTGGTGATGACATCACGGCAAATGCTCGCAAAATGCAGGGCGTTAAAATCGCTCTTTTTGATTACGAAAACAATAAAATCGATTTCACAGGTGCCGTCCGTGGCGAAGTCATCATGACTCATACGGTTCATCAAAAATTTTATTCCGACAAGGCAAATTGCCGCAACGCTGCGAACGGTCTCATGAAGCGAAAGGACGGAACCGGCAGCGAAAATCTCTGTCTCATGACTTACGATGCTCTTGCAACCCAGGGCGAAAGTCCGTTCAAAGACGAAGAAGGCAAAATCAACTGGCTTAAATCATGCGGATTTAACACGTCGCCGCTAAAAATCTGCAAGTCCGCAAATGATGTAATCGAATACCGTGCCGAAGTCATGGAAATCCGAAAATCTCTGGACTATGACATCGACGGCCTTGTAATCAAAGAGCG
>Ga0310695_10010695_pt1 | contig 13340 bp, 14 predicted proteins | sample RumenRJG_04DNA_FD_203882 | JGI IMG/M metagenome (GOLD analysis project Ga0310695, IMG submission 203882) | Bovine rumen microbial communities from Lethbridge, Alberta, Canada - RJG_04 (v2) (version 2) | ecosystem: Host-associated > Mammals > Digestive system > Stomach > Rumen | place: Canada...
AAGTTTGATAAGGAATACTGGGAATCGTTAAATTTTATGTTTCCGTCCCCAAGTCTGGGGAGTCATAAGAAAGACTATGGAAAACCTTATTAATACAAAGGAAAGATTGTTTCCGTCCCCAAGTCTGGGGAGTCATAAGAAAGGCTAGTGCCATAGATAACTGCATGGGTACAGTAAAAGTTTCCGTCCCCAAGTCTGGGGAGTCATAAGAAAGACCACCTCCGTTAGCCATTGTACCATAAAGGCCGATTTATACAAAATCGGCTGAAAAATTTTCCAAGATAAGTTTTTAAATAACCCAGGCTTGTGACCATAAAGCAAACCTTACAAATCAATGATCGGGGCAAAACTAGTCAATAAATGTGATCCGTGCTCTTCCCATATCATATAAAAGATTATTGTACATAGTACATTTACCCATATGCGGAGTCAATTTACTTCTGTACTCTTCCTTATCATGATTGTGCTTTTGATATATTTTAGGGTTCAACTGGGACCTGAAAATATCATTAGCAACCTTAAAGGCCCGAGATTCAAAAATCTGATAAATAATTGACTTCGAAGTAAAGCCGGCACCGCCGCCAAGCCAGATAGTACCGTCATGATCATCGCCAATGTCCTTGTCGATTACCTGATGAAAGTACCTGTATGCTTGCTTCTGGTAAAAATCCAGGGCTTCTCTGATGTAACTGATGTCTATGCCGCCAAGCGAATCAGTATCTAAAGTAATGGTAAAATCAACTTTGATTTTTGGCCGCAAAGCCTCTCTGAATATGGGAAGATAATGCTCCCTCGGAGACTTCAGATCCAAAGAATAATCCACCTTTTGTGCTAAAACCAGGGCATCTTTTTCCATTACCGGCTTACTGTCGCTAACGGTTAAACCTGATAAGAATTTCCGTTCTCCCGGGCCGTCAAATTTCTTCTCAAGAGCCCTCGAAAACTTGCCGATATCCTTCTGGTTCGGGTCAAAATTATTCATAAAATATGCTTTTAAATCACTGGAATGGTATATCCTGTAAGCAATCAGCGCAGTTCGGATAGCCCCCTTCAAGCTGCTTCCGGGAATATAGGGGTATCCGTAAGGATCCTTGATAAAGGCTTTAATTTCCAGTTTTCTAAAATCATCTCTTTCCAGAGAATTATCGAGTTCGTACCTGACATAATCCTGGAGCCGAAGGGAATACCTTCTTACCAAATCCGAAACTGTCGTAAAAGTTTTCTTCAGAAGCAGGTAATCCTCGAATTCCTTTTCAGCCGCAGCCCCTTTCCCGGAAAGTGCACTGTACAATTTGGGAATATCCAGGATCTGAATTCTGCCATTAGCAACATGATATTCCTTTTTCGTAATCGTGGTACCGTCTCCCACGTGAAGAGGAGAACGCACGTCCAGCTGCACACGATGAACCTTGGGGAAACTTTTCATGCTAAACTCCTATAAACATGGGAACTGCATAACGATACACCGGATGCAGCCCGTCATCGCCGGCAACATTCAGAATGCCTCCTTTGAACCTGGAGGCAAAACAGGAACCGGAAGCAAACAAAAACCTGTCAAGCTTGCGTCTCTGTTCCTTCGCATAGTTTTCCGACATTACAAAACCGGATCTCTTAATAAGCGCATACGAGGAGCCGGCAATTGCAGCATCAAGTTCTTCATCAGCAGGAAGAGACACCGCTACGGTCATATACGTATCAGAATTTCTCTCTATGAGTTTCTGTATAACCCCGCAGCCGGTATCGATTTCAGCTTCGAATTTTCCATAACCGCTGGCACGCTTCCCTCCGATTCCGGAATACTGCAACGCTTTAAAAAGCATTTTTGCCAGATCAAACGCATCCTGATTTTCATAACCGACGATTACATAAAGACCGCATTTCTCCTGGAATGTGCAGACTCCCACACGGTAAGGCCCCTGATCCTTCTCTTCCTGCCGGATGGTAACCTTGGTGTCTTCGCTGAAATCGCAGAACTTATGAGTCAATGATGATAAATCCAGCCGTGATTTCAGAAAATCGTCAATTTTGTCGCAGGGAAGATATTTGATCTTCTTAAGAAGCTTCTTTTCCTTTGAATCGCCCTGATTCCTGCCTTCAACATACTTCATCGGCTTAGGAAGGTAATACACGTTTTCCCTGTACGGAAAAGAATCCGAAAAACCGAGTTTTCCTTCCGCCGCCAGACTGTAAAGCTTGTCGTTAAGACCGAGCTTCATGGCCTCCAGATAAAGCGCCGAAAACAGAGTATCCGCCAGAAAACAGGAATTCGTTGAATTTAATTCGCCTCCCCCGAAATGAACTGCAGTTCTAAATTTAAATTTAAAAATTGCGTAGTTCATGGATGATACCCCTTACTCGGAAAAAATCTTCTTGCAGCTATTGAGAGCGTCGTCGGGCAATTCTCCAAAAATAACCTTCACATCAAGATCGTTAAACTTAACCTTGCCGTAACCTCTGGAACCGCTGCCTCCGAGGTAGTCAGTTTCTAGAAGCTTAAAACCGTCCCGGAGAATTTTGCAGTCCTCCGCAAGCTCATCAAGACTGGATACCTCATAGATAATGCTCAGCGGAAAAACGGCTCCTCTGATGACTCTTTCAATCTGTCTCGGGTTGGCGGCCTTTGACGTGATGCGGTCAATGGAGTTTTCAAACTTGATTTCCGTCCGGTTCCGGAGCCCCCGCTTCTTTAATTCGTCCCAGTTGCTCATAATCATGTCGGAAAACAGTACCCGGCTCATGCACCTTCTGTCGGAACTGGCTGCAGAACCAAACAGACGGGTAAGAACCTCATTATCATTGTCCGGTTTTGTAGCCACTTCAGTATTGTAGACCCGCGCCAGAAGAGAACGCATTTTGCCCTTTAATGAGCTTCCAGGGATAATGGGATTCCCGCTCTGAGAATCCTTGATAACCGGAGAATCCACCGCTCCGATGGCTGAATAGGAGGCCGAGCCGCCGATATGCATTCCTGTAACAACTTCAATATTTCCGACAATTTCAATTTTTGCAAACATAACCTGTTACTTCTCCTATTCATCCTTCTCGAATTTAAACTTCCTGAATGCTACTAAAGCCTCCAGATAACGGCTGAACAATAAATACCTGCTCCGGCTTCCCTGGATATTCCTGATGTGGTCAAGAAGATGAGATTCGGTTACGAAACACTTAACACTTTCTTCTCTTCCTGCTTCATATATCATCCTGACTTTCAGGTAATTAATTCGCCCCTTGAATTCATCAGACAGATCTTCATTTGGTTCGTTAAGAATATCGTTATATATCTCGGAATTAAGAGCCAGAATGTTTCTGATCTTTGAAGTGGTAAGAATTTTGGGCTTATTCTTCTTATCCAAGTGCTTGGACAGCGCCGTGATTGCAGTCTCCGCAACCTCTACATAATTGTCTTCCGTAAGCTCATTGTACGGAACTGTGGCAACATCATCAGGAATAAGATTGGAATTTCCTCCTCCAAAGTTTCCTCCCCCGTTGCGGGAACCGCTAAAATTATTTCCGGCCCCCCTGTTTCCGCCATAACCAGGTTTTTGTCCATACACCATATCAATCATCCTCACTTCTGTTAAGGTATACATAAATCAGGAGAGCGCTTATGAATTCACGTCTGTCCTTCTCTGACTGTGCCCAGACATAGACATTCTTCGAGAATTCAGCGTACCTTCTTGCCGCCTCTGCTCCGGCAGTTCTTTCATTCGGCTCAAGTCTGGACAGGAGATAGGCAAGCCTCGCAAGATTAATCTTTTCAGACGAATTGCGAAGGAGCTCCAGAATGTTATAAAGGAACGAATTTCCATAACTGCCGCAATAATCAATAAAGTTACGAATAAGGGCCAGCTTTTCCCCAATAACGGCATCGGTAAACACCGGCCAGCTGTAGGAATTCTCCTCGCTGAAATAAGTGATGGCATTCTTGCCGGGAACGCTCTTGGAGCAGTCCTCCAGTCCGGCAACCTCCGCAGCCATAACATTTATCGGGAAAGAATGATCATAAATGCCGATACCGCCGGACAAAGTAAGCTTCCCCTGTGTAAATTTTCTAAGAGCGTCCTTCAGAATAATAAAGGCATCAAACACGGAGTTCCAGGCTCCCACCAGGAACACATCATCACCGCCGGAATAAACAATAGTAACCGCCATGTCACCAGTTCCGGAAACAAGCTTTTCCCTGCCTGACGATTCTTTCAGAATGGTAGAAATATAACCTTTGAAAAACAGCGACAACTGCCGGGACAACACTGCGCTTCTGGTCAGTGTTTCATAACGGGTGTCGGTCCCTCTCTTAAAACCGTTTACAAAGGTATTGCCCAAATCGTCAACGTCGGCTCTCAAAACCGCAATCTTCTTCACTCCCCGGGATGCATTTGCCAGTTCCTCAAATTCCTTCTTATAACTGTAATCCCCGATCCAAAGATTCTGGGCCACGCTCTTTCCCATATGAAGACTGTTTTTGACATAGGTTCTTACATAATCGGGACTGGTATCCATCATGGCCCTGGCGGCGTTATCGCTTCTGGCGGTGAGATACCGGCCAAAGGGAAGCGGGAGCGCACTCTCGTTTGTCTTTTTAGAGGTCACAACAAAGATGTTGTAGTTCATGACATCCGAGGCAAAACGCTCCAGTGCCGCACAAACAGGACAGCGACCGGACTCGTTCAGATTTCCGGTACTCTTGCATACCCGGCATTCCCTTTCTCCATGATGCTTTCTGCTGTTAAGCTGGAGTATTTCCTCTGCCGAATAACGATGCAGCTTTTTGCCAGAGATCATACGGGAAACATTCCTGAAAATATCGGCATACGAACCAGGAACTTTGTTTTTCAGGGAATCAGCACTGCATTCCGCATAGCCAATACCCACATACAGGGAAACATCAAAAAGCCTGCGGAACCAGGAATTGATAGTATTTTCGAATTCCGCCACAGTGCTTTTTGTCTGTACGGTATTCGGAAGGATCATATAGCAGTGCCCGCCACCGGAATAAATAAGATTGGTCCTGGTAAGATGCAGCATTTCCAGAAGCTCATCGATAAGGTGCTCCATCAGAATTTCCAGGTACACGCTCCGGGCTCTGAGCTGCTTCAGAGCCTTGTCCACGGCAATCGTATAGATAAAGCTCTGAATTCCGGAAATATCCATGGAGAACAGGAGAAACATGTTCTCGGCATAGATATTGTTGTCATTGCCGAAGAACTTTTCCCGATAGTTCAAAATGCCATTTTCTGCAGTGTACGCTTCCAGGCAGGATGCAAAAGCGGCCGTCAGCTTCAGATGATCATAAAGCGGGATATCGACAAGCTCGCCGGTATTGGTAGACGAAGGCACATAGGAGAGATTGGCCTCCAGAAGCGACAGAATCGATGAAATGTTCTCCTCGGCACAGGGAATTCCACGGAGATTTTCCTCAAAATTCCGGGTTATTCGCTGATAGAAGCTATTATCCAGAACGGTCTTGTCCGCTGTAGGATAATTAACCTTCTCAAGAGAAAGAAAATCCTGACTGTAATGCTTCTTCTCTCTGTTGTTGTTCAGGATGTTAAACACTGATTCCAGGGGGACATTCCGATCAAAAACGGCTTCCGCACTGTCATCACGGCCTCTTCTGTCAATAGCGGCAGCTATATTGTCAGCAAAATAGGCAAGGTAGCACAGATCATCATCGGGCACCTTTGCAGACGACAGCATCTTTCCGTGATGATACCTGACACAATCAAGAATTTCAGGATCCTTTATGCCCAGTTCATTCTCCAGGAAGTGACTTCCTGAAAGACTGTGATTCCGGGGATCCTGTCCCGAACGGAAAACCACCTTTCCGATATCATGAAGAAGGCTTCCTATTACAAGCTTCACCTGGCGTTCAGTCAATGACATGTTTCATACCACCATTACTGTTTTCAATACGAATTGCACCCATTCCGATAGAGGTCTTGATCCCGACCCCCGAATACTCCCCGAATCTGAAAAGCATATGGGCAAAATTTATCATGGATTTGGAACCGGAAATTCTGAGTGACAGAGTTCCGGAAAACGAAGGAATGGAAACTCCTTCCACGGGAAAGGTACGGCTCCTGAGGTTATAGCGGGTGATTTTTGTGGTTTCACAGAGCTCGTTCAGGGCAGACAGATCGAAAACCGTGCTGCTACTGTCCTTCATTGCCGCATCATACTTGTTCATCAGACTCTTGTACATCTTCCGAATATCCGGAAAGAAGCAATACTCGCCCTCGCTTTTGAAGGACATGGGAGTAACTATTCTGAGATCTATAAACCGTGGCAGAGGTTCACCATAAAAAAGCGCTGACAGGGAATCATACGAAAGTTCACTGTAGGAACGCTCTCCAAGCCCTATTTCGGCGTTGATCTTTTCAAGAAAAACTTTCTCCTGACTCATCATGATCGTAATGATCCTGTTCCGGGATTCCTCATTGGCACAGCTGATAACCCAGAAAACCGCCCCGTCCTCTTCACGGCTGATGTACTGCGAATAGGGATGAAGCTGGCTTTCATGAAGAAAACCGGCATAATCGCTGTCAATAAGACTCATGAGAACACCATGGAACAGCGAACCGTTACAATAGGAAAGAGAAACATTATCCGGAACCAGAAGCCGGATTTTCAGCCTGCTTAATTTCTGCATAAACAACGTCGAATAAAGAATGCCAATACCGCAAACGGCAAAGAAAAAGCGATACCGGGAACAGGCAATGGCACTGAAACATACGATCAGATGCATCAGGCGATACCGTACTCAGGAAAATCGCTGTCTCAGTTTAGAACATACTCAGAAAAACAAAAATGATAATAATTATTTTTTTGAGAGCCCAAACACAATTATCTCAAACATCGTGAATAAAATACACATTACAAAAGAAAAACATTGAAGTGGATAACAAAAATTCAACAAATACCATAAATTCACCGCTTTATTAATAATTGTTCAAGATATAACACATAAAGTATTAAAATATGACTTAATTCTCAAATTACTACTACAAAAAAATCAGTGTCAGGGCAATTCAGTATAATCATAAGAAGCTAAACGGGTAATCAGCATTCGGACAAGGTCACGCATTGGCATATTTGTGCATTTCGGAACAGGGAGCCTTTCTAGGGTTTTCCGGTAACAGGTTTATCGTCAAGTCCAAGGGGGAGGTAATTGAAAGCCTTCCTGCGGAAATTGTCGACGTGATCGAAATCTTCGGAAATGTTCAGGTATCCACCCAATGCCTTACCAAATGCCTGAGATCCGGCATTGATGTCATCTATCTCTCAATGAACGGCTCCTACCAGGGGAGGCTGGTTTCCATGAACCACGCCAATCCGATGAAACAGAGAAAGCAGCTTTGCTGTTCGAATGACCGGGATTTTTCATTAAACATCAGCAAAGCCATCATTGCGGCCAAAATTACGAACCAGATTGCAGTGCTGCGCCGTTACGGGAGAAACAGAAACGCAGATTTATCCGCAGCGTGCAAGAGCATGAGACTGGCCGGCAAGGCTGTTATGAAATGCACCGCGATAAATCAGATATTAGGCCACGAAGGATTTGCGGCAAAGGAGTACTTTAAAAATCTCGGATTACTGATAGATCCGCAGTTTGCATTTAAAGGGAGAACCAAACGGCCACCCAGGGATCCTTTTAATTCCCTGCTCAGTTTCGGTTACACCCTGCTCTTCAATGAAATCATCGGCAAAATCGAACTCAAAAATCTGAACCCCTTCTGGGGATTTATCCATCAGGATCATGCAAAGCATCAGGCACTGGCCAGCGATTTGATGGAGGAATGGCGTGCGGTAATAGTTGATTCGCTGGCCATGTCTTGTCTTAACGGTCATGAAATTGTAATGGACAACTTTAAACACAATGAAGAGAATCAGGGAATTTATCTTAATCAGGAAGGAATCAGACTGTTTCTTTCTAAATTTGAAAATAAAATGAACACCAAATCGAAATACCTTGATTTTATAGATTATGCCACAACCTTCAGAAAGGCCATTGAATATCAGATAGAAAGACTGATTAAAGCAATAGACAGAAATTCTCCGGACTATTATATCCCCGTAAGAATAAGATAGTCTGAATTCAGGAGATAATAACTTTCAGAACAGCCGGGACTCATGAATCAGATACTTTCAAAAAATGACCATATCTCTGTATATGCTCTTGTAATTTACGATATTCAGAATGACAAACTGCGGGATAAATTTGCAAAAATGATGGAAGGCTTCGGATATCGGGTGCAGTACTCGGCTTTCGAAGTTTATCTGTCAGTTAAGAAATTTAACAGTCTTTTAAAGCAGATTCCCAAAAACATGGATCCGAATATCGACAGCGTTCGGGTTTACGTGTTAAGAGCAGACGGAAAATTTATATTTTTCGGTCAGAATATTCATATCGAAAAGAACGATCTGATTATCCTGTAAGGTTATATTTCTTTTTATAATAATCGCAATCAGAACAGCACAGACAATGTTGTTTGATTACTATAACGAGGATTTCGACTAATGAACAAAACCATACTGTTTTCACCGGTGGGCGGCACCGATCCCATATCGGAGAGCAACATGCAGGAAGGCTCTCTCCTGCATATCTGCCGTTTTTACAGGCCTGATACCATCTGCATGTACCTGTCAGGAGAGATGGTTAAAAAGCATCATGAGGATGACAGGTATCGTTACTGCATCAACAGGCTTTATGAGAATTTTGGAAAAACTGCCGATATCAGGGTGATTGAGAATCCGGAGCTCGTGAACGTTCATGATTTCGACTACTTCTATGAAGAATTTCTGAAGCATATAAAGCAGATTCTCGCCGCCATGGACGAATCCGACACTCTAATCATAAACATTTCTTCGGGAACCCCTGCCATGAAAAGCGGCCTCCTGGTGCTGTACACCCTGGGCGGCTTTGAAGCAAAGCTTATCCAGGTTACCACTCCTGTCCGGGGAATGAATGAGCACCACCACAGCAAGACCCTCAATGTGCAGGATCTCTGGGAATGCAACATTGACAATACCCCGGACGCTCCGAACAGATGCCGTGAGGTAAAATGCCCGACACTTGAGGTGCTGACCAAGGAAAAGATCATCGAACAGCATTTACGAGCCTATGACTATCCGGCAGCATTGACGGTGGCACTTTCTCTTAAAGACGCTGCAGCGGGATACCAAAAATATATTGAAGCCGCCATTCTGAGGAACACCCTGAAGTATAACGATGCCAGAAACAAATTCCCCAAAGAAGAGGTTAAATCCATATTCCCGGTACAGGACAGCAATTATATTCAGTTTTTTGAGTACATCCAAAATCTGATAATCAAATACCGCAGAAAGGAGTTTGCCGATTTTGTCAGAGCTACTTCCCCGGTAATTATGGAATTATTTATGCTGATATTAAACAAGCTGGCTCATATCGACATTAAAAATGACTATGCCAGAATTGATAAAAACAAAGGATTAAAATGGGACGAAAACAAGTTATATCACACTGAAGTTCTTTCCATTCTTAACAGCTCCTTCACTTATTTTGATCCAAAATCATATATAAAATCAATTGACCTTCTGAATATAATCAAAGATAAGATCTCAGATCCTCAGGCTGTTAAACTTGCTGAAGACATCAGATCCGTGGAAGAGCAAATCAGAAATATTGCCGCGCATCAGGTAGTAGCAATGGACGATAACTATATCTATTCTGAAACAGGAGTCAGGACTTCCGAGATCGTTAATAAGCTGAAGCATCTGTTCCAGTTTGCCTGCCGGAATGTAGACAAGGATTCGTGGAACAGCTACGACCGCATGAATGACTTTATTATCTCTCAGATTAAAAAGTGACGATACCCTTATGACTGAGTGCTGTTAAAAATAAGCGCAACGGATTGATTCTGATCGGGATACCCGGTTCTGTTACAGATTCAGTCCGTTTTTATCTCAGTCATTTCAAAAAGGAATCCTCATATACCAAACGTCTCAAACTCAGGCATTTCGCATAAATGATACTGCCGACAAATCTTCCCCCGACGCAATTCCGTGGACATTCAGGAATCAAAAAAGGCCGTCCCCCCGGACAGCCCTTTTCCAAAAATAACGACAGTCTGATATCTGTCAGACAGCCTTCCTGAGGATGCTGAACTCCAGCACCTCAGCCTTATGGCGCTCCCAGTTCTCCAGTCTGAGAAAACTGATTACGCCGGGAGTGCCCAGCACCAAAAAATCCCCCTTCCTGGCAAAGCTTCTGGAGAGATCGCAGGAATCCTGAACATAATCAAAATCCGTGGCAGCCAGGGCCTCCAGAGTACAGCACTCGCCGCTTTCATCAACCATTAAAACGTGGTTCTGATCGGCATCGTAGATTACCGGATCGCTGATCACCCCGTAGCACACCAGTCCGCCGATATTTCTGAGGAACAGCGACAGCTCCGATGCATCCGAGAACATCAGTATTCCGATCTCGGTTACACCGCCACCGATTTCCTCTACCCTGGAAACACTCTGCAGAAAAACAAACTTCTCGCCGGTACCTACCTTGAGGACACCGTTTTTAACCTTCACGGTTCCTGAAAGCATTTTTGACTCATCCATTCTGTCGAACAGCAGCTGTCCCTGGGGCATCAATGCATAATCAGCAGCGAGAAGATTCCCGCGCACGCCGTTCATGTTGTATGGGACATTCCGCAAAAAACGCTTGTATACCAAATCCGGGGTCGACGCTCCGGAGGCAATCAGCTCACTAAGTTCCGCTATTCTGTCAGAATTAAGGTTTTTCATCGTTAACCGCGTAATTTTCCAAAAAAATCCGTTCACCGGCTGTATTCCGCCCGGCCCGATTTTGAGAACGAATATGTTGCAAACGTTTTCTAAATTATAGCTTATCACTGGGTTATTGTTAATACAAAACGGCATCAAAGCATAAAAAATGTTAACTTCGCCATAGGAAATTCCAAACGCCTGCCGGTACCGGCCCTGCGAGCCACCTGACCGAAATCTCTCCGCGCTTTCCGGACCGTTAAACTCTGTTACACAGGCTGTTCCGGCCGCAGGAATGCCCCTCGTTTCTGGTCTGTGATGTTATTTCTTCCTGACACAGGAACGCCATCATGCCGGCACGGAGGGATCGCAAATTCCGAAATATCCGGTTACGGCACCTTATCTATCATGACTGCCGGAAATGCCGCACTGGAGGTTTGTGTCTCCCTTTCTGAGATGAAACTGACAACATTTCTCCGCAATATTGCAATTACAATTGCAAAGGCACTCTGAACCGGGAATTCCCGAACCGTTCCTTTAATCCCGCGGAAACAGCCCTCATCAGAGACTCGTCCGTGTCAGATGACACGCCGGAACTTCTGCCAGAGACCGGTTTTCGGTATAAGCCGGGAGAAATACAACGGCTGTCTTACCGGAACCTCCTTTCAAAAGGGAATCCCCACCCCTTATGCCATAGCCCGGGGCAATGCTCCGGATTTTCAGGAAGTTCCTCCCCGGGCTGCGGAACACCTCGGATTTCATAAGTACCGGGGAGACTCTGACAGTGGATACCGCCGGCTTCCGCAAAAGACTTCCGGGAGCCACGCGCACAGTCGGGTTCGCCCGGCAATCCGCATCACGCTGTATGGCGGCATCTTCCCGATCGCCCTCCGTTCCCTGCGGATCCGAGAATCCGGAACGGCCGGTTGCAACTCCCCGAAACGGGGAATCCTCCGGGGAGCATTCAGTCCGGAGACTGCTTTTCCGGTACTTCATCATAACCTTTGCATTCCCTTCAAAAATAATTTTCAGGAGATTAATAAATATCATTGACATTGAAATTGCTGTCATACATAATACAAAAACACGGCGGGGCTGTACCGGGTCTGACTGACAGCCTTCGGATTCCGGAGTCTTTCCGGGATTCTGACCGTACCGGGTCTTCGGCGGCCGTTTCGGGTCAGGGAAGACAATTTCGCGTTTTTGAACAGAGGAGGACATCATGCGCTGCGTTTCATCACTTTCAGAAGATCTTTCCGTTACCATAAAGGACTGCGACATCAGGGAACTCTGAGCTCTTCCGATTTCATCTCTCATAATTCCTTCCTGTCCCGTCCCGGCTTCGTCGCCATGCATTCCTGTGTCATGCGCTGATATTTCGTAACCGAAAGCATCGATTCTTTTGTCATTTTTTTCACCAATTGTTTTAAGGGCTCCCTCAGGAACCAGAATTGCCATATTTGTCCGGCTGTGAATCATGCCGCTCCCCCGTCCGTACCGGAGTGGTGTCTGCAGGATTCTCTGTCCGCGAGGCTTTCTCCGGATTCGGAAGAAGGCTTCTGATATCGTTCGGTATTCATGGCCATAATCCTGCGGAGCCCCGGGAATATACAGACGTATGCATACATTCATAAATGGCGAATGCACTTCTGCCGTGGTCTATACCGTGGCGGATCCCCGCATTCAGATCGATACCTGGGCCAGAAGCCAGATCGCGGCTCTCTGCAATAATGAAGCGTTCCGGGGAAGCCGGATCCGGGTGATGCCGGATGTCCATGCCGGAAAAGTCTGCCCCATCGGGTTTACCGCCACTCTGGGGGACCGGGTCATGCCGGTGCTTACGGGAGCGGATATCGGCTGCGGCATTTCCATGGTCAGAATCGTTAAGGGCAAACCGGACTGGATCCGGCTGGATCGGGTGATCCGGGAATGCGTTCCCTCGGGGTTTGACATCCGTAAGAAACCGTCCGTGTTCGCAGACTCCTGGAACCATGACGAACTCCGGGCCGCACGGCATATCCGGAAGGATCGGGCTCTGCTTTCTCTGGGGACTCTCGGCGGCGGCAATCACTTCATCGAAGCCGGTTCGGACGGTGAAAGTCTCTTTCTTGCCGTCCACAGCGGGAGCCGTCAGCCGGGAAGAGAAATCACTGAACACTACCTGGATGAGGGCCAGAAAATCCTCAGAGAGGCCGGCATCACCGTTCCCCGTGAGCTTACCTGGCTCACCGGAGAGCTCCGGGATAACTGGCTTTATGACACGGCTTTGGCCCAGAAATATGCTGAACTAAAAGTTTCACAAATTGTAGGACTATAACCAACTTTCTCAAAAAAAATGGCTAAAAATTGACCAATTCAGACTTTGTTACTGATGCAGGGATTTCTTAGGTGGTCTTCCCGGTTTTTTTGATTCCGGCTTTGGTATTGGTTTGCTTAAACCTAATTTCTCTAGTAATTCAAATACTATATTGTTAGTATGAACCCAGTATTCATCTTTAGTATCCGGAATGGTTAATGGTGCACATGTTTTTCTCCATGCTGATGATAAATCGTCCATAATATCAGCATAACTCAGGTTTGTT
>Ga0310695_10010696_pt1 | contig 13339 bp, 11 predicted proteins | sample RumenRJG_04DNA_FD_203882 | JGI IMG/M metagenome (GOLD analysis project Ga0310695, IMG submission 203882) | Bovine rumen microbial communities from Lethbridge, Alberta, Canada - RJG_04 (v2) (version 2) | ecosystem: Host-associated > Mammals > Digestive system > Stomach > Rumen | place: Canada...
ACTGCAATCAGCCTAATGTGGGTACAATACGAATGCAGCCTGACAACTATACACTGAATGGTGTGGTCGTACAGGGTGAACGTCCAAAGGTAGTGCTACAGGGTAATTCACTGATGATGAATCTGGAAGGAACAGTGATGGAACGTTTAGGTACGGCAGAGGATGTACTCACACGTGTCCCGATGATTGCAAAACGGGGCGAGGGATTCGAAATCTTAGGCAAGGGCACACCGCTCATCTATCTGAACAACCGCAAACTTACCGACCTGCAAGAACTGAGGAACGTCCAGTCGGACATGATTCGCAGCGTGGAGGTCATCCAGAATCCTGATGCCCGCTATGATGCTTCGGTAAATGCTGTCATCATTATCCGCACAAAACGTGCAGCAGGTGAAGGTCTGGGTGTGGAATTGTCATCGTGGTCTCGCTGTGGGCGTGGTTATGCCAATAATGAGAGAATCAATCTGACTTATCGAACGGGTGGACTGGAACTATTCGCCAACCTCTTTGGGGCCTATAACAGAAGGAAAAGCAGTGGCGAGTTCGAGCAGACAATCTTTGCCGACACGCTCTGGGTGATTAACAATAAGCAGAAGAATAATGTTCGTAATCCTTTCTTAGAAGGGCGATTCGGTTTTAACTACCAAATCAACGACAACCACTCTTTCGGCGGATTCTACCAAAATACATACGACTACGTGAAGACTCGCAGTGAATATGATGATGATTTGTTGGCAGACGAAGTACCATACGATCACCTACAAAACAGTAACGTCAGACGGGACAAGAACGCGCCCACACATCAGGTCAATCTTTACTACATAGGAAAAGTGGGCCAACTCACCATTGACTTCAACGCCGACTATACCTCCCGTAAGCAGCAGAGTTGCAATCAGCAGCAGGAACTCAGTACCGAGTACGAAGACCGTGATGTGAATACCGAGAGCCAGACACGCAGTAAACTGTTTGCAGAGAAACTATTCGTTACCCATCCGTTGTGGAAAGGACAGATAGAGATTGGCGAGGAATACACTAATACGCGATGGAAAAGCAGTTTTGATAATCAGGAGGGATACATCGCCAATAGCAACAACGAACAGCATGAAAGCAACATTGCGCCGTTCGTAGAACTGCGCCAGCGTCTGGGACGCTTTCAGTTGTCGGCAGGTCTACGTTACGAGCATGTAAAATCTGAATATTATGTCAATGGTCTGCGTCGAGACGAGCAATGCCGCACCTACGATGACTTTTTCCCGTCCTTTTCTGTTTCTACATCAGCCAAGAATCTGCAACTATCTTTCAGCTACGCAAAGCGGACAACACGTCCTTCATATTGGCAGTTGAGTAGTGATGTCACCTATGAGAATCGCTTGAATCAGCAGACGGGCAATCCCTATCTGAAGCCTATTAAGTATCACAACATAAACGCAATGGTGATGTGGAAGTGGCTCTACCTGATGACCAACTTCTCTCATTGTGTTGATCCTATTCTTTATACGGCGGGCAGTCTGGAAGATGACCCCAAAGTCAACTTTGTTACTTACAAGAACTATGACCATGCAGATTGGCTTACTATTACTTTGGGCGCACAAAAGAACGTCAAATTAAACGACAGGATAACGTGGACTCCACAATACAACGTGTCGCTGATGAAACCTTGGCTTAAGTCATTGTTTAATGGTCAAGAGATGAGCTTCATCCATCCGATGCTGAACCTGCAATTAGGCAACATCGTCATGCTGCCTCACGACTGGCTGCTACAGGCCGACTTCAATATGCACACTCACGGCAATACAGGCTCAAATATTTGGGTTGACTGCACTAATCCAATGCTCTCGCTCAGCGTTAGTAAAGACTTCTTCCAGCACCGTCTCAACGTCAAATTGACAGGAAATGATCTCTTTAATGGCGGCATCAACCATGTCATGCTTTACAGTAATAGGATGATGTTCCGCAAGACGGAGGACAACGACTCCCGTTGCATCCAACTCACCTTGCGTTACCGCTTCAATGTCACTCCGTCGAAGTACAAGGGTACTGGTGCCGGTAATTCTGAGAAGAACAGACTATAACTCCCCCCCCCTCGCCCTTTGGAGAGGGGTTGGGGGTGAGGCTGAGGTGTTCCTGTGGCAATAAAACTTTACCTGCTTCATCATTACAAGGAAAGGAAATAACCATGGGACACCTCCAAATATATCTTTTCCGAAAAGACCTACTTCAGAGCATCATGGCGTAAGCCTGACTGCTATTCCCCATATCCATAGCGTCAAAGTCCGGTATATAAAGAAGAGTCCACTTTAAAAAGTCAGGACATGAGAAAAAAAGGGGGATTAATCAATGCGCAGCCACTCCCCTCCCTTGTAGGGGAGGGGTTGGGGTGGGGTCAGTATCTTTCTCATAGACAGGATATTACAGACCCTACCCCTGCCCCTCCCCTTGATGGGAGGGGAGGGGCTGCGCCTTCGTGCGCGACATGTCCTGACTTTTTAAAGTGGCCTCACCTTTCGTTTCTTCGTTGAATTCCTAAAAAAAGAACAAGTGGATTTCGAGCAGGGTATGCTTCTTGATATGGGACAGTTGCTGAGCATTCCTTTAGTGCTTGTGGGTTTATGGTGTATGATAAAGAAATGAAACATCTGACACCATATCGCCAAAACGAAACATCCCTCTCGCCGGTGAGGGGGAGACGGATGGTGTATGGGGGTAGAATGAGTTGGTTACATTCGTTTCAACAATTCTGCGAATTCTGCCAATGCAATGACATCGACATACGGGAAGGGCGTTTGACGGAGTACATCAAAATGACGGTCGTTGGTTACGACATATCTGGCACCAGCAGCAATAGCACAATCGACAAACTTGTTGTCGTCAGGGTCTGCCTGAATCATTTGGAAATGATAATATGGCGTGATAAGTTCTACGAAAGGACTATTGACAATGGTCTTAACAATCAATTCTGCAGTCTCATAGTCTGTCAGACGTTGCAGAATCTCAAGGTACTCTTCCAGTATCTCATTGGATACGCAAAGCACATGTTCACCCTTCACCAGAGACTCCCAAACAATATGGTAACGACTCTGACGGGGTACGCTCTGAATCAGACTGTTAGTGTCAAGGACAATCTTCATCGCCTATTTCAGTTTGTGGAGATCCATCTCGTTGATTTCGTCGAGTCGCTCTTGATTAAGTTTCCCAGACTGCCACAATGTATCGAGCCGATCCTCCATTTTAGTCGAATAATGACGATAAAGTACGTCCTTCAACTCATCGAGCCCATTTTGACTCTTGTCCAAGGCGAACATTTGAAGCAGATGAATCTGCAATGGATTGAAAACGGTTGCTTCCATAACTAAAATTATTTGTTCTCGGGGGCAAAGTTACAAAGAATTTTCGAATAAACGAATAAATCGCATAAAATAACATGAAGTTAAACCCTTTAAACCCTGAAATTGTTATGAGTCCGTAATTGTTCTATTATTTGTTTGTTATTTCGATTATTAATTGTATCTTTGCAGACAGAATCATTTAATTGTTATGGACTATGACATTCTTGAATCAGTTTCACAAGGAGGCTATGGAACGTACGATAAAGAAAATCATTGAATCCAAGAAATCTCCGATGAGCTCCAAAGACTTTGCCGATTATATGAAACGCAATCTGGAGCTGGCCAAGCAGATGGAGGCAGCTTCAGCTTCGAAAGGGAACAACGTGTAGCCGAGCAATACATTTGAAGATGTATTCTACGTTGTCGTGTATGAATATACAGACACAAAGAAATTATCTTCGTCAGAATTGCTGCAGGAAGATTGTAAGAAGTATTCTGGAATGTTTCCAGTCGTCGAAAGAATAAGGGAGCAGTTGGTTCGAGAAGAATAGATATGAGTCCGCTTGAAAAAGTCCAAACATGAGAAATTTGAGTAAAAATCAATGCGTAGCCGCTCCCCTCCCTTGTAGGGGAGGGGTTGGGGTGGGGTCAGTATCTTTCTCACAGACAGGATATTACAGACCCCACCCCTGCCCCTCCCCTACAAGGGAGGGGAGTGGCTGCGCCTTCGTGCGCGACATGTCCTGACTTTTTAAAGTGGACTCAGATATCGAATTGATATAAATCTTTAATAACAAAGGATCTGCCCATGCGTACTATTTGCGTACTCAATTATTTGGCTATTTCAAATACTGTTCTTAACTTTGCAACTAATATGCGATTTATAACGATCTTTTTGTTCTGCTTTCCATTGTCAGGTCTCTCTATCAATACAGAGGCCCAGGAAGCGTTATATGTTTTTGGACACGGTACTTGCACTGCTGTAGATATCCAAAATGTCAATGAAATAAGAATGACAGAAGATGTGGTGGATATTGCCATCGGAGTCAACTATAGACGCATTGATGTTGATAGCATCACGTTCAGAGAACCAGAAGTGAATTATGGCCGTATCGGCTGGTGGGGTAGTTTTGCATCTGGTCCCTCTGCCTGTTATTATCAGTCATTCAACAAGGATTTTCCTGATATGACTTTCGAAGCCATCGACAGTATCTGCACCTCAGCATTCTATTATTTGCCGGATGAAGAGTCATCGTTCCAATCCCGACGGAGAGTTGGTCGGAAATGGCGATATGTCAAGAATACCCTTTCTGGTCGTCGTAAGTTTCAAATCCATCAACAACATTCGGATAGTGATGATACACAAATGGATGGAAACGGGCGAATCCGTCTGAATCTGAGCAATCAGTTCTGCAACCGTCCTATTATGGAAGCCAGGAAAGCTGTTAACTTCTGGTATCATCCTCAGGATACCGCCATCATGCCGAAAAACCCTTTGTTCGGAACCCTTGAAAGAAACTTCTATGATCGTAGTGAGCTCGTAAACTATGACGTGCCTCTGTATGGAATTGATGATAACATTCACTGCCACATCGGTTTTTGGAAGGATGATGACGGAATAGTCAGAGGAGATTCTATGACAATCGTGTTTCCAAACCATCTCTTAGCTGAGGAGGAATTTGAACTCATGGATAATGAAACAGACGAATTCACACATTATTTTATTTCTGACAACACCATCTATATCGTTGAAAAATTCGAGGCAACAATTGACGATGTGATGCGCTGGCTCATACGTTTTGACCTTGATGTCTGTAAACCAATTTATATTTGTGAAGAGGAATGAAACAGATATTATTGCTTCTATTATCGACCATCTTCTTGATCGGATGTACTGCTTCAAAAGGACGGCAATCTTATGAAGAAGCCCTTCGCTACATGGAACAAGGAGATGCCCCTCAGGCGCTTGCCTGTCTGAAAGAGGCGGCAGAGTTTGCCACTGATGATTCAGTCCGTATGGGCATCTATAACGACATGGGCCGATTGCTCTTTGACGAAGGCCTTCAGGAGCAGGCGTTGGGTGCCTATCATATGGCATTAGAAACCAGTCAAGCAATGGCAGACTCCCTTGGTATGGCTTATGTACTGTTTGACATAGCAAATATTTACCGCACGCGCGACGAAGATGACAGTTGTGTCTACTATTTCGATACTGCCATGAGTCTGGCCCTGTCACAAAAAGATAGCATGTTGGCAACGGACATCCGAAACCAGTTGGCAGGCTACTATCTGTGGCATAAGGACTATGAACGGGCCCGACTATTGCTATCTCCCTCATTGTTACAAGAGGCAGAGATGACTGGCGGCATCTGTTTCATGGCTGCAGATCTCTATCGTCAGACAGGTCCAGCAGATTCCACTCGTTATTACTGCAAATTACTGCTACAAAATGAAGAGACAGGACTGCGACAGATGGGGCACAAATGGCTGGCAGATTTGTTATTGTCAGAAGGACAGATTGAAGAGGCTGCCAAACATCTACAACAATATGAACTATTGACAGACACTCTGATGCAAGAAACTGATACGGAAGCACTTCGCCGAATCAGTGCGCTTTATGACTACTCTCTGCGCGAACAGGAAAATGCTCGTCTTAAGCTGCGAAACATCATAGCCGTAGCATTCATCATTGTGCTGATTTTTGTATTGGTGGCTGCCATCCTCTATTTCAGTCGCCGTCGTATGAAATATAGGATGAAGGTACAGCAGCTGGAACATCTCTTGGCAGACTATCGCCAACGTGATGAAAAAGTCATCGAGCGACAGAACGGAATATTGGCTGATACCCCAATCTGCCGTCATATCAACCGTCTTTTGAGTGATTCACGTCAACCTTCGATGACTGATGAAGACTGGCACATCTTAGAAGATACCTTTGCAAAGATACAACCTACCTTCCTGAGCCGTCTACAGACATTCCACAAGTTCTCTTCCCATGAGATGCACATTTGTCTGTTGCTCAGACTTAGTTTACAACCTGCTGCCCTCGCTCAATTATCCGCCCATTCTAAACAATCCATCTCAAGCACACGTTCACGCTTATTCGAAAAGGTCTTCGGTCAGAAGGGAACACCTGCCCAATGGGACGAATTCATCCAATCCTTATAGGCTGATGCGGACGGTTTGCGAACTCGCAACCATCTTTTTCGCATCAAGTTGACCTTTTGCGTACTTATCTTTATCCTTTGAACGCTTGGGTTCTGCTAACTTTGTGGTCAAAAAACGACCATGAGGTACAGAACCATCTTCATTTACTTCTTCGTTTCTTTTTTGCCTGTTTGTATGGCTCTGTCAGGTTTATCCAATCTGACACCCTGGATTGACGAAGTGATGTTTATCGACACACCCATACGCTATGTGAGAGGAGCGGGATGGACGACTCACTCCTGGTATTCTATCGCCAATCAAGAACCCTTTATGTTGTATCCTCCACTATATTCCATCATACTTGTACCGTGGATGAAAGCATTTGGTACAAGCGTCTTTGCATGCCGTTCGCTGAATGTCGTGATAACCCTGTTCATTAGCTGGGGGCTGATAAGAATCCTCCAGCAGTTAAACCTGAAAATGTCAATTGTCCAAATCTTTCTGCTGATAGTATTAATATGGTGTACAAACGATATGGTTTTTATGTACAGCAATGGCAGGCCAGATCTGATGGGGGCTTTTTTTCTTGTTCTTATAGCAAATGAGATGATACATACCATCAAAAGCGGTAAACGAAAATGGAGCATATTTGTCTTATCAGCCTTGCTGATGACCACTGCCATACAAACGGCTGTATGTCTGGTGTTATTATTACTATTGTCATTTCTGATTTTAGATACATATCGTAAAGACATCAAGTGTTTTGCATTTTTATCTGTATTAGGCATTTTCATGGGCTTTATAATGAATTGTGCTTTTATGACCTATCATGGGCATTTAGTATCGTTTGTCGTGAATATCTTTTCATATTCAGGCTCTGCGAAAGCAATAGCGGCCTTTATTCTGCCAATGATGAGTGATTGTCTAGGCATCGATGCAGTTTATTATATGGGAAAGCTCTCAAAAATGGGCGTAGAATCTCCTTTGTATATGCGCTTCATATCTGCGTTTACCCGTCCTGCCTATCTTGCATTACTAATAGCAGATATCGTTTTTCTCTTTCTCCATCTGAAAAGAATAAAGAAAGAGCCTTGTTACATAATCGTCAGGTCTCTTTTCATCATGACTTTGGCTATCCCCTTGCTAATGGTATTGGCAGGTCGGTATGAATCATACTATTATTGGATGGCATATTTACCATTATTCATACTGACTGTTCTTTTGTTCAAGTTGCCCAATTATCGTTGGGGTTGTTTCATCATTGCTTCTTCAGTATTGTTTATACTAACACAAAATAGGACGCAGAAAGACAACAATCATTACCAAGAGTTGGAGTCGTTTATAAGCCATTGCCCCATGTTAAAGGATAAGAAAATCATTGCCCCTTTTTCTGTGTTTTACGAAGTCTCAAAATTAAGTAACGATACCTATTATTTGGGGATATTCCCATCTCAGGATCTCCCTCAGAGGATGGACTATATAATTCTATCTGAAAGGTCTGCCGATTATGGCAATGATCGTTTGTATGACTATTTTGAAGCTGTCAGTCAATCAGACTCTCTACAATTAGTTTTGGTATCCGAGAATAAATGCCCGGAATTGAAAGTATATCAGATAAAAACAGACTAAGGTGATGCTGAAAGTTTTAATGTCTCATTGGATAATTCTGATGATTATCTTTTTAGCATTATTAACTGAGTCCACTTTAAACCCTGAAATTGTTATGAGTCCGTAAGATAATCAGTAAAAACCATCGTCACCGATGTCCGTCCCGGTCTCGTTGATACTGCTATGGCTAAAGGCGAAGGTCTCTTCTGGGTAATGCCCGTCGAAAAGGTTGCCCGTCAGATATGCGCTGCCATCCGTCTCAAGAAGTCGAAAGTCTATGTCACCAAACGATGGCACGTTCTTGCCGTCATAAATAAGAATCTGCCTTTTGCTTTGTATAAACGAATGTAAAACCGCCCCCTGCTATAGTAATAGGAGTGAAAGCGGAGAATGTTGTTCCTTATTACGGAATAAAATATGTAACTTTGCAACCAGTTTTATACAAATTCAAGTAAAAATGAAGAAAATGTGAAAAAAGTTGTTTTTCCCGTGCAGTCTTTTTGCAATTTGCGGACAATATAGATAGAGACGTTATGTTCACGATGGAGATAGCACGGCTGATAGAACGGTGCAGACAGGGCGATGCGGATGCGCTCGGAGAACTGTACAAGGCATACGCCCAGAGGATGCGGGGCGTGTGCCGAAGGTATGTCAGCGACGAGCAAGACGTGGACGATGTGCTTCATGACGCATTCATCATCATCTTTACTTCATTCGACAGACTGAGGGATGCCTCGAAGGCGGAAGGATGGATGATGTCGATAACGAGGAATGTAGCATCGAAATATAAAGACCACTTGGACAACCAGTCCTTCGTCCCTTTGAAAGAAGCAGAATCGTTAGCGGCTCCTGATGAAGAGACCAGCGTAAGAGGCGTGCCGTTGGAGGACGTGCTGCGCATGGTGGAACGATTGCCTGAGGGTTACGGGCAGGTATTCCGTTTGTCTGTCTTTGAAGGTATGTCTCACAAGGAGATTTCCACCATGCTGGGCATCGAGGCACACTCGTCTTCTTCGCAGTTGGCACGGGCAAAGAAGATGTTGCGGAGTATGATGCAGCAGTACTGGGTTGCCGTGCTTTTGTTGTTGATTATGCCATTCACATTCTTTCTGCTCAAGAAGGACAAACCTATCGTTAAAGAAGAAAAGCCTATTGCAGCAAAGCAGGAAAAAGAACCTAAAAACTCACCAACGGAACAGCCGCAGGAAGAACCTGTGATTGTCCATCTGCCTGTTCATCATACAGGCATAAGTACTGACACACTACAACCTGTCATCGTTCACGCTATTGATTCTATTATGTCTGACAGTCTGTCAAACATGATAGCACAGGAACAAACCGCCTTAGACACAATACGGGGTAAGGAACAAGCAGATACGGCACAAGTTTTACCAACTAATCCCCAAAATCCGCTTTACGATATCGTTGATCTCATACCCGACGCTCCAATCAAGAAGCAGATGAAGAACAATTGGCAGTTGGCCTTGGCATACGCTGGTACGCCTTCGTCAGACATGACACGCACCGACAACTATATGACCATGCCGTCTTACTCGGGTGCTGTCACCCGCTCGACAAAACTCTACAACTGGGGCGACTATATGAACTACGTAAACGAGAATGCCCCGATGATGGATTCCGTGAGTGCCTCGAACATGAGCCGTGTGGCTATCATCAACGCTGGACATCCGTTGGAACCACTCACTGAGACGAAACACCATGAGCGTCCACTCACGCTACAACTCTCGCTGAGCCGACAATTCAACAGCCGCTGGTCGCTCTCCACCGGTCTCAGTTATACCCGCATGAAGTCCACCTTCCAGGGCGGCAATGAGAATACGCTCATCCACCGCACACAGAAGATTCACTATCTCGGCATCCCGCTGCGTCTGAACTATCGACTGACGGGCGGCAAACGCTGGAGCCTCTACACCTCTGGCGGTCTGCAACTCGACCTGCCCGTAAGTAGCACACTCTCCACGCAGTACATCTACGGCGGGCCATACGCTGACATTGACACTCCATCTGCCGTTCAGACCACCATCAATGCACCATGGCAGTGGTCATTTGGCGTCGGCGCAGGTTTACAATACGAGATAGTTCCACACCTGAAGGTCTATCTGGAGCCGAGTCTGAACTATTACATCCCATCGTCGGATGCCGTTGAGACCTACCGCACAGAGCATCCATTAGATGCATCGCTACCATTGGGAATTAGATTTACCTGGTAGTATTCAAAACAGGACAAAAGGGTTGTTGTTAAAAAAAGGCAACAATCCTTTTCTTTTTTGTGCAGTCTTTTCATAGTTCAACGGACTATATAAGTAGAGAGACGAATCATTTTATTCATTTAATCAATCAGAATTATGAAAAAGCAAATCAGAAACAGTTTCTGGATGGTGGCAATAGCCACTGCCAGCCTTGCAATGTCAATGACTGCTTGCAGCAGCGATGACAATGAAATGGCAAAGCCCTTTACGACCGACCCCGTTGAGTCCTCGACACTCTATGCTTGTGGCATTAGTCAGGATGGGACAAGAGGTGCCACAGATGCAGGCAACGTAGTGTTTACTGAGGATGATATCCTTTGGTTTGACGTAAACTCTCGCGAACTGAAATTCAAAGAAACGGAAGAACCAATCTACAAGAAGTTGGAGCTATTCCACGAGATTGAAATCCGTCTGGGTGACGATGCTCTGTTTGTGGTCAGCAGTTTCGTCGCACTATGGGACAGTCGTGTATTCGACAATCTCGTCCTCTGCTACGGAAAGATGGACAGTGAAATTTCCCTTGATGGCAATTACTACCTTTACGACTGCTATCCCCTTCAGTTCATTGATACAGATGCAGTAAAGGCTAACCGCGAAAAGAACGTCCCGCAATGGGAAACCTTCACGAAATATCTAGAAAGTAAAGGCAAACTGAGGAGATAATCTATAGCAACTATGAAGAAGAGTATCATTGTAGTCTTACTACTATTTGTTACGGCTATTACGTCTGCCCAGCATGTCCTTACTGACTGGCAAAACATTACAAGTAAGAATTTCGTGTCTCGTATTATCCATGACCAAAACTATCTGTTTGTTGGTACAATGGGTGGTGGTCTTATTAAGATTAACAAGCAGACAGGGGAACAGACATTGCTCTGCCGTGCTAATGATGACATAACAGATAATTCTATCATCGACATGGCTCTGCATAATGGGGACTTATGGATTGGCACTAAACACTACGGACTTGCAAAGATTTCCGATGAAGGCATTGAGAAATTTGGCGAAAGAAATGCGGGATTTGCTATTCAGCAGTATATTGCCGGTATCTATTTCGATAGTGACGGTGGAATGCTTGTCGGGGGATTGACGGCCTTATATCGGTTTGACGGCAAGCGATGCACAGACTCCTATGAAATCAATATCATTAGCCCATTTGCATACGTAACATGCATCAAAGCTGATGCAAGTGGCCGTGTATGGGTGTCGTGTTACGATGCACAGGGTCGAGCCACGCTTTGCATCTTCACTCAAGAAGGGCTCGTGCCAATCAGTCATCCATACGGTAGCATTAATAGAATAGAAATCGATGATAAAGGCTGCTTGTGGTTGGCTTCAGAGGCAGGACTTATCAAATACGACGGTACAAATTTCACCCCTTATACCCCCGACAATTCTGACCTGCCAGAATATACCCTGAATGATATTAAGGCTGACGAACAGGGTAATCTATGGATGGTGAGTCAACATTATCTTACGAAGTTTGACGGTGAGCAATTCACCAATTATCCCTTTACATCGAACCATGTAGATGACAATTTAGTATGTGTCGATGTAGATGGCAACGATGTATTTGTTGGCTCACATTTCCAAGGATTGTTGCGACTAACGGATAACGGATTGACTGTTGTTCCACTTATTGACAACCAACTAGATAACAACTCTTTTTCTTTTATTAGTGGATGTCTCGACAATAATGGACTCTTCTATGTAGGTACATTGTATGGTCTGCAGACCTATAACAAGGAAACAGAAGAAGCAAGCCTGATGCCCATGTCGCAAACGTATCAAGTGGAGCCTGATGTAAATGGAAATATATGGCTCAGGTGGCCTTGGTTCTCGACTGATACATGCCTTATGGAAATAACACCGACCACAACAACCGTTTTATGGAAAGACGATTATCCTTTCAATGATTACACTGTCAACCAAATAAAGTTTGACCATTCCAATCGCTTGTGGTTGGCAACGACAAAAGGAATCTACCGACTTGATGGTCAGAAATGGACAGCCTACAATAAGGACAATTCAGGACTATCAAATAATTATGTCTACTGTTTGGCATTCGATGCTAACAACCGTGTCTGGTGCGGTACAATTGGCGGTGGTCTTTTCCTCTTCGACGGTTCCAATTGGTCTAATTATACTACCGACAACTCTCCACTTCCTTCTGACTGTGTTGGAACCATAACTGTTGACAAAAACGATATTGTCTGGATGAATTGCCGCATTCCACGTTATCATGACACCTATGGTTTGGAATGGGGTTTTGGCTTGACTCGTTTCGACGGTACACAATGGAACACCTATGATCGCAAGAACTCCCCCATACCAAGTGACTGCTTATGGGACATTCAAGTCGATGCAGACAACAACAAATGGTTGGCCACAGCTGGTGATGTGGGTCTCGTGTGTTATGATGAGAATGAGTGGACGATATATGACGTTGACAATTCTAGTATAGCTCTTAATGAGGTAACCAAAATCACTATAGACAACAAACGTGACCTAATATGGCTTACCCACTATCCTGGTGGTGGAATCTCAACAGCCAGAATGAATAGTCAGTCTTCCGGAATCCAATCTTCCACAATAGTAAATGATGACAAGCCATTTGTTTGCTATGACCTGACCGGAAGACAAATCAAAACACCTACAAAGGGAATATATATCAAAGAAGGAAAGAAATACATTAAATGAGCCTTTCCATAAAGGCTCTCTCGTTGGGGCAGCATCCGTCGTGATGATGTGTGCTGCTTTTTCAAATACATCAACAGTCGACATTTTATTACAAGAAAAAAGTTATGAGTCCTTAAATTATTAACTGACTCCACTTTAAAAAGTCAATATAGTCTTCGAACTTAGGGTGTTCAATTTGGTGTACCTTGACAAACGTAAAATAAAGATACCGACCCCACCCCTGCCCCTCCCCTACAAGGGAGGGGAGCGGCTTCCGCTTCCCTCTGCAGATGGAAATCCGTAGGCACT
>Ga0310695_10010697_pt1 | contig 13338 bp, 12 predicted proteins | sample RumenRJG_04DNA_FD_203882 | JGI IMG/M metagenome (GOLD analysis project Ga0310695, IMG submission 203882) | Bovine rumen microbial communities from Lethbridge, Alberta, Canada - RJG_04 (v2) (version 2) | ecosystem: Host-associated > Mammals > Digestive system > Stomach > Rumen | place: Canada...
CAACGAATCGCCGACCAAACTTCCCGGCGCGGGCATGGCGTTTTCCGGACAGATACCGTATTTTTTTATGACTTCAAAAACGTCGTCAGCCGATCCGCCTTCGCAAATTTGACTGAATCCGTGCATTCTTACATGATGTTCGGCGCAGTCCATATAATCTTTGTTAGCAACAAACATTTCACAAAGGTCGTAGGTCTTACCCGACGTGCGCAAAATTTCACTCTCCACAAGACCAAGTGTTGCAAAATCCCAACACGTGCCGCTACGGTTTTGGTCTTTTACCGAGGTTATCGGGTTTTCTTTTACGGTAACAAAATCTTGTGCAAAACCCGACACCGAACAAAGTATTATCAGCGTTGTTGCGGCGGTTATTATGCGTGTTTTAGTCATCGTCAAAATCGTAATCACAATAGTTTTTTTATGGGCTAATGTTAAAAAAAATTGCGCAGTAAATAAAGACCGCGCAATTTTTTCTTTATTTTGTAACTTTGTCGAATGCTTCCACAAATCTGTCAATTTCTTTTGTAGTAATGCAAAGCGGCGGAATAAGACGGATAGTATTAACACCGCCTGAAAATCCTGTGAAAATATGTTCGTCAAAAAGTAAACGGTCACGGATTTCAGAAGCGTTACCAACGGTTTCAATACCGACCATAAGACCTTTTCCACGAAGGTCTTTAATTGCCTTATGACCTTTTAATTTACTGAAAATATATTCGCCCATTTTAGCGGCATTTTCCACGTAATTGTTTTTTACCATGACATCAACGGTTGCAAGGGCAGCCGCACAGCCAAGATGATTACCGCCGAAAGTGGTTCCTAACATACCGAATTTTGCCGGAATTTCGGGATTAATCATAATAGCACCGACGGGGAAACCGTTTGCAATACCTTTTGCCATAGAAATAATATCGGCTTTAACGCCAGAATGTTGATGAGCATAAAATTTACCCGTGCGTCCGTAACCTGACTGAATTTCGTCGATAATAAGCAGCGAACCGTTTTTTGTACAAAGTTCACGTAACTCTTTCAAAAATTCAGTTGTAGGAATTTTAACACCGCCCACACCTTGAATGCCTTCGATAATTACGGCAGCAACATCAGAATTCAAAACTTTTTTAACTGATTCAATATCATTGAGTTCTGCCCAAAGAACATTATCAGTTTTATTAATCGGAGCTTGAATTGCGGGACTATCCGTTACAGCTACTGCGAGCGAAGTCCTACCGTGAAAAGCTTTTCTAAAAGCAATTACTTTGCTGCGGTTGGTATAAAACGAAGCGAGTTTTAAAGCGTTTTCGTTAGCCTCTGCGCCTGAATTAACAAGGAAAAGTTTATAATCGCTGTAACCGCTGATTTTTTGCAACTTCTGCGCTAATTCTTCCTGAAAAGGTATACGTACCGAATTAGAATAGAAACCGATTTTTTGAATCTGCTCAATAATTCTTTTTACATAGTCGGGTTGAGAGTGTCCGATACTGATAACACCATGTCCGCCATAAAGGTCGAGATATTTTTTACCCTCAGTGTCAGTGAGTTCCAAACCATTAGCGCTTTCGATGGCTATCGGATATAGTTTAAAAACTTCAAATGTGTTCATTGTTTTTTTTAATGTTAATTTTTTGCCGCAACTATCATTTTAGCGACAGGGCAAAGATAGTTTTTATTTTTATAAAAAGCAAAAAATAATTATTCCTGAAAAAAAGCATTAACATAATTTTTCAAGAAAAAACAATTACAACAATCTATTGATAGCAGGTTCGATATATTGGGCGGTAACAGGCGGCTCAAAACGTTCAACAGCATTTCCGTTTCTATCAATAAGAAATTTCGTAAAATTCCATTTTATATCGCTATTATTTTTGTAATTCGGATCTATTTTACTGACAATCTTTTCCAAATCTTTTGCAACTGGATCTGATTGATTGAAACCTCTGAATTCCAATTGACTTTTCAACCACAAAAACAAAGGATTTTGATTTTCACCGTTTACTTCCGTTTTTGCAAACCGTGAAAACCTTGTCTGAAACCTCAACTGACAAAACTGATGAATTTCTTCATCACTGCCTTGAGCTTGATTTCCGACAAAAATACATTTAATTTTCAGTTTCGCAAACTTTTTTAAAAAAAGTTATGATAATACACCAAAATATGTTAAATTTACACAAAGAAAAAAATTACGGTTTTCATCACAAGATAAGAAAAGTATCTGAAAGATTTTTTTGGAAACTAAATTTCTTTTATTACCTTTACCTCGATAACAATTAATAAAATTAAGTACTATGAAAAAATTATTATTTCTTATTCTGACGGTGTTTTTCGCCGTAAACATCTCAAAGGCGCAGACAAATTACACCGGCAAAATCGGACCGTTTGAGGTAACAATGTTTCTCTCTGACAATATGGAAGATGCTTTAGAGGGCGACAGTTTAGGCTATTATTTCTACAATGACCGTCCGAAAACCCGTTTCACCTTAAAACTAAAAAAATACGACGAAGAAACAACCGGAAATTTTGAATCGTTTAGAATGTCGTATCACATAATTCTCGGCGAATATACGCCAAAGGGCTTCAATTCAGGCACTTTTGACGGTTGGACGGGTTCACTTAGCAGCGGTTACCACGGAACTTTTACAAATAGTCAAGGCAAAGAATACGATTTTTTGTTGGAGGAAAAAGAATAAAAGTTTCTTGCATTTATCAGAAAAAAGCATAAAATTTGCAGTCGAAAACGCAAAGAATATCATGCAAAAAAATTTCATATATATAATTTTTCTTTTCTTGACATTTTCGCTGCCCTCTACCGCACAAATTGACAGGGATAGTTACAAGGTAAAATCTGACAGCCTTAGGACTATTTTATTATCATATTTTCAAAAAACTGATTTTGTAGAGGCGAAACCGCAAATTTACAAACTATTACAACTCGCAGAAAATCAAAAAGATACTTCAAGAATTGCTGAATGTTCTCTTTGGTTGGCAAATTTGTATCAGTTTTTGAACATTCCTGATAGTTCGTTTTATTATCACAACAAAGCGTTAGACCTCAGCATTTTGAAACGTGATACAACAGCAATGTCAATTTGTTATTCCAATCTCGGAACAGAAACTTTCAACCGCGGATTTTACGGATTATCAGAAAATTACCTCAAAAAAGCTGTTCATCTTGATTCGATTACTGCCAACCAAGAGCAATTAGCACTTAATTTGGCACTTCTCGGATTGGTTTACGGAATTCAGTACATCGATGACAATACTAATACCTATTGCAAGGAAAAATCTATTAATTGTACTTATAAATCGTTGAGTCTCAAAGGTAATGACCTTTCACACTTTTATACGTATTACGCACTGACACAATTTGCAATGTGGCGCAAACAAAACGATAGTTGCGATTATTATTATCAAAAATTCAGAGAAGTAGCCTCTCAATCCATATATGAAACAATGTCTGTTTCACTTGATATGGATTACATGATTTATTACAAACAATACCGCAAAGCACTTAATTATCTGATTTCTAAGAAGTCGGTTTTTGAGATGAGTAAAATCAGTATGAGATTTTATTATGAAAAACTCAATTATGTTTATGAACTTCTCGGCGACTACCGCAACGCTCATCAGGCGAATGCGAAACAATTTCGTCTTCAACGCGAAATCAGCGACGACAACACCACACGTGCTATTGCTAACGCAGAAGCCGAAAAAGCCGCAGCCGTTGAGCGTGTAAAACGCGAAGAATCAGAAAAGCATTTTGCCGCCGAAGCAAAACAACTTTTAACGCTCATAATATCATTGTCAATAGGTTTGTTATTAGTTTCCATAATGGTAATTTTAATTTTCAGAATGTTGAAAATCAAGCGTAAAGCCAACATAGAATTACTTCAAAAAAACAAACTTCTTGACGAAAGAAACTCTGAAATCGAGACTCAGAAAAATATCATCACTGAGCAATGGCAAGAAGTAGAAAACGTTAATAAACAATTGATTAGCAGTATTACATACGCAGAACGCATACAACGTGCAGCGGTATCCTCTCAAGCCGATGTCAATAAAATTTTTCCGCAAAATTTTGTGTATTACCGTCCACGAAATATTGTTAGCGGAGATTATTACCGTGCAGTTCGCTGCGGCAGATTTTCGGTGATGATAACAGCAGATTGTACTGGACACGGTATTCCCGGTGCGTTTCTTTCAATGCTCGGAATTTCGTCGCTGAAAGAATTTATGTCAAAAGAATCCGACGCTGAAAATCCGGGTACAGTTCTTGACAGAATGAGAAATTTTATCAAGACAACACTTGTTTCTACAAGCAACAATTCAATTGATGACGGCATGGACATGACGATATGTTGTTTTGATTTTTACAATATGAAATTGCATTATGCCATTGCTAATCAAACGATGGTGATGATTCGTAACGGAAAAATTACGAGATTAAAAGGTGATAAAATGCCGGTCGGACGTTACATTTTGGAAAAAGAGCATTTTCAAACGATGAATTTAACAATTGAAAAAGGCGATATTTTTTATATGTTTTCTGACGGTATCGAAGACCAATTCGGCGGCGAAATTATCAACAACACGGGCAGCAAACTTTTGCTCAGAAATCTTGAAACGTTTTTGCTGGAAATATCTTCAGAACCGATTGAAAATCAGAAACAACTTTTACACGAAAAAATCGAAAATTGGCGCGGCAATCTTCCGCAAATTGACGATATGACAATGGTGGGTATAAGGGTTTAACGCATTTTAACAAAAAGCAACAACGTGTTTCTTGACACGCAACTTTTGTCGTTGTAATTTTGCGGTGTTAATAATCAACAAAAATTTAGTATTATGGAAGTAAAAGAAATTTTGAAGAATTTCCGCGAAAAACACAACCTCACTCAGCAGCAGATGGCGGAGCGCGTACACACCACACGTCAGGCGATAAGTCGTTGGGAAACAGGCGAAACGCAGCCCAACACTGAAATGCTCAAAACTCTTTCTAAGGAGTTTGGGGTAACAATCAACACCTTGCTCGGTTCGCCGCAAACTCTTGTTTGTCAGTGCTGTGGAATGCCGCTCACGGACGATTCGATGGTAAGCCTCAATCCCGACGGCAGTTTCAACGAGGAGTATTGCAAATGGTGCTACACAGACGGCAATTTTGCCTACAAGACCAAGGATTCGTTGCTTGATTTTCTCGTCAAAAATATGCCCAACCCCGAAAATCAGAGCAATGCCGCACGTCGCGCAATGTACGACGGACATCTCTCGATGTTGAAGTATTGGAAAGCGTAAAAGGGGAATTTCGTGGCAAAAATAAACGATAATTCCTTTGTCAATATAAAATATAATTTATATTTTTGCGTTATAACATAAACCATAATTTATATTGACACAGTATGACAAAACATACATTTGGCAACCGTCTGCCACGAAAGTTGCAGCAAAATATGGAGATTGTGGGCGAACAAATCCGCCTTGCACGGCTAAGGCGCAACCTTTCTATTGCGCAGATTGCCGAGCGTGCTACGTGTTCGCTACCCACGGTGATGAACGTAGAAAAAGGCGTTGCCACGGTCTCCATTGGCATTTACTTACGGGTTTTGTACGCCTTGCAGTTAGAGGCTGACATTTTGCTTTTGGCAAAAGACGACCCCTTGGGACGCGACATTCAGGATTTGAATCTTAAACAACGTCAACGCGCATCAAAAAAATAATGGAGACACTATATATATATGCGGATTTCGACTTTTTGAAAAGTCCTGAATTGATGGGCTACCTGCACTACGACCGTGTGCGCGGCAGGGAGACGTATTCTTTTGAGTTCGACAAAAATTGGCTCCTCTCGCACAAAAACATTGTGTTGAGTGCTGATTTGCAAAACTATTCAGGATTACAATATGCCGAGGATAATATTTTTGGCTGTTTTGCCGATGCACTGCCCGACCGTTGGGGCAGAACACTTATCAAACGCCGCGAACTTATTGAGGCTCAGGAAGAAAAACGTGCAGTTAAAAATCTTTCTCATTACGATTTTCTTGTGGGTATCGACGATTTTTCGCGGATGGGTGCGTTGCGTTTTTGCGAAAAACAAGGCGGAGAATTTATCAACAGTTCTGCCAAATTTCAAATTCCGCCTATAACCTCGTTGCGCGAACTACTTCACGCCGCCGACGAAATCGAAAAATCTGAAAACCTTTCGCAACTGCCTGATAAAAAATGGATTGCACAACTAATCAAACCCGGCACATCGCTCGGCGGCGCACGTCCTAAGGCTTGCGTTGTTGATGAAAAAGGCAATCTTACGGTTGCAAAATTTCCGTCTCGAAACGATGATTACGATGTGGGTTTGTGGGAACATTTTTGTTGTCTATTGGCAAAAAATGCCGGTATCAATGTGGCTGAAACGCGAATCATCGACACAGGACAAAAATATCATACCTTGCTTTCACGGCGTTTTGATAGGGACGTCAACGGACGACGCATACATTTTGCATCGTCGCTTACGATGCTTGGTTTTCAAGATGGCGACGGCAGTAGAACGGGCAAAGGCTATTTGGATATTGTGGATTTTATACTTCAAAACGGCGGCAATGTAACCTCTGATTTGGAGCAACTCTTTGCGCGTGTGGCGTTTAATATTTGTGTTGGCAATTGCGACGACCATTTCAGAAACCACGGTTTTCTACTCACCAAAAACGGTTGGCAACTATCGCCCGCCTACGACCTCAATCCGTCCCTCTCATACGACCACGCCATAATGATTACCGACAATACCAATCATTCTGATTTACAGATGCTTTACAACAATTGCGAATCGTATATGCTCGAACCACTCAAAGCCAAAGAAATCATCCAACGAGTATGCTCCGCCGTATCCGATTGGCAACGCTTGGCGATTAAATTGCAGATTTCAAAGGCTGAAATGGAGATGTTTAGAAGGAGGTTTGAAGAGGGATGTAATATAAAATATGGTTTATAAAAGTTGGTATTAAGGTAAAATATATTTTATATTGAGCAAATGATCAAATATTAAGTCTTTTTTGTTCTGTAATTGCCAAAAAATAATTATCTTTGCGAGAAATAACTTATGCTATGGCACTATACATCGACAAAGGAAGCGCGGGGTTTGAGAGTGTTTTGAACTCTGATTTTGTGGACAAAACCGGGGTTATAAATATGCTCAATGCGTGTATCAACACCGAAAACCGTTTTATTTGTGTGTCGCGACCGAGGCGTTTTGGCAAGACGGTGGCGGCTAATATGATATATGCCTATTACAACCGCAAAGCCGATGGTAAGACTCTATTCAGTGGTTTTGAAATCACTAAATCAGCAACTTACGAAAAGTATCTCAATAAGTTTCCGACAATCTATATTGATTTAAACGAGTTTGCGCAGATAGATAGAAAGTTGGTGGTTAAGGAATTTCAGAAGTTGGTAATCAAAGACTTAAAATTGTCTTATCCTGACTTGGAACAATCAAGTGACTTGAAAATTGCGTTGGACGAAATACATTCCAAAACAGGCGATAAATTTGTGTTAATTGTAGATGAATGGGATTCGCTCATTCGCGATGTTGACAAAGATGTTCAAGAAGAATACTTGATGCTATTGAGGGCTTTGTTTAAAGCCAACAATTCCAAAGATATTTTTGCATTGGTGTATATGACGGGTATTTTGCCGATTTTGAAATACGAAACACAGTCTGCGTTAAACAATTTTGGGGAATACAGTTTTATAAAACCCGGTCCTACCGCTAAGTATTATGGCTTTACCAAAAATGAGGTAAAAGATATTTGTGAGAAGCATGGTATGGATTTGGAATTGATGGAACATTCATACGACGGTTACATTGTTGGTACAGAGCAGTCGATGTTTAACCCTACATCAGTAATGCGTTGTGTTTTATATCGTGAATATAGCAACTATTGGGGCAAATCGGCTTCATACGCCACCATTGAGCGTTATATCAAAAAAGATTTCAGCGGACTCCGTGCCAAAATAGTCAAACTTCTCGAAGGCGGTGCCATAACTATTGAGCCAACAAGTTTCCGCAATGATATGAAGCATATCGAAAACACCGACGATGTGCTTACACTTTTGGCTCACCTTGGATATTTGTCGTATAATCCTATTTTTAAGAAAGTTACAATACCAAATACCGAAGTTGCCGATGAGTTCAAAAACTCCATTCGCAATTGTGGTTGGGGCGGTTTGTCGCTCGCTGTCGGACAGTCTTTTGACTTGTTGGACGCGACGGTTTCCGGCGACAAAAAATTCATAGCCGAGGCTATGGATTCGTACCACGATGATGCAACGTCGTTTTTGGAGTACAATGACGAAAACTCTTTGGCTTGTGCCATAAAACTTGCATATTATGCTGCGCAGGACTATTACGAGATTTTCCGTGAATTTCCATCGGGCAAAGGTTTTGCAGATATGGTTTTTGTTCCGCTCAAAAATTCACCCTATCCTGCCATTGTAGTTGAACTCAAATACGACAAATCTGCCCAAGGCGCAATTGCCCAAATCAAAGCCAAACAATACCACATCAAACTCAGAGGCTTGTCTAACAAAATAGTCCTCTTAGGCATAAATTATGACAAGTCCACGAAGAAACATGAGGTGGAATTGGAGGAGTTGGAGGGGTAAAAAACTAAATCGGCAATAAATTACGTTTTATTGCCGATTTAGTTTTTTGGGATGGAATACGTGGAATCTATACTTCCAAGTTTGGAGCATTAATCACAATGTTATATGCAAACCAACCATCAATTCCAATGAATGCTTGTGGTTTTGAATTTCCATCTTTTTGCACTCCGATTCCGTTTGAGTATTGCGTGAACGAAACCACTTTTTTATATGGAATTTTTATTGATTTTTTTGTTGAATAGAAAAAGACATTTTTGGTTGTAATGATAAGAGAACCTGTTGCTTTTACTTCCATACCTGTGCTTTTAATGGGTGTCGTTGTTGCTGAACTTGAACGTAGATACAAACCTTTGGCAATACGAACAGAAGATCCCCTTCCTTTGCTAACGTATGTTGTATGAGTGGTTTCTTCTAAAAATTCGCATTGCGAAAAACACCATATTACAGATTCGTCTTTTTCGAGATTTAAGAAGAAGTCGTCAGTACTCATTTCTATTCGAGTTGGTAAATGACCATTCAGCAAATCCTTTATGACAAGCATTTTTATATATGTGTCATATGTTTCATAAAATGACGAAGATGGAGTAATATCTATATTGAAATGTTCAATAAAATTTTGAATACCTGCTTCTTCTTCGTCTGTAATAATACCGTCTTCCATACTTTTATTCAGTATTTCGGAAAAACTCTTTGCTAATGTGCAATTACGTTCTATTGCTTTTTTTTGAGCATATTCATTGTCCAAAAAATTAAGAGGTGTGTTGTTTTCAATTGCTTCAACAGTTTTTGCACACAATTCTTTGTCTGCGGATACATCTCTTGCTTTTTGCATAACAAAAGGTAAGGCGCATTTTATTGGATATATTAACGCAATGATACCCAATACAACACCGCCTGTTGCAAATGCTGAAATGCTAAACAATACACATAATGCTGAAATTGCTATTTTTTTCATATTATATATGTTTGGTTTGTTTCTGCAAAGATAATATGTTTTTGAGTGATATGCAATTTTTTTTCGTTTGGCAACAACTAAGTTACTAATTAAAAGATTTTTGCATTGTTTATTTGAACCGGTAACAAATTGTTAACACTTTATTTCAATGGTTGTCTAAAAAGGTACAAAAAATTCAACGGGCGAAAAATCTTTCGCCCTACACGGTTGTATGTTGTTGTATGCCCTTGTAGGGGCGAAAAATCTTTCGCCCGTGTGCTTTTTAGACAGTCCTCTTGCTCTTAAAATCCCGACGGTTTGAGTCTCAATCCTGCTTTTTCGTCTAAGCCGAACATGAGATTCATGTTTTCAACAGCTTGTCCAACTGCGCCTTTGATGAGATTGTCGATGACGGACTGAACGAGCAATTGGTCGCCTTCTTTTTTTACTGAAACAATACATTTATTGGTATTAACAACTTGCTTTAAATAAAGATTTCCTTCGTAAAAATGCGTAAAAGGTTCGTCTTTGTAACAGTTACGATAGATCTCTTTAACTTCGTCTTCTGTTTTATCAGTTGTAAACCAAACACTTGCGATGATTCCGCGTGTAAAGTCGCCACGATAGGGAATAAAATGAATTGGCTTTTGAAGTTGCGGCATCAAAAGGTCTTTCGTTTGATTGATTTCTGCCAAATGTTGGTGCGTAAACGCCTTATAAACAGAGAAATTGTTGTTTCTCCAAGAAAAATGACTTGTTGGAGAAAGTTTCTGACCTGCACCGGTGCTGCCCGTTACCGCCGAAACCTGAATATCGCTCTGAATAATGCCCGCTTTTAGCGATGGAACAAGAGCGAGTTGAATTGCCGTTGCAAAACAGCCCGGATTAGCAAGGCGGTTACATTTTTTGATTGCCTCGCGGTTGATTTCAGGAAGTCCGTAAACAAATCCCGTGTCGCCGACTCTGAACTCGTTGGTCATGTCAATGATTTTAACATCTGAGGGGAAATTATATTCCGCCAAAAGTTTGCCGGTCTCGCCGTGTGCAGTGCAGAAAAATACAACATCCGCTTTTTCGGTAGGCTGTTCTGCAAATTTAAGTTCAGTATCGCCAAATAAATCAGCGTGAACATCATAAACGGGTTTGCCGAAATTACTTCTACTTACCGCCCAAACAATCTCAACGTCAGGGTGATAAGTCAAAATTCTCAAAAGTTCGCCGCCGGTATATCCTGCTGCGCCAATAATTCCTACTTTTATCATTTTTCTTTTTAACGAATTATATTAATGTCATTTATTTAGCCGCTCCTATTTCGCTGTTTGGAACTGTTAATTGCGGTTCTTCAGTTTCACCGTGAACAGTAACAATCACTTGATATGCTTTTTCGCCGTTTTCGCTTTCGGTCAAAGGACAAAGCAAAGTTGTAAGGGTTTTAACGGCTTCGGTATTAGCCATACGAATCATTTTGGTAGTATCGCAAGTTTTAAGAGCGTGTTTTTCAGCATCTTGAAGTGCCTCTTTCATGTCGTTTTTGTTTTCCCAGTTGATAAGATTCTTTTTCTCATTGATTATTTGTAAGCTATCAGATGGGATGCTCAGGGACTGCAAAGTGGCTGAGGGAAGATCGATTCTTACAACAGAGGAGTCAACTTTGATGTTTGCTTTTGAAAGGTCAACAGCGAAGGCAATTGTTGCAGAGTATTTGATGGCGAAACTTTTAGTTGCCATTTTGTCGAACCAACCAAAGCCTGTACCGTAACTTTCTTCACGCGTAATTTGACCGGTCAACTGATATTTTGCAGAAGTTAATTCGCTGCATGTCAAGAGCTTTTCTTTCAAGACTTCTTCGTTGATGTGAGTTTCTGCTTTCAAAAAATTCCCTGTCTTAGACAAATAGACACATGCGCCGCAGCCAAGCGCAATGCCAAGAATTAAACCGATAAAAAATGCTTTCATAGTTAATTATGTGTTTAAAGTTTGACAAATTTATATAAAAATTTTGATTATCCAACAAAGTGAGAAAAAAAAGTTTTGTAGTTTTTATATTTTTGCCTTACATTTGCAAAAATCACATAAAAAAAAATAAATAATACTATCAAAAGATGAAAACAAAAAACTTAATTTTTTACATCATTGCTTTTGTAATGTTCTCAACTAATGTGTATGCCCAAAGCAATACCGACAGCACTTATATTGACGCTTCGATTGAAACTTACACGCCCAATTTTGAAAAAATATCGCCAATATTTGAGCAATTTTTGGAACAAAATTCTGTTAGAATTGACCAAAAAACCAAAGATTATTTTGAAATAAAATATACATTGTCTATTAAATATGATCAATTTTCAGAGTTAAAAAAGAAATTAAACGAATGGAATTGTCAAACAATTACATTAAGCGAAACGACAAAATATATTTCGCAGGAAAAGAATTTTATAATCAATAAAATTGATAAACTGCAAACTAATATAAAAGATACGAAAGAATCGCTGCTTACAGCCGAAACGGAATCCCGCCGAGAACTTTTACAAGAGCGTATTTCTGAAAATAAAGCCCAAATACGTGAATACGAAAACGACATACGCAAATTGGACTCTAAAAACGGGACGGTAGTACTTAAAATTACATTAATGCGTGAACAGACGACTCCGAACACATCAATGAAAATCAGATTCGTAAATATGCCTGGATTTGAATACAGTGTTTTTATGCCTGAAAATCCCGAAGAAGGTATTTCAGCAGAATATTATAACGGATATATGTTGAAATATCTTTTTACAAGGGGTAAATCATACATAACAATTGGAGCATTCAAGGCATCTGAAATTCCGCCAAACGATTCTCTTATGTATTCTGACATTTTCAATTTCAGTTTCGGACAGGATTTCTATTCCCGACATTTAGGACGTGGCGGACGAAAGTTTCTCAATTTGTATTCGGGATACAATATAGGCCTTTTAACATACAAGGGAAAAACGAGTTCACACAGAAACATCTACATCAGCCCTGCCATCGGCATAGAATTATTCAAAAACAATTTTATGCTGTTTGATACAAAAATGACATATATACTTCCATTTTCGGAAAACAACTTGAATTTACGAGGTTTGCAGTTTGCAGCAGCATTAAATTTTGTATTTTAACGAAGAAAATCTCAATCGTTCTAAAACACAATTTTGTCTTAAAAAAACATTTTGAATGTATCGCATATTTTGTTACTTTTACAACCGAAAAAAATACAACATACAAAACAGAAATAAATATAAACTAACATATTAAAACATTGGGCTTTACGCTCTTATTCTCAAAAAGATAAAATCCGCCAAATAAAAGCACAACAATCCCCGACAATTTTTATTATACAAAATTTTGTCGGGGATTGTTGTAAAAAAAATGTTTGCCCAAAAATTTTAATAATCAATATCACACAAACATCGTCATATACGCCGGAAGCAATGTTGTTTGACCGTCGCGCTTAAAGTCTTTGGTATAAATCAGATACCTTTTGTCCACTATGTGCGAAAACTTTTCACAAAAGGCGTCGAGCGATTTGTGAGAGTTGTAGCCAGAGGATTTCACTTCAATGGGGTAAAGTTTGGCTCCCCGTGAAAGCAAAAAGTCGATTTCGTAGTTGTGTGTGTCATCCTTTGCCCAAGTGTAATAAAAAAGTTTGTTGCCCGTGGCGGTGAGCGTCTGAGCAATCATATTTTCGTAAATGTAGCCAAGGTTGGTGTTGAGTTTGTCGTTCAAAAGTTTCT
>Ga0310695_10010698_pt1 | contig 13337 bp, 15 predicted proteins | sample RumenRJG_04DNA_FD_203882 | JGI IMG/M metagenome (GOLD analysis project Ga0310695, IMG submission 203882) | Bovine rumen microbial communities from Lethbridge, Alberta, Canada - RJG_04 (v2) (version 2) | ecosystem: Host-associated > Mammals > Digestive system > Stomach > Rumen | place: Canada...
TTTCTTCTTTAGATTTATTTTTCTTACCAAGATATTTAATTGATTTAGGTAAGAAGAAACAAAGAATGAAGGCAATTATACAGCTAGAAGCGGAAATGATACCTATATAGAAAGTGCCTGGCTTATCTCCAATCATTAAAGTCTTTAAAGCGGTTAATAAAGCTCCGCCCCCTAGACCCGCTACGACACCAGAAAATAACCCTTGAACAGCAAAATACATTGCGGAATTAGATACACCTGTTTTCTTTTCTTCATCCGCAGCAAGTTGAGAAGGAATAGAATAAGAAACTGCAAACATTGCGCCAATTGCTAATGAAGTGAATAGGCCTCCTACAATTGATAGAACAAGTTTAAGAGTTCCTTGGGCCAGAAACGATAGACCAAACATGAAGAGCATGGATATTGTAAATATCACTAACGTGTATTGATAAGCGAACTTAAATCCAAACTTATCGATCAGTTTGTTATAGATAATAAATGTTAAAGGAACAGGAGCAAAGCTAGCCGCCATAGTGGCTATCATGCTTATACCTGCTATCGAGAAATATTCATTTATGCCGTTTAAGAATAATTGGAGGCCGAAGGTCATAAATGAATATACAATCATCCAAATAATGAATGATTTATTCTTAAAAGCATACGCAACAGATTTAAAGATATTAACACTTTGATTGGTATCTTCTAACCTTTCTCCTTTAGTGCTCTTTTCTTTGAGCATGAATAAAGGAATTAACATTAATAAAACCGTAGGTAATACGATTAGAGCCACTAGGCGAATGTTAATTCCTTTAAGCATTATAGGGACTAAAGCAAATCCTACAATGAAATAAAAAACATCTGCGACTGACTTAGTATTTGATAAGAATCTACGGTCTTTTTCGTTATCCACTACTTCCGTGAATGTAGCGTAATACGTAACCATAGTTAAAGTATAGAAGATATAAAATAATGCGAGCATTAAGAAGAAATAGACGGTGTTAACCATAGACCCCGCCCAAGCGTTAGGAATAATTAGGAAACAGCAATACGCTATAACCATGAATACTAAACCTATTAATATCGCTGGTCTTCTTCTGCCCCATCTAGTCTTTAATGAATCAGTAAAATGGGCTAAAGGAATATCAATAACGCCATCAATTATCTTAGCAATAACTGTAAATATGCCCCACCAGAAAGCCACTACTAAATCAATACCTAGGAAGGTTTGATTCTTAATTGCTTCAGGAGCAAAGCCAGAAGCAATTAAAGCACTACAAAGGTAGGATCCAACAATTAAACTTAACAAGTTAACGCCAAAAGCACCAAAGCCATAAGCAAGGAGCTTAGGCCTACTTTTAATAACTTGCATGTTATTTTAGTGCCTCCACGATTTGTTTGAAGGCTTCAGTTTCTTCTTTTAATCCTTCTGAGATAGGCTTTCCGTAATAATATGCCGCCATCAGGCCTGGGCCAATATTAATACCATCGTTAGGATAAACCTCAAAGATATGAACTTCTTTTGGATTGAATCTATCGATAATCATTTGTTTAAAAGCTTCAGCTTGAGGAAAACGGTTACTAGTGGAAACAACAATAATTTGGTCACTAGGATTCTCAATATGCTTAGCCATATATTCTAATAAGATTTTATATGTTTGTTTTTCGCCTTTACCTTTACCTATAACAGTAGTCATGCCGTTATAATCAAATTCACCAACTGGTTTAATACCCACTAATGAGCCAAAGAATGCTTTAGCGTGGGTGATTCTTCCTTTTTTAGCAACGAAAGAAAGATCATCCATCCAACCAGTTTGATGGAATCTATTTTTATTATTTTCAAGCCACTCTACTACTTCTTCAAATGACTTACCTTCTTCTCTCATCTTACTAGCGTAGATAGCCATCAAAGAAACGACCGCGCCAAAGCGCATGCTATCAATAACTTTGATTTTAGCGTCAGGATATTTTTCTAATAATTGTTCTTCTGCTTTTTTAAAGAAGTTATATGCTCCACTTAATACTTTTGAAATAGATAAAACAATCATAGCTTCATCTTTTTTATAGTGTTCCTCAAAGACTTTATAACACTCATCTATATTAGCGGGACTTGTGGTAAATCCATTCACGTTCTTCTTAAGTTCCTTATAGAAGGTGTCTCTTTCAGTTGGTTCCCATTCGTATTTAGATACATGCTCCACTCCATCTGGAGTTTTGTAATGTCCTAACACTATCTCTAAATTGTACTTTTCCTGGTCCTTCTTGGAGATATCACAAGTAGGATCCATCATGATGACAAACTTTTTCATTGTTGAACCTCGTTTTCTTTAATGAATTTAAAGATACCGTTAAGTACCTTTTCTTTATCTACCATAACCGCCAAAGTGTGGGTAGCTTCGACTGCTATTATATCTTTTTTTGCTTTGCAATGGTTATAATTTTTCATCATTTGTTCTAATGGGGAAACAGTGTCTTTTTTACCCATCACAAATAGAGTGGGATTAGAGTTATTTTCTAAAGCTTTATAAATAAGGCATTCTTTCTTTTTAAATCCCACAAATATCCTTGCAAAGATGTTAACAACACTTAGGATAAAATGGATTATGAATTTATTGTCTTTAAGTAGATGCGCAAATAGTTCTTCATATGAGCTATAACAACTATCGAGCAAGATACTATTAACTTTAAGTTTAGGAGAAGCTAATGCTACAGAAGCCGCTCCTAAAGAAACTCCACATAAAGTAATTGAGTCTACATTATATGTTTCTTTCATATAGTTAGTCCAAGAAATTACATCCTTAGATTCATGTACTCCAAAAGAGACAAATTTACCTTCACTCTTGTGATGACTTCTTTCGTGGACGATTAATACGTTATATCCTTTTTTAATAGCTTCTTGACCGATAATAGAAAAAGCCATTAAAGGAAGAGCATTTAACCCATGGAAACAAATTATTAGTTTAGTAGAACCGTTATCAAAATATTCACCTACTAATTTCTTGTTATCAAAAGAAGTAATTGATATTTCTTTATGAGGTAATTTAGAAAGGTTATCCATTTCTTTATACAATGTATCTCTATATGGATCATACAAGGGATTATCCGCTAAAGTTTTATGACAATATGTTTCTTTCTTTCTATGAAAAGCAAGCATAAAGAAATAGAAACAAATAGCAACATGAGGAATAACTATTATTCCTATAACTCCTAAAACAATATATAGAGCTAACATTATTTGTTATTACCCTTAAGTAGGGCCCTCCACTTGTTTCTTACTTCTTCCTCTTGAGCGCAATATTTCTCTCCAAAAGCACATTCATAGACAAAATGTTCGCAGTTATTATGGAGAATGTTATATCCTCCTTCTCCGAGTCTAGCCTTGGCCCTAGAAATAATTTCTTCAGGAGAGAACATCTTTTTCTTTTCTTTAGAACTACATTCCCCTACTTCCACAAAATTAGATTGAGAGAAAGTATCTATTGAAGTAGAAACAACTATGATATTGTCCTTATCTTTATCTCTAATTAAAGGAGAATAACCAAACTGAATTACTTCTTCTTCCGAAATATAGATGCCATAGTGAAATAAATTCGTATTTCCAATTTGAGTACGAATTATATCCCCTCTAGAAGCATCTTTAATTACAAATTTCATAATTTCTTTTCAATATAATCAATTACGTCCTTAATCGTAGGTAAATCACTTACCCCAAGATTATCAAATTCAATACCAAATGATTCCTCAATAGCAATCATTAAATATAGTAAAGATACAGAAGCTAGTCCTACGTCTTCCTGTAAACGTGATTCTTCTTTTAAGTTAGGGATGATAGCTTTTTTACTAGCATCCATCATCACTAACAAGTCACATAATTTATTAAATATTTCACTTCTTAACATTTTTTGTACCTCACAATTTTCATGGCAGGCGTGCGTTCAAAATCTTTATCTCTAATGATGATTTTAGTGGCTCTTTCAAAAGGAGGAAGAGATTGATTTATCTTTTCTAACTCTTTCATTAAATAAGCCATTTTATCCTCTACTTCCACTTTTTGAAGTTCGCTCATACGTGGTACAACCTCTAAAGCAAGGAAATGTTCGCCAGATTCTTTAACATCTTCATAGAGTTGAGAGTCTTGGATTAATGAACATTCATTAAACACTGCTTCCACTTCTTGAGGAGAAACATTTTCTCCGTTAGAAAGAATAATGACTTCTTTACATCTACCCGTTATATATAAGAAGCCATCTTCATCCATCTTCACTAAGTCCCCAGTTTTAAACCAGCCATCTTCAAAAGCTTCTTCGTTCGCTCCAGGAATTCCAATATATCCTTTCATCATATTTTTACCTTTAAGCCAGAGTTCATCGTTAACAATCTTGAACTCTTGATGAGGATAAGGAATACCAACAGAATCAGGTTTTGCAAGGTTTTCTGGGTTTCCTGACACTAAATTAGCAGATTCAGTTAATCCATATCCAGGATATAAATCAATACCGAGCTTATGATATTCTTGGATTAAATATGGGGCTACACGTGCCGCTCCGCAGATAATAGTTTTTAAGGAATCACCTAACATATTTTTGTTAAATGCTTTAGATAAGTTTAGTGCCATCTCCGCAATTGCAGGAACTAAAACTAAGATAGTTGGTTTAAAGATAGCAATATCCTTAAACATATCTTTATTGTTTCTAACGATATAAATAACTGAACCACTATAGAAACATGTCATTAAGTTACGGATTAATCCAAAGACATGGGATAAAGGTAAGATTAATAAATACCTTTGACCAAAAACATGTTTCATTCCATAACATCCGTTTATAGCGCCTTGAAGAACTGCTTCATGACTTAATAAAGCGCCTTTACTTCTTCCAGTAGTGCCACCAGTAAACATAATGATTGCGGAATCTTCTTTTTTAACATTTAAGTTAATAGGAGTAGCTTCACTACCGACCAAAGTAGCACTCAAGAGCTTACAGTTAGGATTAAGGGATTTAATTACATTTAACTTAGAAGCTTGATCTTCTTCATAGCATAATGCTTTAAGATTAAACATCATACTTACTCCATATAAAGATTTTTCATCTAAGTGAGCGGGTAATATTGCGGCGACCGCCCCATAGGTAGTAACTGCTAAATACATCTTTACTAAATCAAATGAATTCTTAGCAAAAACACCTACATGGTCTCCTTGTTTTATGTTGTTGTCTTCTAAGACCTTACGGTATAAACCTACTGCTTCTTCTAATTCCTTATAGGTATAGGTTTTACCGTCGACCAAGGCTTCATTAGTAGCAAATTCCTTAGTTACTTTCTCCCACATTTCTGGGATAGTGTCTAATTCTACTAAACGGTCATATTCTTCTTTAGAATGATACTTTCTAAATCTTTCTTTTGTTTCTAAAAGCATGATGAGTCTCTCCTTTATTTATTTTTATAGTTAAACGCTAATTCTTTCATTTTGTTTTCGATATCGGTTAAGTCTTTAGCGACTCTCTCCATATCTTCCATAGATAATTTATCTCCGCTTGTAATATATTTCTTTAAGTCAATAGGTTCTCCTACTACATGGATGATTCTAGAATACCAGTGGGCTTTAGGTTTCATGTAGATAGGCACTATGTTAACATTAGCCCCGTTAGCCATCATGACACAGCCGGATTTAAATGTTTTAACGGAATTATCTTCTTTATTTACTTTTCCTTCTGGATAGATAGTAACTAATTCACCTTTTGTTAAATGATTAACAATAGTCTTATAAGACTTAATACCAAAGTTATTACGACTTATTAAGATACATTTACCACATGTAACATAGAAGAACTTTTTAAATTTTGTATTACAGAATTCTTCCGCCATAATAGCGTGATGTCTTCTTGAAGGAATAGAAAACATTAAGTGTAATGGATCATATATAGAAATATGATTAGATACTACTAATACTCCTCCTTTAAATATTCCTTTCTCTTTCTTACCTAAATATAGTCTTTTAGGTCTAAAGTATAGAAAAGCAGGGATAGCGCTTATTCTAACGATATCCATTAATAAATATTTAAATGAGAAGGTTCTAGATTTTTTCATTTAACAAATTCCTCAAAGAGATAATCTTACTTCTTAATAATTCAGTAAAGATTTCGATATTTTCTTTTTCTGATAATTCTCCTTTATAGTGGTCTTTAAAGTAAATAGGTTTACCAATTATTACTCTAGCTCTTTTCTTAGTGAAATAATTACCATCTGTATATATAGGAATGATTTTTGTGTCACTTTGTAAGGCTAAGATAGAAACACTAATTTTAAAAGGAAGAGGGGTACTTTCTCCTTCTAAAGGGATTCTTGATTCAGGAAAGATACCCACTACTCCACCTTTAGCTAAGATAGTTCTAGACTTCTTTAAGAAAGATAAGTCATGGGAATTACGATTAACAAATATGCCACCCATGCACTTTAAAAACCATGCAAGGCCTTTCTTTTTAAAAAGAACTTCCGCCATCTGGTAGCGTAATGTATTAAAGAAGAATGCAAATAAGAAACAAGCATAGTCATATACAGAAGTATGGTTAGAAATAATGATGCCACCTTTTTTAATATGTCTACCTTGTATTTTCTTATCTTCATAATAAATCTTAGTTCTAAAGACAATCTTTTGTATAAGCCATCCGGTAATCTTAACGAAATAATTAAAGAAGGTAATCATAAGCTCTCCTTTATATATTTGTTAATATCACCTAAGGTAGTTAAACTAACTTGGCTAGAAAGTATATTTACATGATATTTATCATTTATTGCTTCTGAAATAACATAGAAATCTAAGCTTGTTCCACCTAGATCAGTATAGAAATCAGTGTCACTACTTAAAGAAGAAGCTTCAACATTTAAAGTAGAGGCCACTAAAGCTTTGATTTCTTTTAAGAGTTCATCTTTATCTTCTTCTCCATTATATTTAGGAGCGCTATATTCTCTAATCTTATGAGATACATAATCTTTAGCTAAACGTTTGCGTTTAAGCTTAAATTCATCTTCTTTAATTAATGGGTCAATTACTAAGACTACTTTTCCTACTTGGCTAGAAAGATTATTTGTCTTTAATGTATCTTCAACTTCTTTAGTGATTAAATTAGCTTTATCCATAGAAATAAATCTATCGACCTCCACCAATAAAACTGGAGAACTCATGGATTGTTCATAAACGAGTCCAACGTTTTTATAGTGTGAAGAAACGAATAAAGGTTCAATTAAATTAGGGTTAAGATTTTCTCCGTTTGAAGTAATGATTAAATCATCTTCTCTACCTAAAATATAGTATCTTCCATTTTGATATTTTATTAAGTCGTGAGTGGCAAAAAGTGCCTCTTTTAAAGGAATTTCCTTCTCATTCTCGATTATTTTTGTAGCAAGTGTACTTCCGCGTATTGATAAAGTACCATCATTATTGACTACATAATTCACTCCTAAAAAGGGCTTACCAATAGAGCCACTATAGATGTATTTTTTCTTATTTGATAACTCTACTGAAGTGATACCAACTTCACTCATTCCGTATCCATTAACAAAGTGATAGCCAATAGAATTGAAGAATCTTAAAGTTGATTCTTTAATGACACTTCCTCCAGTGATCATAAATGAAATAGATTCACCAAATAGATTGTCTCTTATTTCTTTAAATCCACGTTTTTTAATGATTCTACCTAGTAAAGGAACATTAACTAACCTCATTCCTTTAAGATATTTCTTATAGACCTTCTCACCCTTATTTTGAATTTCTTTTTCCACTAATCTATAAGTGGTTTCCCAGAATAAAGGAACTGCGAATATATGAGTTACATGATGTCTAATAATTGTATTTCTAATCGTGGTAGGCATCATATCTTTTAATATGACAAAAGTTCTTGAATAGAAGCTAAACCATAAGTAACAAGCTACAAATCCAAAGATATGGTAGAAAGGTAAAAACATTAAGACTTTAAGTTCACCTTGATAATGTTTTTTCATCTTCTTATTAGTGGCTATGATCTCTTTACTTTGTTTTAAGATGCTAAATAGTTGATGAGCTTCATAGACACAGACTTTAACACTATTAGAAGTTCCACTAGTCATTAAGAGCATAGAAGAACCAAATTCAACATTTTCTAGTTTACCGTTATCTATTTCTAATTCTTCTACATTAAGCGAAGGAACACTAAAAGACTTAGAATTAGTAATTACATATTTACAGTCCACTACTTTAATGGCCTTCTCTAATATTGAATCTGGTAAACGGTTATTAAGTAATAAAGGAGTATTTCCACTTCTTAATATAGCCCAATAAGTTTCTATCCAGACATTGTTGTTATCTAAATAGATTCCAATAACGTTATTACTATTAACTTTGGAATAGATATTCTTAGCTTTAATTTCAATTCTATTTTGAATATCTCCGTAAGTATATTTCTTAATACGATAGCCTTCACTATATTCGAACATGATGTTTTCTTTATCGATAAATAAAAGTGAATATAGATAACTGAAGTTATGTTCACCTTTATCTAATAATGAAAACCTAGTATTAACGAATTCGTTTAAAGATCTACAAGCTCCTATACTTTCAACACGCATATAAAGATAATATCACAAAATAAGTTTTATCTTAAAACTTTATAGGCAATATAACTTATATACGTATAGCAATAATTATTCTTTTTTCTCTAGTCTAGCTTTTAGAGCCTTTTTATAACGATGTTTACGAATTAATTTGATGATAAAGAATGTAGTAAATACACCTATACTATATCCGACAAAATCAGTTAAAACATCTATTAACGAACCATAACGGGTTGGGATGAAATATTGAATGAGTTCAGAGATACCCGCTACTATAAGGCCAACCGCTAAAGCACAAGCGACATATTGCCATTTCTTCTTTTGAGGATAATCTAATTGTTTATCTAATTCATTAAAGAAAAGAAGTACAAAGATACCACTTACTAAGAATAAAAGGAAGTGACCAATACTCTTTCTAACAAATTCAGAGAAGGAACTATAGTTATCGTTATTAATGATTCCTCTAATAGTTACTTCGACATCTACATATTTACTAACTGTAGGATCTTCATTTGAGGTAATAATAATTCTAGTATTACCTACCTTAATACAGTCGATATAAATGTATGTACCTTGAGCGTACACTTTCGCTACTTCTTCATCACTGCTAGAAACTGTTACTCCACTTCTAGCAATTGTGCCTGTTATATCTTCAAGCCACACTTGGACTTCTTGACCAGTATTTCCTGTATAGTGCCCGTTAGTTATATGGTTACCTATGACCGGAATAACTAATTCAAAGGAATTAAATTCATTATGGTGCATAGTTACTGTCTTAGAATAACTAATTGAAGTGTCAAGTTTACTAGTTGCGGTAATAGTGAAAGCTTTATCTCCTTCCATTTCCTTAACCACGAGATGGCCGTTATTATCGATCGAAGCATAGCTAGTATCTGAAATAGACCACATAACTTCTCTAGAAGTAGGGGTGTTACTAGTTTCAATCATTAAGTCATATGAACGGTTATCCCATAAGATATTATTCGCAGTGATATTAGTAATTACTGGCTTAATAACTTCACTATTATCTAAGATATCTATTTTTACTTGTTTATCATGGCCATGACCATCAGACACAGTTAAATATGTACGACCAACTTTCGCTGCTTGGTACATATTATCTACTGGAGTATATTCATCAATATATGAAGGATCTTCAAAATTTAAAGTGAAGCTAGATAAATCATAATATTCTGAGATATTCGCTCCACGGGTATCTTTAATTAATATAGGAATATCAAATACGCTTTCTTTATAGACCTTGATATCATTAACTTCAAATGATGTAGGTAACTTAGAATTAACTACATTAAATGTGTATTCTTTTTTGTATTCAGGATAGGATTCACTAGTCGCGGTAATTACTACACTTCCTTCTCTTAACCCAGTAACATAACATCTTTCTACATCTTGTCTAATAGATGCGATAGTCGCGTCACTAGTAGAGAAAGTAACTGCTTTTCTACTAGCGTTACTAGGTAAGATAGAGGCCTCTAAGGACTTGGTGAAACCTACGATCAATTCGTTTTCATTATAGCCTTCAATAAAGTTATAGCTATTAGCGGTATAAGTTAAATCTAAGCCTGTTACATCTATTATTTCAGTAGTGTCTTTACCACTAGAATTAAAAATAGACATAAAGAAATTGGTGAAGAAATTACTCCACCTACCACTAGTTTCTCCATCTAAACAGGAATGGAAGATTATAAATCCAATCAGTAAAACTGATATGGATAAATATATCCATTTTAGTTTAGTATGTTTGGTTTTAACCATTTCCATATTAGATAACTTCTAATCTTTCTAAAGCTTTATATAGACCGTCATCATCTATATCATCAGTTACCATATAGGCTTTATCTTTAAGTTCTTGTTTACCGTTACCCATAGCTACACCATATTTAACTTCATTGAACATATCTATATCAGCAATATCATCTCCAAAAGCAGCGGCTTCGTCTTTAGAAAAGCCATAATAATCAAGTACTGCTTTAACTCCTTCACTTTTAACAAAAGGAACATTAGTGATATCGATTCCATATTCGAAAAATCTATATACATGTACTGGGTAATTTTTAAGATATTCTTCTTCGCCCTCTCTACAAAACACTAAAATTGAAGTAATTTCCTCATTATTATAAGGACGTGGTTTAGGACGACATTCGAGCCAGTTATCATAATATATCTTACTAATAGCGTCTTCTTCTTTATTTAAGAAAGCATCATTATATGAGATAAATTGACATACTTGGTTTCTTTCTTTAAATTCTTCAATTAATTTTAAAACTAAATCATTATCTAAATGATGACGATAGATGTAGTGGCCACTAGCGTAGGCTAGGCCTCCTCCACTACAAATGTATCCATCATTAGGGATAACATTAACTGCGTCCACTCTTTGCATAGATGAATAACATCTAGCGGTGCAGATAATGACTTTAACACCGTTTTCTCTAGCTTTTTGTAATGCTAATAAACCAGATTCTTTGAAAGCTAATTTATTATGATCAAATAAAGTCCAGTCTAAGTCAGTAAAAATAATCTTAATATTGCTACGATTCATATATGAATAATCATATCAAATTTATAGACAAAAAGAAAAGTTCCCACAAAGGGAACTGTTCCTATTGTTAATATATTAGATTCTTTCGATTTCAGAGAAGTCGACTTCAGTCTTAGTTGTTCTTCCAAAGAAGACAGCGCTGATTTCGACAACACCTGTTTCTCTATTAATAGAGAGGATTTGTCCTTCAGTACCTTCAAGAGGTCCTCTAATGACTTTGATGTAATCGCCTTCATTGTAACGATCGTACATACTTTCATCGACCATACCCATTCTCTTAAGAACTGGTTCGATTTCTTCTCTAGGAATAGGGAATGGTTTTGTACCTTTACCACTACTACCAACGAATCCAGTAACACCTGGAGTGTTACGAATAACGTCCCAAGCGTGGTCAGTCATAATCATTTCGATATAAATATATCCTGGATATAAGTTTTTCTTTCTCTTTTTACCAGTATCAACACCATCTTTAATAACTGGTACTTCTACTTCTGCAACAATAACTCTACTAACGAGCTCTTGAATATCCATTGATTCAATACGTCTAAGTAAGTTTTCTTTAACTCTTGCTTCGTGTGTGGAATAAGCAGTACAAACGTACCATTGTTTTTCACCTAATTTAGCAGGGGCATTAGTGTTATCTTCACTGATATCTGTTGTACTATCAGTAAATTGAAATTCTTTTGGATCTACCATTCTTCTATACCTCCTTATTTACCTGCATTGAAAGCATCTCTTAATGCTTTGATAATTGAGTTACCAGCCCAGTCTTCTGCAAATAAAATTAAGCCAGCGATTGCGGCGATAACAATAACGATAACGATGCTAGGAATTAAGACGTCTCTTTTAGGCCATCTTACTCTTTTCCCTTCTTTAACAACGCCTTTGAAGTAATTTTTGAGTCCCATAAGGTTCCTCCTCCTTATTTAGAGATTTTATGCACTGTCATTTTATTACAGTGTTTACAGTACTTATTGATTTCAAGTTTCTGTTTTGTGTCTCTTGATATTGTAGTTACATAATTTCTAGAGAGGCACTCGCTACAAATTAAAAGAACTTTTTCTCTCATTTCTAACCCCTCCCTATGATTATTAAACTACATATATTCTACTTAAACTTTTTATAAGTTCAAGTATTATTTCCTAAAAACAAAAATAAGGATGATACAGACAATGATCATGACCACAAGACCGCCTACAATAGCAAGTCCTGCCCATGGGACTTCATATTGAGGTTTTTCTTCCTCTGCCTTAAGTTCACTGGTTGGTCGATAGTCTTTTTCTTTCTTAGCTTCTTCTTCTACTTTTCTAGCTCTAGTTTTAAACATATTCCTTACCTATTAATAGCCGTTTTTAGCTAAGTCCCTTTCTATATCTCTTTTCTTAATTGTTTCACGTTTATCATAATTCTTTTTACCTTTAGCTAAAGCAATTTCTACTTTCGCTCTACCATTAGATAAATAAATTTTTGTAGGCACTAAGGTATAGCCTTCGGTTCTTATCTTGCGGTCATACCATAGTATTTCTTTTTTATGCATTAATAGTTTACGAGTTCTTAAAGGGTCATGGTTAAAGATATTTCCTTGATCATAAGGAGGTATGTACATGTTGATTATTTCTGCTTCTAGATTACGGATAACAATGTAACTATCTCCTATCGTAGCCCCTTTCACTCTAATTGATTTTATCTCAGTTCCTTTTAGAGCAATTCCGCACTCTAAAAAGTCACTTAGAAAGTAATTAAAGTGGGCTTTACGATTTTCAGAAATGATCTTAATTCCTTTTCCTTTACTCATGGCTAAATATTTTAACATAATATTATGTTTTTCTTCTATATTGTGCTAATATCATTTCGGTAATAAATATGACAAACAAAGAAATTCTTGTTAACACCACTCTCGATAAGGTTAGACACTTCTTACAAAAAGATGGAGGAGATGTCGAATTTGTGAAGATGGAAGGTAATATCGTTTACGTGACTATGAAAGGTGCATGTGAAGGATGTTCCTATGCTTACGCTGACATCAAACAATTAATCGAAGTAATTATCCAAGAAGAAGTCGATCCAAAAATTGAAGTTAAACTTGCTAGTGAAGCTCTTTAAACTTACCTATTTTGGGGTATAGCCAAGTGGTAAGGCAGTGGGCTCTGAACTCATGAGCTTTGGTTCGAATCCAAATACCCCAGCCAATAGTAAACAATGTGTCGAAAAGCTC
>Ga0310695_10010700_pt1 | contig 13336 bp, 4 predicted proteins | sample RumenRJG_04DNA_FD_203882 | JGI IMG/M metagenome (GOLD analysis project Ga0310695, IMG submission 203882) | Bovine rumen microbial communities from Lethbridge, Alberta, Canada - RJG_04 (v2) (version 2) | ecosystem: Host-associated > Mammals > Digestive system > Stomach > Rumen | place: Canada...
CCAGATTTCTTTGTACCATTGTGCCCTGCAGATGGGCGATTTCTCTTCTTTGAGTTCACATACAAAGATACGAAAAAATACGCACATCTGCAACTTTATTTAGTTAACTAATGTATTGATTATCAAGCAGATAGTTAAATTTTGTAATAATTGGTTACCACCCAAATTGATGCAGAACCAATTTTTTCTTAAAAAATAGTGAAAAACGTCACTCTTGGTGCTATCTATCTGTAAATGAACGAGATAGACTATGACGATGTACTCAAAATAACGTCACTATAACGTCACTTTTCGTCATTCTTGAGTCAAAAACATGACATTTCAAGACCAAAAATAGCTTGAAACGCCTTTAAATAAAGGGAGTTTCCGAATAACATCTTCGGTGGAAACTGTCAGTTCCCGCTATGGAAACTGTCAGTTCCCGGCCAGAAACTGACAGTTTCCGGCCAGAAACTAATTGTTTCCGCTGTGGGAACTCACAGTAACTAAGTTAGATGACCTGACAATTGATGGTCAATGAGGGGGCCATTTATGGACATTATATGTTTTATCTTAAACATGAATGACCATTAATGACCCATGAGATTTGTCGAAGACCCACGAGGAACGCAGTAATTGACCATGAATAAAATATACATTGAATAACTAACCGTTATTACAGCTGTTTGCATGGGAGCGCGGGCGTCCACGCCCGCAATGGTGGCGGGCGAGGACGCCCGCGCTCCCAGAGTTGTTAAGGTTTTTGTTTACGTCTGTAACGCCGATTTCCCGATGGAATCGGCATTTTTTGAGCATTTCTTACATTTTTCATTACACACCGTGTACAATTTGTTATGTTTCTTACACTAAAATGTAATGAACTTACAAAAAAGTGTAATGAACTTATACCCATTTTGTAATGAACTTATACCCATTTTGTAATGAATTTGTACAAATAAAAAAGTGCTGTTTGGAAAAATTAGTGTAACTTTGCACCCGATTATATACACGCACGCTAAAAGGCGGTGCAACCATCAACCGAAATCATTAAAAATCAAGATAAGAAAATGAAAAGACATCGACATTTATTCACGACGAGGAGCATAGTGTTCCTCCTCGCATTGCTCACCTCGGCAACGACGTGGGCGTTTAAGACAGAGGATCCAGTGAGTTATACACTGACTCGCACTTCTGGTGGTTTTTTTTCTGCCAAGGCAAAAATTATGTGCGGAGACGATGTAATATCCTCTTGGAATATTACTGGTCCTATTAACCACAACTGGAAGGCCAACGACCCTCACGACCTTAAAAATGGCATGACCATCAAGCCAAGCCATGCGATAAAAGTCGATCCTGCGCATTCCGAGACCACAGAGAATACCACGTTCACCTTTACCGCCCCATATAACATCGCCATCACCGGCGTGCAGTTCAAGAATGGCAGCGACAATGTGGCAGCCACCAGAACCTCAGAGCCTGGCCCGACGTTCACCGTCACCCTCCCCGCGGAGACAACCTTCACCGGCTTCGAGGTGACCTACGGCTATATCAAAGGCTCGTGCGGCAGCAGCGCCACGTGGGAGCTCAGCAAGCAGAACGGACAATACACCACTCTGACCATCGGAGGTTCGGGTGATATGCAAGACTACGGCAGAACCACCGTTGACGGACTCTGGCGTACCGATGCCCCGTGGGACTGGCAAGACCTGAAAAGCGTGTCCATCGGCAACAGCATCACCAGTATTGGCGACTATGCCTTCTGCGGCTGCCAGCAGCTCAGCAGTATCACCATCGGCTGGAGCGTCACAAACATCGGCTACGCATCCATCAACCACTGCGACGGAATCACCGAGGTCACGCTGCCCGCCAGCGTAGCCAGCATCGAGCAGGGTGCCTTCGAGAACAGCATCCACCTCGACCGCGTTAACATTCAGAAGAGCGACGGCCTCGTGACCAACGCCAATGCATTCAACGGTACCGCCCTACAGTATATCGTAGTTCCCACTCTCGATCTGGCCCTGCAGTATAAGACCGCCACGAACTGGAGCGCCCTCGCCTCGAAGCTGCGCGTACCCCTCGGCAACAATCTCTTTGCTGCTACCGACGAGGGAGGCACTGCAGCTTACGCCATCACCAACGATACCGACCTGCGCAACCTGGCAACCATCGTCAATGCGACCAATGGCATCGCCAGCGGCAAGACTTTCCGCCAGACGTCCAACATCACGCTCACTGGAAACTTTACCCCCATCGGCTATAACAACAATTCGTTTAGCGGCACCTACGATGGCGGCAACTATACCATCAGTGGCCTCAACGTCACTGACTACTATAATTTTGTAGGCCTCGTCGGAGCTCTTCAAGGCGGCACGATGAAAAATGTCCACCTCATTAGCCCCAAATGTACCAGCAGTAACTGGGCCCGCGTTGGCACCATTGTTGGCAAGACCTATAATGCTCGCGTTGAGAACTGCTGGGTCATTAACCCCACCGTCAGCGCTTCAGACCCAGACAGCTACTTCGGTGCCATCATCGGCCAGAGTAATCATAAAGATGACGTGCTGACCAACCTCTACGTCTATGACAACCACGGTTACAAAGTCATCGGAAATTACGATTCCCAGCATATCACCCGCGTCTGTCGCGCCCGCAAGGTGACCGTTGGCAGCGGCCTCGGCAGCGTCACGCCCGCAGCCAACAACATGGACTACGGCTTTATATATAATAATGAGAAATACTACCGCGAAGGCCTTCAGCTGACGCTCAACAGCAATCTCAGCGCAGGCACAGGCCAGCATATCGTCTATAAGTCTAACGGCAACACCCTCGGCAGCAACAGTTTCAACGTGGGTAGCAGCGACGTGACCCTCACCTCTGAGCTGGTTTACAACACCTACACCGTGCAGTTCAACGCTAACGCCGGTACGGGTACGATGGACAGCCAGGCGTTTACCTACGGCACGGCCCAAGCCCTCACCGCCAACGCCTTCACCCGCACGGGCTATACCTTCGCCGGCTGGGCAACGACGGCCAATGGCGAAGTGGTCTATACCAACCAGCAGAGCGTCAACAACCTGACGCCGACAAATGGTGGCACGGTGACTCTCTTCGCCAAGTGGAATACCATCACCTACGACATTTCCTACAACCTTGCAGGCGGCACGGTGGCCACTGCCAACAACACCACTTATAATATAGAGACGGCGACCTTCACGCTGAACAACCCCACCCGCACAGGTTATACCTTTGCCGGATGGACGGGCAGTAACGGCACAACACCGCAGACAGAGGTTGTTATCACCCAAGGCAATATCAATGCCCTTCACTATGAAGCTCACTGGACAGCTCACCAGTACGCCGTACATTTCAATGGCAACGACAATACCGGTGGCGCTATGGATGACCAGGACTTCACCTACGACAAAGCACAGGAGCTCACTGCCAACGGCTTCACCCGTGCCTATACCGTGACCTTTGACTACAACGAGGCCACGGGTGGCAACGACGACGCTACCGCTACTGCCACAGCCACCTTCAACGGCTGGGCAACGACGGCCGACGGCGAAGTGGCTTACAGCGACCAGCAGAGCGTCAGCAACCTTACTGCCGACGACGGCGGCACGGCGAACCTCTTTGCCAACTGGACGAAGAGCAGCATCACCCTGCCTACACCGACCAGGACAGGCTACACCTTTGCTGGCTGGTACAGCGATGCCGAACTGTCGGCAAGCATCGGTGCAGCCGGTGATTCCTATACACCGAGTGCTGACATCACGCTCTACGCCAAGTGGACGGCTCACACCTACGCCGTTCGTTTCAACGGCAACGGCAACACCGGTGGCTCTATGGATGACCAGGACTTCACCTACGACAAAGCACAGGAGCTCACTGCCAACGGCTTCACCCGTGCCTATACCGTGACCTATAACTACAACGAGGCCACGGGTGGCAACGACTACGCTACCGCTACTGCCACAGCCACCTTCAACGGCTGGGCAACGACGGCCGACGGCGAAGTGGCTTACAGCGACCAGCAGAGCGTCAGCAACTTTACTGCCGACGACGGCGGCACGGTGGACCTCTTTGCCAACTGGACGAAGAGCAGCATCACCCTGCCTACACCGACCAGGACAGGCTACACCTTTGCTGGCTGGTACAGCGATGCCGGGCTGTCGGCAAGCATCGGTGCTGCCGGTGCTTCCTATACACCGAGTGCTGACATCACGCTCTACGCCAAGTGGACGGCTCACACCTACGCCGTTCGTTTCAACGGCAACGGCAACACCGGTGGCTCTATGGATGACCAGGACTTCACCTACGACAAGGCACAGGAGCTTACTGCCAACGGCTTCACCCGTGCCTATACCGTGACCTATAACTACAACGAGGCCACGGGTGGCAACGACAACGCTACCGCTACTGCCACAGCCACCTTCAACGGCTGGGCAACGACGGCCGACGGCGTAGTGGCTTACAGCGACCAGCAGAGCGTCAGCAACTTTACTGCCGACGATGGCGGCACGGTGAACCTCTTTGCCTACTGGACGAAGAACAGCATCACCCTGCCTACACCGACCAGGACAGGCTACACCTTCGGCGGCTGGTACAGCGATGCCGAGCTGTCGACAAGCATCGGTGCAGCCGGTGATTCCTATACACCGAGTGCTGACATCACGCTCTACGCCAAGTGGACGGCTCACACCTACGCTGTTCGTTTCAACGGCAACGGCAACACCGGTGGCTCTATGGATGACCAGAACTTCACCTACGACAAAGCACAGGAGCTCACTGCCAACGCCTTCACCCGTGCCTATACCGTGACCTATAACTACAACGGAGCAACGGGTGGCAACGACGACCCTACCGCTACTGCCACAGCCACCTTCAACGGCTGGGCAACGACGGCCGACGGCCAAGTGGCTTACAGCGACCAGCAGAGCGTCAGCAACCTTACTGCCGACGATGGCGGCACGGTGGACCTCTTTGCCAACTGGACGAAGAGCAGCATCACCCTGCCTACACCGACCAGGACAGGCTACACCTTTGCTGGCTGGTACAGTGATGCCGAGTTGTCGGCAAGCATCGGTGCAGCCGGTGCTTCCTATACACCGAGTGCTGACATCACGCTCTACGCCAAGTGGACGGCTCACACCTACGCTGTTCGTTTCAACGGCAACGGCAACACCGGTGGCTCTATGGATGACCAGGACTTCACCTACGACAAAGCACAGAAGCTCACTGCCAACGGCTTCACCCGTGCCTATACCGTGACCTTTGACTACAACGAGGCCACGGGTGGCAACGATGACGCTACCGCTACTGCCACAGCCACCTTCAACGGCTGGGCAACGACGGCCGACGGCGAAGTGGCTTACAGCGACCAGCAGAGCGTCAGCAACCTTACTGCCGACGATGGCGGCACGGCGAACCTCTTTGCCAACTGGACGAAGAACAGCATCACCCTGCCTACACCGACCAGGACAGGCTACACCTTTGGCGGCTGGTACAGCGATGCCGGGCTGTCGGCAAGCATCGGTGCAGCCGGTGCTGCCTATACACCGAGTGCTGACATCACGCTCTATGCCAAGTGGAACATCATTACCTACAACATCTCCTACGACCTTGCAGGCGGCACGGTGGCCACTGCCAACAACACCACTTATAATATAGAGACGGCGACCTTCACGCTGAACAACCCCACCCGCACAGGTTATACCTTCACCGGTTGGACGGGCAGCAACGGCGACACACCGCAGACAAAGGTCGTCATCACCCAAGGCAATATCAATGACCTTCACTATACGGCTAACTGGAACATCATTACCTACAATATCGAATATAACCTCGACGGTGGCACGGTGGCCACTGCCAACCCCACCACTTATAATATAGAGACAGCAACCTTCACGCTGAACAACCCCACCCGCACAGGTTATACCTTCGCCGGATGGACGGGCAGTAACGGCACAACACCGCAGACAGAGGTTGTTATCACCCAAGGCAATATTAATGCCCTTCACTATGAAGCTCACTGGAACATCATTACCTACAATATCGAATATAACCTCGACGGTGGCACGGTGGCCACTGCCAACCCCATCACTTATAATGTAGAGACGGTGACCTTCACGCTGAACAACCCCACCCGCACAGGTTATACCTTCGCCGGATGGACGGGCAGCAACGGCGACACACCGCAGACAAAGGTCGTCATCAACCAAGGCAATATCAATGCCCTTCACTATGAAGCTCACTGGACGGCTCACCAGTATGCCGTACATTTCAACGGCAACGGCAACACCGGTGGCTCTATGGACAACCAGACCTTCACCTACAACAAAGCACAGAAGCTTACTGCCAACGCCTTCACCCGTGCCTATACCGTGACCTATAACTACAACGGAGCAACGGGCGGCAACGACGACGCTACCGCTACTGCCACAGCCACCTTCAACGGCTGGGCAACGACGGCCTACGGCGAAGTGGCTTACAGCGACCAGCAGAGCGTCAGCAACCTTACTGCCGACGACGGCGGCACGGTGAACCTCTTTGCCAACTGGACGAAGAACAGCATCACCCTGCCCACACCTATCAGGACAGGCTACACCTTTGGCGGCTGGTACAGCGATGCCGAACTGTCGGCAAGCATCGGTGCTGCCGGTGCTTCCTATACACCGAGTGCTGACATCAAGCTCTATGCCAAGTGGAACATCATTACCTACAACATCTCCTACGACCTTGCAGGCGGCACGGTGGCTAAAGCCAACCCCACCACTTATAATATAGAGACGGCGACCTTCACACTGACCAACCCCACCAAGCCTGGCTATACCTTCACCGGCTGGACGAAAGGCAACGACAACACGCTGCTGACCACCGTCACCATTGAGCAAGGCTCTATAGGAAATCTCACCTATACCGCCCATTACGAAGTATATCTCCACAACATTACCATAGGCGACCTCACCTACCGAAACACGAGTGCTACGGAGGCCAAGGTCACTGCCTGCAACAGCAGCAGCGTGGCTTCAGTCACTATCCCCGCTACGGTCACTGACAACGGGGTGACCTACAGCGTCAGCGCCATCGATGCCAATGCCTTTAGCGGTTGCACCAGTCTGACCAACATCATCATGCAGCCTACCACGCCACCAGCACTGGGCACTGGTGCATTCAACGCTTGCACAGCCCTTGCTTACATCGCTGTGCCAGCAGGCACCGATGCGACTTACAAGGCTGCTGCCAACTGGTCGGCCTACGAAGACAAGATATTGGGTATTCACGGAACCTGTGGCAACGGCGTGTATTGGTCGTACAACAACACCAGCAAGACCCTGGCTATCTTCGGCATGGGAGCCATGGAGAATTATAAATATTGGAACACACGCTGGTTTGACTATCAAGAAATCACGAAAGTCGTCATTTCCGATGGCGTAACGAGCATAGGCGAAAACGCCTTCTTTGAATGTTCAGCCCTGACCAGCATCACCATCCCCGCCAGCGTGACGAGCATCGGCGAGTGGGCCTTCAGAGACTGCCACGCTCTGACCAGCATCACCATCCCCGCCAGCGTGACGAGCATCGGTGAAAATGCCATCTCACGTTGCAGAAGTCTAGCATCCATTACGGTGGCAGCCGGCAATACGGTGTACGACAGCCGCAACAACTGCAATGCCCTTATAGAAACGGCCAGCAACACGCTGATTGTGGGCAGCCATAATACCGTAATACCCAACACCGTGACGAATATCAGCAATGAGGCCTTCGCTACCTACTCAGCCCTGACCAGCATCACTATCCCCGCCAGCGTGACAAGCATCGGAGACAATGTCTTTGACGGTTGCGAATCCTTGACCGCGGTCATGATGCAGTCTGCAACGCCGCCAACGCTTAATCAATGGGTATTTGACTCATGCCCAGCCCTCACCATTTATGTACCAACCGGTACTGCAGCGGCCTACAAGGCAGCCGAGAACTGGTCAAGTTACAAAGAGAGAATCGAGGAATTTGACGGCACCTGCGGCGACGGCGTGTATTGGTCGTACAACAGCGACAGCAAGGCTCTCACCATCTTCGGCACAGGGGCTATGACGAATGGTCAACCTTGGGAAAGCTATCGTAAGGATATCAATACGGTCTTGGTCGGTAATGGTGTGACAACCATTGGCAACAATGCCTTCAAGGGTTGCACTGCCCTGAGCACGGTCGTTATGCCTGCTACCACACCGCCAACGCTGGGTTCTGGTGCGTTCATCGATTGCAACGCACTTACTGGCATCTACGTACCAGAAGACAAGGTAGATGACTACAAGGATGCCTGGTCTGACTATGCTGACAAGATCATGGCTATTGACGGTACCTGCGGCAAAAACGTTTATTATTCGTACCAGAGCAATAGCAATACGCTCACCATCTTTGGCACGGGGCCAATGACATCGTACAACGATAATTCTTACTTTCCTTGGTACACCTATATAAAGAATATCACCTCCGTTACTATTAAATCGGGCGTGACAACCATCGGCAACAATGCCTTCAATTGGTGCACCGGCCTGACCAGCATCGACATCCCCGCCAGCGTGACGAGCATAGGCGAAAACGCCTTCGGTAACTGTTCAGCCCTGACCAGCATCGACATCCCCGCCAGCGTGACAACCATCGGCTTTAGTGCCTTCGGTGGTTGTGCTGGCCTGACCAGCATCGACATCCCCGCCAGCGTGACAACCATCGGCAACAATGCCTTCGGTGGTTGTGTTGGCCTGACCGCCTTTACGGTGGACAACGGCAACACGGCCTACGCGAGCGAGGACGGGGTACTGTTCAATAAAGACAAGACCACGCTCGTTCGATGTCCTATAGGCAACAACAGGACCACCTACACCATCCCTGCCAGCGTGACAACCATCAGTGAAGAAGCCTTCCGTGGCTGCTCCGGTCTGACCGAGGTAACCATCCCGGCTACTGTGACAAGTATCGGCTACTGTGCCTTCTATGGATGCAGGAATCTGAAAACCTTTATCGCACAGCCTACGACCCCGCCAACATTAGGCTACGAAGTATTCGGTAACGGAAACGGGATTAACATCTATGTTGCTGCCGACAAGGCGGATGCCTACAAGTCTGCTTGGTCTGCCTACGCTGACAGGATACAGGCTATTGGCGGTACCTGCGGCGAGGGTGTCTATTGGTCGTACAACAGTGACAGCAAGAAGCTTAACATCTTTGGTTCGGGAGCCATGGCCGACTACACCAGCGGCAACCAGCCTTGGGCAGCCCATCTTGCAGAGGTGACGAAGGTAGTCATCGACCGTAAAGTAACGACCATAGGCAAGAATGCCTTCCGTGGCTGCACCAACCTGACCACCCTGATGTCATTGGCAACCACCCCGCTGACGCTGGGCAGCGATGCGTTGACAGGTTGCACTGACCTCGCTCATATCTACGTGCCCATATCCATTGAAAGCACCTACAAGACCGTTGCTGGCTGGTCGGACTACGCCAGCTTGATAAGGGGCTTTAACGACACCTGCGGCGAGGACGTGTTGTGGGCTTACGACAACGGCACCCTTACGGTCTTCGGTTCAGGCAATATGGCTAATAATAGGAATAGCTGGTTGGATTCTGGCTTTGATATCACGAAGGCTGTCATCGAAGAGGGCGTGACATCCATCAACCAATCCGCCTTCTCAGGCTGCACCAGCGTGACCAGCATCGACATCCCTGCCAGCGTAACGAGCATAGGCAGCAATGCCTTCGCCCTTTGCACCAGCCTGACCAGCATCGACATCCCTGCCAGCGTAACGAGCATAGGCGACGGTGCCTTCTATGAATGCACCAGCCTGACCACAGTCACCTTTGCTGAGAATTCGCAATTTACGACTATCAACAGCTTTACCTTCAATGGCTGCTCAGCCCTGACCAGCATCACCATCCCTGCCAGCGTGACGAGCATAGTCGGAAACGCCTTCTATCAATGCACCAGTCTGGAATATATCTCGGTGGCTGGTGGCAATACGAGGTATGACAGTCGCAACAACTGCAATGCCCTTATAGAAACAGCCAGCAACACGCTGATTCTGGGCAGCAAAAATACCGTCATACCCAACACCGTGACGAATATCGGCGATGGGGCCTTCGAAAACCGCTTAGTCCTGACCAGCATCACCATCCCCGCCAGCGTAAACAGCATCGCCTACAATGCCTTCTATGGATGCACTGGCCTGGAATCGATCTCGGTGGCCGGTGGTAATACAAGGTATGACAGTCGCAACAACTGCAATGCTATTATCGAGACAGCAACTAATACGCTGATTCAGGGCTGCAAGAACACCGTCATACCCAATACAGTGACCACCATCGACAATTGGGCCTTCAATGGCTGCTCAACCCTAACCAGCATCGACATCCCTGCCAGCGTGACGAGCATAGTCGGAAACGCCTTCTATCAATGCACCAGTCTGGAATATATCTCGGTGGCTGGTGGCAATACGAGGTATGACAGTCGCAACAACTGCAATGCTATTATCGAGACAGCCAGCAACACGCTTATTTTTGGCAGCAAAAATACCGTCATACCCAACACCGTGACGAATATCGGCGGTTTGGCCTTCTATTGCAGCACAGTCCTGACCAGCATCACCATCCCCGCCAGCGTGACGACCATCGAACAGGGTGCCTTCGATAAATGCACTGCCTTGACCACAGTCTTCATGCAGGCTACGACACCGCCCATGATTTTCGGCAAAATCTTCGACAACTGCAACGCCCTCACCGTCATCTACGTGCCTACCGGCACTGCTGCGACCTATAAGGCAGACAGCCACTTCTCAAAGTACAAAGACATCATCAAGGAAATGAGCGAAATCACCCTGGCCGACAATGCCAGCAACAGCGACCTCATCACTATGACCAATGGTCTGACGCTCAATGTCACCCTGCAGGGCCGCACGCTGTACAAGGACGGTGCGTGGAACACGCTGTGTCTGCCCTTCGACGTTACGCTTGAGGGTTCACCCCTTGAGGGTGCAACGGTGATGAAACTCACCACCTCGACCAGCAACCTGACCGATGGTACGCTGACCCTTAACTTCGAGGACGAGACGGCCACAATGACTGCCGGCACACCTTATATTATTAAGTGGACTAAGGATGAAGGCTACGACGCTGCAGACCCCGACACCCGCGACCTGAAGAACCCCGTCTTTACCGGCGTGATCATCGACAAGACGATGAACGACGTGAATACCAGCGACGGCAAGGTGACCTTCCGAGGCAACTACGATGCCCAGAGCTTCGACGCTGAGGACAAGAGCATCCTGCTCGTAGGCGGCAATAACCTGTACTGGCCGCAGGCCGGTGCCAGCATCAAAGCCTGCCGCAGCTACTTCCAGCTGAACGATGTCAACGGTGTCCGTGAGTTCAGGCTGAACTTCGGAGAAGAAAAGATGACGGAAATAAGCCTCACCCCCGACCCCTCTCGCGGGGGAGAGGGGAGTAGTTACTGGTACTCCTTGGACGGACACAAACTCAACGAGAAACCAACAACGAAAGGAATATACGTGAATAGAGGACGTAAAATAGTAGTAAAATAAAATTCATGAAAATTCGTGGGTAATTATATGGTAATTATATGTTGAAAATAAACACGAATTGTCATTAATTGCCCACAAATTTTTCATATAATATTAATGTGGAATAAATTAAGCAATATGAAAAAGCAATATGTAAAGCCCCAGATGGAGGCAGTGATCATCAGCAGTATGCAACTTATGAGTACCGGCAGCAGCGTACACAGCGTCAACGGCAACGTATTCAAATCGGGCGTTTCCGGCGGCAGCGGCGATGCCCGCAGCCGTGGCTGCGACTGGGACGACGAGGAGTGAAGAAGTAAGAAGTGTTAAGTCATCATTCATTCTAATAATCACGAGGGTGTGCCCACCAATAGGTTCATCCTCATTTCTGTTCGTTTAATTCTCCTTGAAATTTATAGGAAAACATTTGGTGGTTTTGTTGAAAATGTGTACCTTTGAACCAAAAGTCGGTATGAAAACGTGCTGAAAGAATATGAAAGTCGGTACGAAAATGTGTTATAATGTATAGGCGTAAGATAGAAAATATACTCCAATCGTAGTTGGACAATGCCTCTCACAAGCCTCTTGTGGTGAAGGGAGTCCGCCAGTGCGGCAAGACCAGCAGTGTTGTTGATTTTGCCCGCAGGCATTTCAGGCATATGGTATATTTGGATTTCCGTGAGCATCCGGATTATAAGAAGTTCTTTACGCCTAATCTGGAGCTTGATTTCCTCATGCGCTATCAGGGTCAATGCACGCCCGTGGAATGTAAGGCCACCACAGGTAATGCCAAGTCTATGAGTACTGTCCTTAAACACCCGGAGAAATATCACGTCGCCAGTGCCCTGAAGTTGGGTGACTATAATGTCGGCAGGAGTGACCAACTGCTTACCTTGCCCATGTATATGGCTTTCCTGCTGACAGAAGTGTAAGAACAATTGACTTTCGTCCGCTTTTGCATTTTTAATGCAAGTAACGATACGGGATTAAAGAATTTTTGTAACTTTGCGAAAAATATCGCGAAGTTACTCCGTCTCGGCAAAAAAAAGAATAAATTCTTTTGTTTTGCTCTCGACTTTTCGTAACTTTGGAAGAATTCTCAGCTTTTCTTTGTATAAAGGCAGTTTGTGGGATTGAAGAAAAACTGGATTACGAATTGGAGACCGTTCTGAATTCCACATTCTGCTATGAAATGCACTCAATGAACACCCGACGGTGAGCCACCAGCCGTATTATGACTCATCATCGGGTGCAAAGGTAATCATTCTTTTTGAAAGAAACAAATCCTGACTCAACTTTTTGTTCTGAGCTTGCTCGTCGCTCTTGAACTGATTGCGGCATCTTTTGTGGCACCAGCCAGAAAAATGCGTATTAGTCTACGTCCTATTACCTAACGACAATGCGGATAATCTTTAGTGATTGTCACTATATTCCTTAGCAATGAGTATTGAACGATTGAGTTTGTCAATAAACCACTGCTTATCTGGTAGGCAGGTAAGGTATTGAGCCACTTTAATGTGATCCTCGTTCAGCATCATCAGTTCAATATGTTCGGTATTACCTTCGCTGCATAGCAGAAGACCGATAGGTGGATTCTCATCCGGTTGCATATCATATTTCTGCAGGTATTTGAGATATAATTCCATCTGCCCTTTATATTCCTAAAATCCGCAGATAATTTTTCGAGTGTCAGATTTAGCCCTTGCTTGCGCCGATTCTGTCTGATTTTGGGCTTAGAAGCTCTTGACATGACTTGTATGCAGACACCTTCCCCTTACCCCGTAAGG
>Ga0310695_10010701_pt1 | contig 13336 bp, 14 predicted proteins | sample RumenRJG_04DNA_FD_203882 | JGI IMG/M metagenome (GOLD analysis project Ga0310695, IMG submission 203882) | Bovine rumen microbial communities from Lethbridge, Alberta, Canada - RJG_04 (v2) (version 2) | ecosystem: Host-associated > Mammals > Digestive system > Stomach > Rumen | place: Canada...
ACGACGGGCCTCTTTCTTAAACTTCTCTCGTTGTTCCTCGAACTGCTGCACATTGTCAGCATTACTAACACTGACAACGGAAGTCATTTCGTCACGTTCCGTCACGCCCTTCATGAAGAACTCCTTAATGGCTACCGTCTCTTCAAACTCCGTATTGTAGCCCATATACGTATTGCCGAAACCTCCTTGCCCCAGCACTCGCTCTATTCTATATTTTCCACCCTGCAAGGTGGTATTAGATTGTAAGTGTTGCATAATTACCAATTTTCATCATAGACAACAGAATCAACAACTCCATCATCATATGCTAAAGAGTCTCCTCCATACGATTGCCCAAATTCTTCCAATGCATTGCCAAGATTCTCCCATTCTTGGGCCGTTGGCTGATTATCCCATTTCCCATTTAGAACTTCTCGTATCTCATCGGTTGATATTCTGAAAGAAGCTTTCTTTCCTGTCTGCAATTCATGATACTCATACTCTGCTCCTTGGTTACAATCTATTAATGCTTGATAGAATTGTCTATTTCTTTCACCCATCATCCCACCTTTTAAGCTGTTTGCCATCTGGGACAATGTAATGTATTTCATAAAACTTATAGCAGAGTCCATATTTTGTCCCGTTTCTGCATCATTCACTTCGTATTTGTATTTAAGGGCATCAGAAGTCAAAGACAAGCCTACCAACTTTGTCATATTGTCTATTGCCACAGGTAATTTAACCTTAGTACCAATATACATAGTGACTATCAATTTCTGTTGGTCAGTCATATTTGAGTATTTTTCTGCATATGTTTTCAAATCATTAGGTGTAACTTCAAGTACAATCTTTTCTCCGGTTTGCATTCCAACAAAAACAGACCGAAAGTTCACTCCAGCAGCGATTATCTTTTCTACCAGTTTATCATTTGATCCCTTGGAAAAACTCATACCAAGCATCTCTTTTAATTCTTGCTGATGATTCGACAAAGATGATACTGGAGCAAATGACTCATTGCTAGTAAATTTCATTTCTACGACTTCACCATCAAACATAATACTATTAACCGAACCGATATCGCCTAATGGTAATGGACACTCGCTGTTCATTTTTTCGACCAGACTCTTCAGCTCTTTCTTTTGTTCATCGCAGGAAGCGAACAAAACAGAAGCCAGAATAACCAGCATCAGTGATTTAATCATTCCTTTCATAATTCTATCTTTTATTTGTTTTTACTACTTGTCAAAATAATCTTGATAGCTCGCTTTTTCTATTTGCGGTTTATTATTTTGTGAACTCACGTTGTTATAATAGATGTAGCCTGCAATTAAAGCTATAATCAATAATGCTCCTATAATGTATTTCCATGTTGAGGAACCTTCATTCACCTCCGTAACACTAGTTTTGTATTCTTGTCTTTTCGGCTTTTCGATTATTGTTTCTTCGTCATCAGTTACAGAAGTATCGAATGAGTTTGTCTCTTGCCCAGAAAAATAGCTCTCTTTCAGAAACACATTCATGCTTTTTGCTCTTTCTCGCTTAGATATCTTCATCGAAGCATTAATGATGTCTTTGATGCCTTGCGATAGTTGTTTGCTCATTAGAAGTGTTGTTCCACTCGCACGATGAACAGCAGAAACGGGACGTTTGCCATGAAGCAGAAAATACAGTGTAGCACCAAGAGCATAGACATCGCTGGTAGGTGAAAACTCTTCTACGTTCTGCTGATATTGTTCAATGGGAGCATAGCCCTCACTCATACCAACAGGTGTAGTGGTTGTTTCATGTCCTGCAGAATCATAGTTTTTCGAGATTCCGAAATCAATCAATACTGCATTGTCTTTGTCATCAATCAAGATATTGGCAGGCTTTACGTCGTAGTGGCAGATGTGTTCTTCTTCGTGCATATACTTTAGGGCACCGGCAATCTGTCGGACATACTTCATTGCCATTGTTTCAGAGAGCGTCCCATGAACCTTGACGTAATCCAGTAAAGAGCCGCCAATCAGATAAGGCATTGCATAATATACTGTACCGTTTTCCTCAAACACATCAATCACGCTAATGATGTTAGGATGATTGAGCCTGGCCAAGTTCCTTGCCTCTTTGATGAACTTCTTCCTATACTGCTCCACCTGCTTACTGCTACCTACAGATGAAGTCAGCATCGTTAGCGTCGCTTCATCTCGACTACAGAATTCCTTCATGAAGAATTCCTTAATAGCTACCTTACGCTGCAATGACGTTTGCGTAGCCAAGTAAGTAATGCCAAAGCCTCCTTGCCCCAGCACTCGCTCTATTCTGTATTTTCCACCTTGCAAGGTAGTGTTTGGTTGTAGATGCTGCATTATTCTTCTGTCGGTTCAAAAGGTGAAATACAATATGGATTTACTAACTCAACAAACTTTTCATAGGAGACTTCATCTGCAACTTCTTTGTCACATGATAAATAATTTTGAAGGGTATGCAAATATAATTCCCGTTTATCAAAATGAGATCCATTATCATCTGGAATAAAAAGATGCCATTGACCAGTGTAAATAACAGCGACATCACTATAGCCGTTTCTCTTTAAGATATAGTATTTGTCTGCGGGATAACTACACTCGGAAGTGTCGGTCTTCCTAAATCCCATAGCATATAAAGTAGACTCCATCAAGTATACTGGTTCCAAATTAATACTATTAATATCCTCTTGCTCCATTTTGCCATTATTTTGCATATTTAGGTAGTCAACGGATACAAGGTTACCATGAAGTGCTCTAACAATGCATCTTTTCACAGTGCCATCATCCTTTGGAGAGAGAACAATATCATTTACTCTTAACTCTTCAATTTTTATAGCCATATGTCTTATTTATCAGTGTTACGTGAAAGATACCCCTTATCTATACTATTTTGAAAGAAATTTCAATAATATTTTACAATTTCAAATGGATTTGTGAACAAGTCCGAGTGCATTAAGAGATTATTATAACCTTGGTCTAAAGAGGGGGAGGGAAATAAATTAGAACTTGTCAATAAATTCCCTTTTCCCAACCACTGTGATGCATAGTCAATCCTCACTCTAAGGATTCCTATCACTTGAGATGCCATGTCATAAAAAGCTGCTGTCGGCATAGAGTTGAAGTTCTTACTATCACGTCGGCGTACCACCAATGCATGCTGTGCATGAGGACGTAGATAGAAAGACGGAAGTGTTTTGCGCAGATCAACCTCAACAAAATCAGTGGTTTCAATAATACCACATTCTGGATTTTTTTCTGCATATGGCATAGCTATCAAAAGAATGTATTCATAAATACCATCATTAGATGTTCTTGAAGTCGTAATCGGGCATCCATTCAATGGTGTAGCCTTATATAAGTCACCCAATGAAAACTCTCGCTTTTCGCACATGCAATATCGTGCGCCCTTACCTCTCATTTTAAAGTTATGTAGTCCCATCCAAAGGGCAACCCAATGATTATCAACCACATCAACAAAACGGGTATAACCCGCATAATGCTGTAATAGTCCCTCAACACAGTATCTGTTTTTACGGCGAATTTCATTAGCAAGATAGTAGTTCTCATTATTCCCATTTGGAACTGCTCTTAACTTCAATGAATCGTGAAAATAATCATTGTCACAGATTTCTGTCAGAAGTTTGTTCAACGCTGCCGCTTGACCGTAAGTACGACCACGCATAATACTTGGCAGGACATTATCGAAGAGTCCATTTACGCCTCGATAATAAACATTTCCATATTGAGCATTCATGAATTTAGCATGCCCTATCAATTGATTAAAGGCTGCCATCTTCTCGACCTCATAAAGCGAAACTTCATGCCCATTCTTGAACTTGAACTTTGCTATAAACTTACTACCATAAGCAGTGCTTTTATGTGTCAATAATGTTGGAGTCATATTGTTCCGTTTAATTTGATTATACGTTATATATGCGAATCATGAGTATTATTCTTCGTATCCATTTTCTATTGCTCTTTTGCGCCACATTTGGGATAATTTTTGATTTGCTTCCACCCCAAGTCCGTTCTTGTAGCAACGCGATACTTCATATTGTGCTTCTGCTATATTATTCTCAGCGGCAATTTTAAAATGTTCAAACATTTTTTTGTAATCCTTAGTCTCTTGGTAACAATATGCTAACCATCCATGTACTCCCAAATAGTCGTATGGAGTTTCGCATTCTAGAGCTCTATTAAAATACTTGATAGCCTCTGGTAAACTTTTATCAACCACCTCAAAGGGATCACGTCCAAAACGATAAAAAAGGCCAACATTAAAATTGCCTTCATAGTCACCTTTTTCTGCGGCTTTAATGAACCAACTTAGTGCCTTTAACATATCCTTTTTTACTACAGAACCTTCGCGATAGTATATCCCTAAATGGGCCATAGAATTGGCATTCCCTTGTTTCGCAGACTGCTCGAACCATTTATAAGCTTTTGTTGAGTCAACAATATCTAACATTCCGCTCTCATAAAAATAGCCAAGGTTACGCTGCGCTTGATCATCACCACTTTGCGAAGCCTTCTCGTACCATAAGAGTGCTTTTTTATTATCCGCTTCCACACCTGTTCCTGTTATAAAACAATCGCCAACATTTGTCATTGCAATTGTCAGACCATTTTCTGCAGCTTTCATAAACCATGAGAATGCCTCTTTCGCTTTTAAAGAATCTTGTATAATGTATTCACCAAGACAACACTGAGCATACATGTCACCAGACTCTGCCTCTTGTGGGAGATATTTCATGGATTCAGTATAATACTTTTCTGCTTCAATTGAGTCTTTTGAAACAATTCCTAACATATAAATAGCTGGGCCATATTTCTTTTCTGCTAATTCCGAGAACTTCTTGATTGACTGCTCTTTCTCTTCTTTTGTACTATTTGATGCCCTAAAAATCTTATATACTGAAGAATATTCCTCTTCATAGTTCGGTTTATTATATAGGTAAGTACATATACAGGCTATAACGGCAATCGCAGCAATATAAATCCACAAATTGTTACTTTTCTTGACCTCAATCTCTTTAACAGATGTCTCATCTTTCAATTGAACTTGCCTACTCTCTTCCTTATTAACCGTATTCTGAGAAACTGATTCCAAAATTGTGTCCTCATCCTCTTCATGAGAGAAATTTTTGTTATCTTTTACTTCAAAGGAATATTTAATTGAGTTACAAATTACAATATCTTCTTTATTCGTAACTATATGAGTTGACAATGATTCGACAGATTGAGGTCGCTTCATTCTGTTCGTTTGCATCATCCAAAGAATGCAGTCCCTCATATCACTACTTAAATTAGCAGGCAATAGCAAAGAATCATGCTTATCTTCGCTTATATCATCATCAATGTCTGTGGGCAATGGGGGCTTTTTGTTAGTAAGCAGATTGTAGAGCGTGGCACCAAGGGCATAAATATCTGTCCAAGGGCCTATCTTGTTGAGGTTTTGTTCTGTTTGTTCACGTGGTGCATAACCTGGAGTCTGGGCAAACGCTGTTGGGGCATTTGTGGTAAGGGTTCCGTTTGCACCTAATTGTTTACTGGCTCCAAAATCTATGAGTTTGATCTTACCACCTTTTTCAAGCATGATGTTAGACGGCTTAATGTCCAAATGACAAAAACCTTCATTGTGTACAGCCTTCAGTGCATCGAGAATCTGAGGAAGAATAAGACGTACTTCAGATTCTGTCATAGGTCTGCCAGTCCGCTTCAATCTTTCTGAAAGGTTTTCGCCATCCACATAGTCCATTACATAATACGTTGTGCCATTCTCATCGAACAAGTCGTGAACTCTTACAAGATGCTCGTTCTGCATTTTTCGTAAACGTCGAGCTTCTTTCTTGAACTTCTCTTTCTGTTCAAGAAAACTGTTATTGTTCTCTGCATTGCTAACGCTAACAGTAGTCTGATTGTCATCACGTTGGGTGACACCCTTCATGAAGAACTCCTTGATAGCTACCCGCTCATCAAACTCGATGTTCGTAGCAACATAGGTGTTGCCAAAGCCTCCTGACGAGAGATAACTATCTATACGGTATGTGCCATGTAGGATGGTTCCTACTTTAAGCATAGATTGATTATTGATGGGATCTAGCATATAGCTTACTGTTTCTTATTCATAATGAAATCAACGACCTCCTTCATTTTCTGGAGAAGTGTTTTGGTTTTCTTTACTTCCTGAACAATGACAACATCATCTTCGTTAGCCGCAATGACTTTAGGAATGATATTGATTGCATTGCAGCGGGCTATGGGTTCTTCGTTTTCGAGGGCTTCATCACCTTCTTCCTTTATCACATCCTTGATTTGGATAATCCAAGCAGTATGATTATCTTGATTTCCTGATGTGGCTTTGATCAGAAGGCTTTGTTTATCAGTATCAGAATCCTTGGAAGATAATATGCCGACAAGCTCATCATTACTCATTTGCTCCAACATACCATCAGAACACATGTAGAAGTAGTCGCCAGGCTGAATATCGGAAATATGGATAATGTCAGCACGCATACGATTATCTTCGCCTGGAGTCATGGCACGGGTGACGATGTTCTTCTGAGGGTAATTGAGCATCTCTTCGTAAGTGATTTCACCTGCTTGGAAGAGGTCAAAGACGAGGGAGTGGTCGCGAGATTGATAGAGGACTTTTTCATTAGGGCGAATATGGTAGATGCGACTGTCGCCCATGTGAGCCGCTGTTACGCCATTTCTACCTATATATAATAAGGTAAGGGTGGTGCCCATTTGCTTGGGATTGCCATCAGCATATTGATCGAGTTGCTGATAGGCATACTCTATGGCCTCACGCAGTTGTTCGTCAGTAAAGGGTGCATCAGGGGTTACATGCTCTTCAAACCAAGTGGTTAATGATTGACATACCGTTTGGCTTGCAACCTCGCCTTTTTCGTGTCCTCCCATACCATCACAAAGTATGAAAAGGCGATTATCCCATTGAACAATGGCATCTTCCTGATTATCACGTTGGCCTATCTCATGGATGGAGAGTTGCGGATATAGTTCTATCTTCATACGCTACTAAAGTTTAAAAACAACAGTGGTATGTCCCATGGTGATACGATTGCCATTGACGAGCCGGATGGCATCACCTGTCTCAATCTCTTGGCCATCAATGGTGGTGAGGTTCTTGTTCTGATAGTTACTGAGCACAGCTTTCTTCGTACCATCGGGTAACGTAGTAATAGTGATACTACAGTGTTGGCGGCTCATGTAACGATCATCGGTAGCGATCTGGACTGTTGCCTTTGAGGTATTGCCTTTGCGACCAATGATGTTCTGGCCTTCTTCGAGGAAATAGGGCTGGTCTTCAAATACCAAACGTGCATTGCATTCCTTTGGCATTTCTTTAGGCGTTACCAACTGTGTTGCCCCAACACTACTGCCAGCCAACTGCGTAGCTCCGCTATCTACTGTAGGTTTCTTAGGAGCATAGTAAGTTTCAGCCTCTAACGGAGCATGCTGTGGAGGAAACTTTACCTGAAGCACTGCTTGGCATTTGGGGCATGTAATCTGTTTGACTTGCTCGTTTTTGGAGTTAGTTACATCAAGAACCACTTGGCAATTGGGACATTTTATTCTCTTTGTCTGCATATCTTTACCACTTAATAACAGTCATATCATTGTCGAATTTACCCCACATAACAGGATGTTGTTTGTTGCCAGAAGCCTCTATTACTCCTTTGTGAACAAAGTCGTATAGTTCACGGGCTGTGATGTGACGATCTTTGTTTATATCAGCCCCACCTCGTAATCCTCGTTCCAAAAAGATGGTAAACATGCTGTTCTGGAATTTGGTTTCCATAGACGTTTCATTTGTGCGAGAAGAGAGGAATAGCATGACATTCTGGCTGTTGTAGCTGTTTGTCTGCTGTTGAGTGATACGCATCTTGCCTGCATAGCATGCGTCTGCAATAATGATTTTCCTTGTGGCCTTGCACCCTTTCAACATCTTGAAGATATACTGATAGGTCAACAAACCATCGTGACAGACTAAAGCACCTGGTGTGCCATGGCCACTGAAGTAAAGGATAACAGCATCATCACTTTCTGCATCTGCAAAAGCCGTGTGCATACTGCTGAGCAGAGCAGACTGAGTAGCTTCCTCATTGGTCAGCAGATTGACAGAGGCATCCTTAGTCGCCTGAAAAACCCTGGCAATGGTCTTGGCATCATTATCGCTGATACGAAGATCGTTCTCCTTGCCTGGATAGTCAGCAATGCCAACACTAACAAGGTAAACTTTTGCCTGTAACTGTAAGCAGCAAGCGAAAAGTAATACAGATAGAATGCCAAACTTACGCATTATGCATCCAACATAGCGTCATTCATATAATCGGGCATATCAGGAGCTACATCAGGATTCTCCATTGATGCAAGTTGATTAGGATCGTTAGCATTAACGACTTCACCAACAGTGGCAGCGTTACCCTGATTGTCTACAATGATGTCGGCTTCACTCAACTCATGGTTGTCATCGACATCTATGATAGCGACATCTGCCTGTCCGTCACCAGTCGTATCATAACCAACGGCTAAGTGTCCGTCAACATTGGCATAGCCTACGATATGAACATCACCATCTTGCTCAAAATTCTGGGCTGTCTGTTGATCCACGACCTGTACATCTTCGGTTGTTGTTGCTGCTTGATGAACTTCAGGTGCTGCAGGAGCTTCTTCGTGATGATAAACATGATGGACGACAACTACCTGAGGATTTGCATCTGTTGGAGTGGATAGTTCATCAGGACGTATCTCAGGCTGAACCTGCTGAGCGAAGTCATGCTTCTGCTCAACACTCATGTTGTTCCATTCGTCAGCAGAATAGGTATTGTAAATACCACCATGCCAATGGAAAACTCCACCAGGACCTACTTCTGCACGGGCAGCAGCAAAGGCCTCGCCAAACGACATGTCATCGTTGACAGCTGCTACTTGCAGCCCATTCTCCAATATATGACTGGTCTCTCCTGGCTCTGGTGCTGCTACATCTTCGGGCTTTTCTTCTGGTGCATCTTCCTTGTTAGCTGCGTATGTCTGGCCTGCATATAACATACCGGCACCCATCAGAATACCAGATACTCCACCTAAGGTAACTTGCTTCCATGCACTACCTTCTTTCTTTGTGTCTTGCTGTTCGTTAGCAGCTGGACGCTTCTCTAAAATCGTTGTCTCGTTCATATAGATATTGTTTTTGATTTTGTTGCAAAAGTAGTATAAATAGGTGATAGTTCAAAATTTGAAAGGGCTTCTTGTAGGAAATACCCTTTTTCCTGTACGAAATTACTTTTGATACTTCGTCTTGCAGTAAGGACAAGCATCACTTTGAGTTAGAATGTCGTAATCTGTAAAGCCCATAAAATGCCCACACTTCGGACAAACATAATTCTTTTGGAAGTCCTTATTCATTTCACGTTGCTGCCGAGGAACGTCTGAGGACTTCTGATAGGCCTGATAAGTAAAGGCTACTGAGATGCCAATAGCGAGAGCATACAGAATAAGATAAATAGGCCCATGACCTAAGATAATGCTACATGCGATTGCCAACATTGTGATAATACCAGTTGCGGAGCGTGCTGCATTGAATTTTCGCTCTGCTATTTGGAATTCCAAGCGTTGCTCATCATATCTGTCCCATATCTTCTTTAGTGGGCGAATATCAACGGTTTCCACCTTTGGCTCCTGTAAAGCATCCCAATGAAATAGATAATGTGAGTTGCCAAGTTCTACCTTGTCACTTTCGGAAATGCTTTTGCTCTCAATGGCGATACCATTAACAAAGGTTACGTTGCGCTCATTCAGGTTTCTTATCTGCCATTTACCAGTGCCTACTGGCTGCAAAGAGATATGATGGCGACTTACGTCCATAGGAACGCTATTGGCTTTTCCATAGTTTCGCTCTACACCATCTTTGATGATGGTTAACTGCCGATTACTTTGGTTTCTCCCTATAATAATTTCCATAATCAAATCAGATTTTTGCTTGTATTACAAGTTCCTTTACTGCTTTAAGTGCTTCTTTCGAAACAGGCATCTGGAATAGGAAATGCTCACAATCAGATAGCATCAGTGTCTGTTTTTGAATGTCTATCTGATAGATGTAGTTCATGTTAACAATAAATCGTTTTCCTATACGCATGAATTGATTGGCATTGCTCCCCAGCTGTTTAGCCAGAGCTTCTTCTGTATGGGACAGATTCATCGTGACACATACTTTTTGCTTGTTAGCGGTGACAATATAGGTATAATTGCCATCGCCTTCAAAATAGACAATCTTTTGGATGTCTAATCGAATGAGTTTGTCGCGCGAGTTGAAATATACTCTCTGTTGTGTCATTGGTAAACAATTTTAAAAGCAGCTTAGCTGACAAAATGTAACTATTATCGTGCAAAGATAACGAAAAAATATCAAAATGAACGCTTTTTAACAACTTTTCTACCAAATTGAAGGATATCTTTACTGATTTGACTGTCAAATACATTACTTTTTGGTGTTAGGGAAGCATAAATAACTATAGCGAGTCCGTTTCAAAAAATAGGCTCGCTACAGCTTAATATCATCCATATTATCAATCTTGTTTAGGAGGTATTGGGTTAGCATATACAGAATCTAATACCTCAAAGGTTCGTTTGACAGCAGGGACTTGACCATACTCATCACGGATGACTTCCAACTTCACGTTTGCCTGCTTCGCTCTTTCCTTCATCTCAAAGAATCCATAGCCAAACACCCCCAGGAAGACAAATACAAAGGCCATAAAGGTAAAGAAGTAGCATCCTGCCATGTGCTTACCATAGATGTATACTCCATGCTTATCTACTGCACTTCCCTTAATACTGCCCAATGTCTGCTTGATTTCATTAAGCTCACTCTTGATGGTATCTCCTGACTGATGTGAATCTTCTAATGATTCGACGACCTTATTATACAGGATAACGACCTGCTCAGAGACCTTTGCGCAGTATTCTGCACTGTTGTTATACAACTTGGTGTACCATCCTTCGCGAGTCATCTTGCCTTCTTCTCTCATCTTCTTATTGTATTCTGCCTCTGACTTATACACGTCGTTGACGATTTTTCGCGCAAGAGTTTCGAACAACTCTGGGTCGATGAGAATTAATGGTTGGCCATCCCTCTGAGTAAATCCTGCGGGAATGTCCACATTCCCCTTTGGGTCCTTTGGCAGCGAATTCTGGTTACACACTTTCTCGTAGGCTTCCTTTAGGCGTGCCTCAAACTTCTCTTCGACACTCTCAATCTGAGCGTCTACATACTCTTTATCTGTCTTGTTCATTATCTTCTAAATTTATATGGTTTATAATTCTCGTTGTTATTTTTACGCTTCTTATCATCATCATTCCAACCACGACTGTTGGTGCTACCGCCACCGACACCAGTAGAAACGTTCTGCTGATGGGGCTGCAAGGCCAACTCTACTAATGCATCGAGGCCAATACTGATGACTTCGGCTACTCCTTCTGCTACAGCAAAAGTCGCGTTGAGGGTTTCCTCTGTAATGTCGTGAGTCAGATCCTGGACAACATCGCCAAAATCTTTGCACAGTATTGGGTAGCTGGCATTCAACTGCGCTCCGGCCAGATGCCTCATGCCTTCAGCAAAGGAAATACCCTGTACCAGATGCTTGGCTCTATGAAAATAGATGTTCATAGTGATGCCTCGCTTTCTCAGTTCCTTGTTGAACTCTTGCCAGTTTCTCGATGTTGAACGTGCCTCGCGGATACCATCCTTGATGCGATAGCGAGTCTTATCTTTACCCTTAAGCCGATGGCGTTTGACCTTTTGGTCTCTCTCGCTGCTGGCTATATGTAGTCCATATTCAACAGTTAGATCATAGGCAATTTTCCGGCTTCGATGGTAATTGTTGCTATCGCTTATGGAGTTTCCATCGTTGTCAACGCGGTTATAAACAATGTGGCAATGTGGATGTTCCTTGTCGTTGTGACGGACAACAATGTACTGGGTATTCTGTATTCCCATACGTGACAAATACTCTTCGGCAATCTTTGCCATGAAGTCATCGGTCATCCTGTTGGCATCATGAGGTGAAAAGCTAAGCGAGATGTGCTTACATGGATTTCGCACTCTTTTGTTAGCGGAAGCCTGTGCCTCAAAGCTGTCAGCAATGGCTTGGTTATTCACTGTGCACACATCCTTGTGTGCGATAATTCGAGCATCCTTTTCCTTGTTGTTGGTATAGTCTGCCAACACTGCGAAGGTGCGATTTGGATTAATTTTAGCGATCATAATTCTCTTATTTTTTTAAGTGATGTAATAATGATAGTATCTCAGATAGGGTGTTGGTCGCCTGAGAATAGATGTCCGACAAATGACCAATATTTGCCACATAAGCAATCTGATTTACATTGTTGGCCATGCCCGATAATTTCCTAAGAGCATCGAGTTGATCAGGTGTGAGAACGGGACTAATCTTGTTGTCGAGAGAGGCTTCCCGACAATATTCTGACACACTAATTCCTGCCTTCTTTGCTTTATATTCTACCAGATTATATTGGCCCTTGTCAAGGCTAATCTTGACAATAAAACTCTTTTTCTGGCTATCTGCCAGACGTGGTCTACCACCTTTTCTTGTATTTGTTTCCATTATAAAATCGTTTTAATAAGCCCCACGTTTTCTTGCTTCTAAGAGGATTTTCAGGGGGTCAAGTGGCTGACTCGTGGGGTCGAGGTCAGCATCGGACTGCTTTTTAGGCAGGGGTTTTGAGGTACTCAAAACATACACTTGCAACCCCCTGAAAATAGATATGACGCGTAGCATTATCAGTATACTCAAGAAGATGGCGAACGGATGTGTTCTTCATCCTCGCAAATCTCCAGATTAAACGTGTTAACAAGTAGCTGAACGGCAGGATTCTTCCTTATCATGTCTGCCAGGATTTCATGAGCCGTTGGCTTCATCAGGAAGAAGTCAGTCACATCAAGACCCTGTTCACGTTGTTCATCCGTAGCTATTTTCTCAATCACGTCAGACATGATTACACGTTTGCAAATAGGCTTTAACATCTGAGATTTTTTCTGCCATTTCTCCCACCCACCAAGATCAGGTATAAGGATAACGGTTCTTCCTTTCAGTACTTGAACGGCATTCTCGTTAAAGCACCCATCCTTTCCTCCTGTAGCCAGCCATAGCAGGTCGGGCATGAAATGTGTCATAACGAGAGCTGTCTTCTCACTCTCTACCAAACCGACAGTGGCAGTAGGTTTTTCACGCAGAAGGTGTTCACCAAACAGGCATTGCACTAAGTGGAAGTCTGCCAGTTTTAATTCAGCATGTGCCCATGTCACCAGA
>Ga0310695_10010706_pt1 | contig 13332 bp, 14 predicted proteins | sample RumenRJG_04DNA_FD_203882 | JGI IMG/M metagenome (GOLD analysis project Ga0310695, IMG submission 203882) | Bovine rumen microbial communities from Lethbridge, Alberta, Canada - RJG_04 (v2) (version 2) | ecosystem: Host-associated > Mammals > Digestive system > Stomach > Rumen | place: Canada...
CGCAGATAAGATAGAATAGGCAGGACAATACAGTCCCACAGATTGATTCAACTATTCGGAGGTTTTTTTATGATCACAGCAGGCGATTTCAGAAACGGCGTAACATTTGAGATGGACGGCCAGGTTATGCAGGTCGTGGAGTTCCAGCACGTAAAACCCGGCAAGGGCGCGGCGTTTGTCCGTACGAAGATGAAGAATGTCATCACCGGTGCCGTGACAGAAACTTCCTTTAACCCGACGGCGAAGTTCGAGAACGCGACAGTTGACCGTGTCAGCATGGAATACAGCTATCAGGACGGCAACCTTTACTACTTCATGAACCCCGAGACCTATGAGCTTGAGCCCGTTGATGAGAGCGTTCTGGGCGACAACTTCAAGTTCGTGAAGGAAAACATGGAATGCACGATCTATTCCTACAAGGGAAAGGTCTTCAACGTCGAGCCGCCGTTCTTTGTGGAGCTCGAGGTCACCGAGACGGATCCGGGCTTTGCCGGCAACACCGCCACGAACGCCACCAAGCCCGCTACGCTTGAGACCGGCGCAGAGATCAAAGTCCCGCTCTTTATCGAGCCGGGCGAGAAGATCAAAGTCGACACCCGTACGGGAGAGTATCTCTCCAGAGCATAAGGCCGGAATCGACCGGCACGAGAACGATGCCGCAGAGGAGGTATGCTGAAGATGACCATTACGGAGAAAGCCGCCTACCTGAAAGGGCTGGTGGAAGGAAAGGGACTTGACCCGGAAGCCGGAGAAGGAAAGCTTTGGCACGTGCTGGCGGAACTGGTCGGAGATATGGCCGCGGAGCTGTCTGCGCTGCGGAATGACCATGAGCAGCTGTCGGATTCCCTGGAAGAGGTCGAAGTAAGCCTGGATTACCTGGAGGAACTGCTTCAGGAGGACTACGAGGACTTCGACGACGAGGAAGAAGACGACGGGGATGAGGACTATTATCCCTTCGGCAGAGGAAACTTCCGCATCGTGGACGATGAGGAAGAGGAAGATGACGAAGAGGAGCCGGATGATTCCGACGACGGCGTTTTCTATGAGGTGGAATGCCCCAACTGCGGGGAAGAGATCAGCTTTGATGATGAGACGCTGGACGAGGGGTCGATCCAGTGCCCGAACTGCGGCGCCACGCTGGAATTCGACATGAGAAGCGGCGAAGAAAAGCCGGACCTGCCGGAAGAGATCACTCCGGAGGACGGCGACGAGAAAGACTGAACGCCGCAAAGGGATACAGAGTTTATTTGTGAGGAAAGAGCTGCCTCTCCTGTGAGGGCAGCTCTTTCCATGAAAGCGGGAGCAATATGACAGACAGTACGTATAAACCGCTTGCGGACGAGATCCGCCCGAAAAGCCTGGACGATGTGGTCGGGCAGCAGCATATTCTGGGCAGAGACGGCCTGCTGCGCCGGATTGTGGAGAGCGGAAGCACCCCGAACATGATCTTTTACGGACCTTCCGGCACCGGGAAAACCACCGTGGCACGCATCATCGCCGAAAAGACACAGAGAAGCCTGCGGAAACTCAACGCCACGACCGCAGGAATTTCGGACATCAAGCATATCATTGATGAGCTGGATACCTTCCTCACACCGGGCGGCGTGCTGCTTTATCTTGACGAGATCCAGTATTTCAATAAAAAGCAGCAGCAGAGCCTGCTGGAGTTCATTGAGGACGGAAGAATCACGCTGATCGCCTCCACGACGGAAAACCCGTACTTCTGCGTGTTCGGCGCGATCCTGAGCCGGTCGACGGTGTTTGAGTTCAAGCCCGTCTCTGCCCGGGATGCCGAGGCCGCGGTCCGGAGGGCGATGGAAATCCTCAACGGACGCCGGGAAAAGCCGCTCACGGCAGAGGACGGCGTTGTGCAGCGGATTGCCCAGGCCTGCGGGGGAGATGTGCGCAAGGCGATCAACGCGGTGGAGCTTCTCTTCTCCGCGTCAGCCGGCCGGGACATGATCACGCTGGAGGATGCCCTCCTCATCTCGCAGAAGAGCGCGATGCGCTATGACCGGGACGGAGATGAGCACTTTGATATCCTGTCCGCGATGATGAAGTCGCTCCGGGGCTCGGATCCCGATGCGGCGCTGCACTATCTGGCGAGAGCCATCGAAGTGGGAGACCTGACCGGAATCTGCAGACGGATTCTCTGCTCGGCGAGCGAGGATATCGGCCTGGCCTACCCGCAGGCAGTCCCGATTGTCAAGGCCTGTGTCGACAGCGCGCTGCAGCTCGGCCTGCCGGAGGCGAGACTGCCGCTGGCGGAGGCCTGCATTCTGCTGGCTACCGCGCCGAAGTCCAACAGCGTCGTCATGGCGATCGACGAGGCGGTCGCGGATGTGAAGGCGGGACGCATCGGCTCTGTCCCGCGCGAATTGCAGAATGTCCATGCCGACGGTACCGGCTTTGAGCGGGAACAGGGATATCTCTATCCCCACGACTATCCCGGCCACTGGGTGAGGCAGCAGTATCTGCCCGACGGACTCAGAGACCGGCGGTACTACGAATACGGAGACAACAAGACCGAGCAGGCGGCAAAGAAATACTGGGACAGCATCAAGGGAAAGTAGTCATGGATATTCGGGAATACGACGTGCTCACCATGAAAAAACCACACCCCTGCGGCGGACTGCGCTGGCAGGTGCTGCGAAGCGGGGCGGATTTCCGCCTGCGCTGTCTCGGCTGCGGCCGCTGTGTCGAAGGACCGAGAGGAAAGTTCGAAAAGAATATCCGGCGGATCGAGCGGGACGGAGCTGAAATTGCCGTCTCACGGACGACACGGAGACAGAAAACAAACGAGGGAGACGGATGAACCGTTTCCCTCGTCTGTTTGCAGGATCAGCCGATCTCCGAGAAATAGAGGTCGCGAACTTCCTGGCTGAGATGCAGTTCCTTACAAAGAAAATCTACGTTATGCTTTGCCCAGTCGTTCTTGATTACGAAGGTCCGCAGCGCTTCGACGGCCGCCTTCCAGCTGTCGTAACTGCGGTGAACAAAGGACTGATTGCGTGCCATCTCCGGATCGATCTGATCCGCAAGGCGGTTGATCTCATCCAGAATGGCCTGGTCGGTCAGCGGACCGCTGAGCAGCTCCGCGGCCCGGCTGAGAAAGCGATCCTGAAATTCTTCGTTTTTCCAGAGATCGGCAAACATTCCGGACACCTGTACGCACTGGACGTTGTTGCGGTGAAGAAGAATCGCGTGATTGAGATAGGGATCGGAGAGGGTGGCGTCCAGATCATAGAACATGAAGCGCCAGCGGCCGTCGTCCTCGGAAGAGCGGCAGAAGCGGAGGTTTCCGTAGGTGAGATCCTGGTTCGCGAAATACCCCTCAAGAAAGACCCAGTCGATCAGACTGTCGAGATCCACCAGAGACTCGATGTGCGCGTAATTTTCGGGATCCGACATGTCGTTCTTCGTACAGAAGTCAAAAACATCCAGAAAGAGATCGCCGTCCCGCGGCGCTTCGGATTCGACCGTGACGACACTGTTCCTGCTTACCCCGGCAAGGTTGGCATAGTGCTGCTCATTCATCTTCTCGGAGAGTGCGTAAATGCCGGAGTATTTGCCGTCCAGGAACAGAACACAGTAACGGTTTCGTGAACCGATGATATTGTCGGAGGCGGCCAGAGCCAGATTCTCACAGAGTTCGTTGCGGATGATACTGGCATTCTGGTCCTGACCCGCGCGGATCACAAGATTCGTAAAACTCGTGACACCGCCGCCGAACAGGTCATAGTTCAGTTCTTCCAGTCCGTAACAGCCGCGAAACCGGATGCTCATGTTCTTTTTGGCGAGAATCAGACTGGTATCGCCGTGCATGCTGATGCCGCAGGGAGCTGAGAAACTGCCGCTCTCGTCGTACCAGGCAATGTTTCCACCCCATTCCAGGTCTTTCCAGCCGGTGTTGTACATGCCGTAAAACGCAACCTTGTCATCGGAGACCAGACTGAGTACCGGCAGAGCAAAGGTCTCGCCGATAAAGTAGTTCAGGGTAAGCGGGCGGCTGGGCAGCGCGTTGGACTCACAGGCAATGGCGCGGATGACACAGGTGGCGGGAACCTCCGTGGGGCCGACCCAGGGAAGAGAATCCTGCGTCGGCATCGTCGCGTCGAAGGTGTAATAGATCTGCCCCGGCGCCTGCAGATCCAGGACGACCTTTTCGGAGCCGTCGAAGAATCCCTCGGGAGTTGTGGCAACCGGCGTGGCGGAGACCCGGCGCCTGCCGTCCTGATTGTCCGCGTTCGGCGTGGCCTTCGCAAAGAAGAAAGAGCCGTTCCGACCGGGCATACGTCCGTAGCTGCCGCCGTACGGAATATCACGCAGCGAGAGCCAGTCGATCAGTCCGTTCCCGTCCTGCCAGAGGAAAAGGGACTCGTTTCCCGAGCCGAGGGAAAGACCGAGCTGGTCACAGCGGACCACTGTTACGGCCCCCGGTTCCAGAACCGCGGTCGGGAGCCAGGCCTTGCGGTAGTTGTCGTCATCGTCGGAGAGAAACCAGTCCTCGAGGGTGACGGTTTCGGAAGAGATGTTTTTCAGCTCGACCCAGTCGCTGCCGTCGTAGGGAGAGAAGCGGGCATTGGGATCGGAGACCATCACCTCGTTGATCTGGATGGGGCCGCGGGGCTCCATCTGTTCCTGAAGCGCATCGTAGGAGGAGGTGGTGTTCTCATACCAGGGAGTGGGATAGAGACACGCGGAGAAATTGCCGTCAGAACCCATTGCATAGCTGATATTGGCAGGGAGATCGGGGCAGATAAGATGAGAGACGACCTCTCCCTGCGGATTTTTGAGATAGAGATCTTCCCCGGCAGAAAGCGAGAAGGGAGCGTGAAGATCGGCGGGACGGTCTTTCCCGGAAGCGAACGCGACGAAATATGCATCGGCGGGCAGAAGGTAGGAGGGAAAGACAAGACCGTCTTTTCCCTGACGGTCGGTCAGACTCCAGCCGGTGAGATCCAGATCGGCGCCGGAATTGTTGCAGAGCTCGATCCAGTCGGGAAAATCCCCTTCCTGATCCTGCACGACGGCATGATTCTTGACCATTACTTCGGTGATGATGAGGTCTCCGGTGTTGCCGTCGGGTACGGACATGTCATCGGCAAAGGCAAAGACCGGCAGACAGAGGCAGAAGAGGCATATCGCGACCGCGGGAAGCAATCTGCTCAAAAAACCGTGAATTCGTTTCAACAAAGTCATACTCCAGAATGTAATCACAATCAGTTCCAAGCTTACAAAACAATTCATTATAGCGCGGGAAGGGAATTTTGTCCATCCTGATTCCGGAACTTGTTTTTCGGCGAAGAATCCTGTATAATCGAGGCAGAACAGAAAAAGTTCGACGGAAAGCAAGGGCGCATACCGGGGATTCCCGCACTGGCGGGAGTCCGGGCGTGTGACACTTGTGTGACAGTGAACCTGATACAATGCACATGAAACAAGAGAAGCGGTCAGCGCCGATCATGATTGCTCTTTTGCCCAATTTAAAAAGGAGGAACATAAAATGGATAAGAATATGCTCAACGATGAACAGCTGAATGAAGTCAGCGGCGGAACCAAGATTCCTTATGTTGTGGTAGCGGGCGATACGCTCACCGCGATTGCGCAGAAGAACAACGTCTCCCTGGCGGATCTGATGCGCTGGAACAACATCCAGGATCCCAACCTCATCAGAGTCGGACAGCAGCTGACCCTGAAGTACTGATTATCAGCTTCATAGGAAAACAACAGAAGCAGCCAGCCGGAATCAAAATCGGCTGGCTGCTTCGCTGCTTTCTGCGGCCTGTGATCCGGATTATTCCTGATCTTCCTCCTCGGACTCTTCCGGGGCGGTGAATCCGCTTCCCAGCGTCCGGCGCGGCGTGGGCAGGTGTGGCCTGAGCCGCGGATGACGGGAAGGAGCCGGAATGCTGAAGCCGAAAACCTGATTGATGATCCAGAGGGAAAACAGGAGAACCAGAATCGGGATTACGCAGGATGTGACGATCATGACGGCAAGGCTCTCAATGAAGCGGTTGAGAATCTCTGCGCCGCGGTCTGCGAAACTGCTCGCACTTTCGGAGAGATAGCCCCAGATCCGCTGGATGGCGTTCTGATCTTCCGCGGAGCTGCCCGCCAGCGTCGCGTCCTCGGCCAGATCTTCCGCGGCCGAGATGGTATTGTCGATCGAGGCCTGATAGGTGTCGTAGATCCGGTCGGAGATGTGGACGCTCAGAGGAATGACAAAATACAAGGCCAGACTGACAATGGCGATCTTCTTCAGAATCGGCCTGATTCCCTCCAGATCACGGAAAAAACCGATCGGATACAGGATGCAGGCAATGGGGATGATGTACTTGAATACGCCTGAGCCCAGAATGGAAAGAAGGTATTTCTCCGCATAGAGGACACAGAGAATCAGAATGCCGTATTCCGAGAAGTCGGCGAGCTTCTCCGCGATGGGCGTGCCGGCATCGCCCGGGATGGCTGTGATTCCGGCAGAGGCGGCCGTGGAGGAAGCGGTCAGTTTCAGAACGGTTTCCACCTTGTCGTCGATGGAGCGGATGATCCCCGCATAGGTCTCCGGGGAGGACAGAATCCCCGCCAGGAAAAAGAAGGACAGCGCGGCAATCAGAATGCAGGCGACCGTGATCAGAATGATTTTCAAGCTGGAATTGGACTTCATGTTCTGCCTCCTCTGGAGTTATGTTTTGCGTGCGGATCGAAGCCGATCATGCAGGGCGGTCTCTATGACCGCGATGAAAACTATATCATAAATCGGCAGAAATGAGAAGAATGAAATAATCGCCCGGACCGCAGACAATAAAAACAGACGCCCCGGTGAGACGTCTGTAAAGAAGCGATTGCGGAATCAGCGCTTACCAGTTTTCATACCGCTCATGCCGATCAAGTCCCCGGATCAGCTGCATATCCTCTTCGCTCAATTTAAAATCGAAGATGTCATAGTTCTCGGCAATATGGTCCGGATTGGCGGACCCGGGGATGGCGATAAAGCCTGCCTGCAGCTGCCACCGGAGAATGATCTGCGCAGAAGACTTACCGTACTTTTCAGCCAGTTTTTTGATCACTTCATTGCCGAAATGCTCGGAAGTGTGGCCCCGGCCGCCAAAGGGATACCAGGATTCGATCACAATGCCGTACTGCCTGACATATTCCTGCAGCTCCGTGTTCTGATAGTACAGATGGTTTTCGTTCTGGATCACGGCCGGAACGATCGCCGCAAAGGATAATACCTCGTCCACCTGTTCCTTCGTGTAGTAATTTGAGATGCCGATCGAGCGGAGCTTCCCTGCGCGTACGGCGTCCTCCATGGCTTTGTAAACGCCTTCGTCATCATGACCCGGCTGATGGATCAACAACAGATCAATGTAGTCCACATTCAGATCTTTTAACGCATCATCTATAATCCCGCCGGCACGGTCATAATTTCCGCCGTAGATCTTGCTGGTGATAAATACATCCTCCCGGGTGACGATGCCCTCATTGATCGCTTTCTGAAGGCCGCGGCCTACCCCGACTTCATTGCCGTAGTATCTGGCAGTATCGATGAGCCGCATGCCGGATTTCAGGGCGTGATAGACAGAGTTCTCCGCTTCATCGTCATTCAGTGTCCAGGTTCCGAGGCCGATAATGGGCATCTCATAGCCACTGTTTAAGAGCACGGTACGGCTCTCAAAATTGAATACTTGTGAAGAGGATGCTTCGTCTCTCAATGAAAAAGTGATCGTGACATTCCCATCGCCCAGAATCTCTTTCAGTTCTGCCTGGGACAGGTCCTGCACTTTTCCGAGACGGGTGAAGCTCCAGCTGTTGACATCGTAATAGATCGTAATCTGATCGCCCTGATAGAGGATCACGTCGCCGGGCTCTGTGGTGATCTGTTCATCGTTTCGGGGAAGCGAGGTTCCGAGAGAACCGACCTTTTCAAAGCTGCCGTAGTCATGCATGTCGACCGTCACATCTCCGGCCTTCAAAAGATCAAGGAATGCGTCTGCGGAAGAATTCTCAGCCGCAAGGATCTTCAGAACCTTCCCATTTACATGTGCATAGATCATTGGTTGATCTCCTTCTGCTGTTCCGGGTTCTGCCCGGTCTGCATGATCAGCGGTCTGATCATTTTTTTCAGACGACAGGTCGATGCTTTCTGCGAAATCGCCCGGCGAAACTGTATCTTCCGGAGCGTTTGTTCTGTCCACAAAGGAAGATGGACTTACGGAACCGGAAGTGCACCCGGAGAGAACCAGGGCCACGGCCAGCAGAATACAGAGGAATGCCGCGTACACCATGACCGAGTGGCCGGCCGCTTCCGCCGCGGATTTGAAGACATTGATCATGCCTGCCGTGCTGCCGGCAGGTCTCGGACTTTCGTTCAGTACCGGTATGTTCATCAGTTCCTCCATGTCAAAAGACGTGTGCAGGCTGTCTCTGGCATGCACACGCCTGTCATTATTTCAGGTGTTCGCACCGGCATTTCCGAAAGAAACGGATCAGAGCTTCGGTGTCACCGGCTTCATAGAGCTGCTTTGCTTTTTGAAGTCCGTCGCTCCCGCAGCCCGCATCCGAAAGATTTGTGAGGATCTTTTCCAGTTCTTTATTCATGTGCGGCGTCTCCAGTGCACTTTTACTTGGTACGTTCTCATTATAGGGACTTTACGAACAATCCGCTAATGGTTATAATGAATATCGTGAAATTCACATATGGAATATCATATCATCAGAGCATTTAAGGAGGAAGCAAAATGGAGATCCGTACACTGAGGTACTTCCTTGCGGTAGCCAGAGAAGAAAATATGACCCGAGCAGCGGACGTGCTTCATGTAACGCAGCCTACACTCTCCAAGGCGCTGAAAAACCTGGAGGATGAGCTTGGCAAGAAGCTGTTTACCCGGCATAGCTTCAGCATCGCCCTGACAGAAGAAGGCGTGCTTCTCCGGAACCGGGCGGAAGATTTAGTCCTGATGGCTGACAAGATTGAGCAGGAGTTTCTTTCTCTGGATGATATTACAGGCGGGGATCTTTACTTCGGCCTTGCGGAATCCTGGCAGATTCGATTCCTCGCAAGGGAGATCCGTGATTTCAGGAAACTGTATCCTGATCTTCGTTACCATATCACCAGCGGCGATACGGAGCAGGTCACGGAAAAGCTGGACAAAGGGCTTCTGGATTTCGCCGCGATCTTTGAGATGCCGGATCAAAGAAAGTACAACTATATCCCATTCCCGGAAGCGGATTATTTCGGGGCTGTCCTCCCGGCAGATTCGGAACTGGCAAAGAAAGACCGTATCACTGCAGAGGATCTTGCGGGACTGCCGCTGTTCACATCAGAACAGAGCTGGGAGAATGATATCCGTCCCTGGGCAAAAGAACAGTTTTCTCAACTGAATCTGGAAGGCTCCTTCCGGCTTGCCTATAACGGCGCCATGTTTGCGAGAGAAGGTCTCGGGATCCTGCTTACATTGAACAACCTGGTAGATACATCCCCGGAAAGCGGCCTCGTATTCCGGCCTCTGACTCCACGTCTTGAAATGAAAATGTATCTGATCTGGAACAGGTATCAGAGCTTCACGCCCATCGCAGAAAGGTTCCTGAAACAGATACAATCATCATTTTCGGGGAAATAAAAAATGACGCCGGAAGACACCCGAAGATGGGCATTTCCCGACGATACCTTATGTAAGGAGGCTCATTCTTCCGAAAAGAAAAAGACGCCAGGCAGAAGAGTTTTCTGATGAATGTCTTTAGCGTGCTTTGCTGTAACAACTCAGTTGTTACGAATCATATTTTAGAGGAGAAAAAGCCGTATGCCGTGGGCCTGACAGGGCTACTGAGTGGCCCTGATAGGGCCATTTTATGGATGGAAAAGTATTGCCGTTGAGAACTTGCATAATTTCCTAAGAGAAGTTCTCAACGAGCATCTTGACTTTGAGGTAATGAATCAGTATACTTTCAATTGAGAAGTGGAATGATATATTAGCCAACTTCTCAACAGGGGCGTATTATGGAAATCAAACGAGACCTATATCTGAAAAAGCTGATCTCTTTTATGTGGGATGGTCAGGTCAAAGTGATTACCGGAATTCGGCGCTGCGGAAAATCCTATCTGCTGCGCACGATCTTCAGAAACCATCTGCTTGAACAGGGTGTTTCAGAGGATCATATCCTCACCTATGAACTGGATCTTGCCAAGGATATCCGTTTCAGAAATCCTCTTGAACTGGCAAAGGTCGTACGTGAACAGGTGGAGGGAAAGGCGGATCAGTTCTATCTGTTTGTTGATGAGATACAGATGTCAGACGAGGTTCCAAATCCTTATAATCCAAACGGAAAAGCCATTACCTTCTACGATGCGCTGAATGACCTGAAATCTCTTTCGAATCTGGATATCTACGTGACCGGCAGCAATTCACGCATGCTTTCGAGCGACATCCTTACTGAATTCAGAGGTCGAAGTGATGAGATCCGTGTTCATCCGCTGAGCTTTGCAGAATACTATGCTTATGTCGGAGGAGATAAGGCAGAAGCCTTTGACAATTACGCCTTTTATGGCGGCCTGCCGCTGATCCTTTCAAGGCCGGATGATACTGCAAAGATGAATTACCTTAAGACCCTCTTTTCTGAGGTATACCTTAAGGACATCGTAGAGCGAAAGAGAATCAAACGGGAAGATGTGCTGTCTGCTACCCTGGACCTTCTGTGTTCCTCTATCGGATCTCTCACCAATCCGAACAATATCGCAAGCTCTTTAAACTCCAGACAAAGACTGAAGGGAGAAAACACCGTCGCTCCCAATACGGTAAAGGCTTATATCGGCCATCTTGCAGATGCCTATCTGTTTGAAGAATGCCGGCGTTACGATGTGAAGGGAAAAGATTATTTCGACTATTCAAACAAGTACTACTGCGATGACCTGGGACTCAGAAACGCCCGTATCGGATTCCGCCAGCAGGAAATGACCCATATCATGGAGAACATTATCTATAATGATCTGCGCATCCGTGGGTGCGAAGTTGATATCGGCATCGTATACGGAACCGAAAAGAACAGATCCGGCCAGACGGTTCAGGTACCCAGGGAAATCGACTTTATCGCTACCCTCGGCGGAAGGAAGACTTATATTCAGTCCGCATACGCACTTCCAACGGAAGAAAAAGCTTTCACTGAAAACAAGCCTTTCGCATTAACCGGAGATTCCTTCCCAAAGATCATCGTGCGTCATGACATCCGCAAACGGTGGTATGACGATAATGGTATTCTGAATATTGGAATTCTGGATTTTTTACTGGACGATAGAATCATCTAAACACGAAACAAGATCCCTTGAAGTCATTAAGCTCCAAGGGATCTTTTATTTCACAGCCCCTGCGTGATCAGCGTCAGCTGCGAGATTACAGACAACAGCTGTGTTCTGGTCATTTCCTTGTCAATGCTCTTTCCCATCAGCAGATAATCTGTACTGACCTGAAGCGTAGCTGACAGCATAGGGAGGAGATCAATTGAGCAGGCCGTAATACCACGCCCTATTCGGCTTATATGCTGCTTCTCCACACCAACAAGTTCCGCCAGTTCTTCCTGTGTCAGTTCCTTCAGTTTCCTGCACTCCTGAAGCCTCTTTCCAAATTCCACCTGGTTGAAATACATATCTTTATCCTTTCCGCCTGTTTGCGGAGAGCAGAAGATACATAGCCAGGATCCGGACCGCTCTTTGTTGCCTGAAAAGGGTGCACTAAAGAAAGGGTACCGATGCCGCATTTTGAAAATGATCTTTCAAAACCGCTGGCATATGTATCCTCAGCCCTTAATGCATGTCAGGCCTTCGATATTTTGTTTGTATGTATTTGCCAGGGAATCAGGGCAAAAGAAAAAGACTCCCCGGCAGGAAGGAGTCCCATTCAAAAGATATGGTTATCCCTTCCGTGCCGGAGGCCTCGGAGTTCATCTCCGAGACCTCATTGTTGTGGATTCTTACTGTACTATTCTTTGATTATTCTTTTCTCTTCACCGGCACCCAGATCGCGCTATGGTAATCAGGATCGGTCTTTTCTCCGTTTACACAATCATACCACTCCACGTTGGCGTTACCGCAAAGCTTATACTCCGGATTGCCGGGAAGCCACTCCCGGAAGATTCGCGTGTTCACGCTCTGAAGTGCATCCGGGATCGGACCAATGCAGTTGAACACCGCCCAGTCGCTCCTGGGAAACTCATAGACAACCATGCCTTCCGGTACATCGCCGCCCGTGTATTTACCGGCAACGAGATAGCGGAACTTACCTCCGCCAATGTCATCGATACAAACGCCATATTCCCCGATGCAGTTATCTATCAGAGCCTGCTCATAGGGATTCGCTGGAGCGTTTCCGGCATACACACCCAAAGCATACTTTTCACAGATCTCATCCCAGAATTTCGGAATCTCCGTGTAAGCGGTTTCATTGTCAAACTCTTTCTGAAAGCCGATAACCTTAAACGGGAACATCGGTGTGATCTTGTAGTCCATCTGATTACCTCCCTGAATGGATAGTTTGATCATCAAGGGAAGGAATGTGCTTATTGCCGCTCCGCCGCGCACCTGTGATGGCGTTGCGCCATGGAACCGGGAGAAAGCCTTTGTAAAGCTTTCCGGCGTTTCATACCCGTACCGAAATGCAATGTCGATTACTTTATCATCCGTCTCCTTCAGGTCCCGTGCCGCTTGATACAGTCTGCGGTTTCGAATGTATTCTCCGATTCCGTATCCGGTCATCAGAGAGAATCCCTTCTGAAGAAAGAACGGAGAAAGATACACCCGATCTGCCACATCCTGCGCACTGATGTCGTCAGTCAGATGCTCTTCCATATAATCGATTGCTGTACGAATGCTGGTAAGCCACTCCATCGGCGGATCCTCCGTCCCTTGATGAGTTCATTGTATCTTTCAAAGTGGTAATCGTCCTGTCATTTCCTGCTCAGATCTGTCCTGCCCTTATCATTTCACGGCCTTACCAAGATGGGCGATGGCCCCGGCCTTTTATCAGACCGGGGCAACCTTTCACCTCATAATCTCTATTTCTTCTTCACCGGATAGCAGATCTCCGTCACAAACTCATCCGGATTCTGCGTTTCATGCGGGCTGACGTGGTAAATGTTGAACATCGGCTCAGCAGGCTCGTAGCCATTCGCTTCCATCCACGCGATCACGGCAGTGTAAACATCCGTGATCTGGGTATAGCTTCCCTGGTAGGTGCAGCTTGCGACCGTAACCTCCGGAAGCGTGCGAAACTTCACATGCTCTGTATCAGGATAGCTGCCTTTGACGGTCTTCCAGGCCATCATTTCAACGTTTTCTTCCTT
>Ga0310695_10010707_pt1 | contig 13332 bp, 8 predicted proteins | sample RumenRJG_04DNA_FD_203882 | JGI IMG/M metagenome (GOLD analysis project Ga0310695, IMG submission 203882) | Bovine rumen microbial communities from Lethbridge, Alberta, Canada - RJG_04 (v2) (version 2) | ecosystem: Host-associated > Mammals > Digestive system > Stomach > Rumen | place: Canada...
TCCCGAGTCAGGGTCGTATCCGCGTACGGAAGGATATCTCCCGGCCGACTTGTCTCTGGATTCCTCCGTTGTCGCTCCCGCAAGCATGAGCCTGCCGTCAGCGGCGAAAAGAGTCAGTTCGGGCCCGACACCGTCAGTAGAGCATTTCATCCAGCTGCTGTCGCCCGGCTTATACGAATACACACGTGTATCATAAGGTTCCCCGCTAACAGGGTCGGAATAAGGAATGTCGCCGCTGTCATCTACAAATGCAGTTGTGCCCTTTACGTATATCCTGCCGTCGAACCATGTCCCGGATGCTATTCTTATCCATTCCGGAAGAGCCGGACATACCGACCATGAGCCGCTGCCCGGATCATAAGAGTACATGCTTTTGCACGCGGCGTTTACCTCTACTTTGGCGACATTAGGCAGATACCAGAGCCTGCCGTCCCCCGCGACGAGTATGCCCGTGGTCTCAAAGTCTCCGAGAGTCTCCGCTCCGGGATCTGACGGCCCCGGTGCGTCAAACTCGAACGGCTCGCCGGTATCGCTTCCTATATGATGATCCTTCTCAAAGATATTGCTGCTCTTACTGATGTACTTTATGATCGTATCCTTTTTTCCGTTCGAAGCGGTCAGGACGGCTTCAATGATGCCCTCGAAGTCTTTATCGAGAGCGAGGACGACCTTGCTGTCTCCCCATGAATCGATCGATGAATCAATAACCGACGGGGCTCCGAGCACATATTTGCTTACTTTCACGTTTCCCTTGGTTTCGCCGAGATCCGATCCCGTGATCGTAACTGTCCTGCCGCTGAGCGTCAGGTCCGTGATATCCGGCCCCGGGGTTTCCGCCGGAGAAGTTTTATTTTTGTCAACAGTCAGGTCTATGATGCCGCCCGTGCTCGTTTTACCTGCAAGCGAAGCATTTGGCCTGACGCTCGAGCGGACAAGACTCGCCAGCTTTTTTGCCGAATCGGAGTCCATTCCGTTCAGTTCATCGTGATGTCTTGAAGCGATCACCGCTGCTGCGCCTGCGGCAGCCGGTGTCGCCATCGATGTCCCGGACATGAATGCGTACGGCTGCTTTTCAGCGCCTATGCCTATCGCATCAAGGTAAAACTCATCTTCATCCTCCGGTACGATGATCTGGCAGATGAAAGAACAGCTGTCGCCCGTGCGAATGTCTTCCTTCAATGTATATGAGTATGAACCCCAGTTGCCGGGGTAATTGTAGTATTTATAGTTATTTACCGTCCTGCTTCCGGGCTTCCCGGCGATCTCCATCGATACAGGGAAAAAAGCCCCTTCTCCGCCGAACGCAAATCCTACACCGTCGCCGGCTGTGAAAGTTTTCCCTGCCTTATCAAAGTCCAGCCTGAGTGCCAGCATCCTTTCGTCATTTTTTCCGAGGCGAGTTCTGGCTCTGTCGAAGCTGATCTTAAGCACCTTCTGTCCTTCAAAGCCCGGCTCACCGGGACCTGTAACCACGCTGCCGCCGGTTCCGCTGACCACATCATTTGGATCCGGTGAACCGTCTTTATATCCGACCTGACACAGCTCCACATTTGCAGCACCTTCGCCCTCGAAGTTCTCGTACACCTTATTGCTCTCTGACAGCACCGGCATGCACGCCGCTTCTACCGGGCGAATGCATGAAAGTATGCACTCTCCGGGCGCTCCGAGCGTTACTATCCCCCTGCCGTAGCTGCTGAAATCGGAGATAGTCCCATCCGGTTTAGTCGAAGCCACGATGATGGCATATGGATTGTTTCCGAGCGTGAAGACCAGATCGCTCAGGGTGTTCAGATCATTTCCGTCATTCCCCGCTGCAAAGAAGCTTACGACACCATGCTTTCCCAGCTCAGTGACCGCAGCGTCGAGAGCCTTGCTGGACTGCTGAAGACCCCAGGAGTTGTTCACTATGCGTATTTTGATCCCCAGATCGACAGCATTCTTTATAAAGCTGTAGCCGTTCAGCGAGTCGATCAGTGAAGTCATGCCTCCTTTGCTGTTCTGGACGGACACGATCTTTACATTCGATCCTGCGCCGCTTATGCCGCGGCCGTCCCATTCTGCACCGATAATGCCCGCGACATGGGTGCCGTGGCTTCCCGCTCCGTCATAGTCCAGTTTGCCGTTCTTCGACTCCCACAGAGCATTGAATCCGTGGTCATCGCAGCCAAGCAGCGCCTGCTGCTCAGTGCTGAAGGTATACGAGATGTCATCCAGATCCGGATTATCAAAATCCACCGGCATATCCACGACCGCTACTATGATCTCCTGATCCATGTTGCGTTCGTCCGGCCAACCCGGCACTTTCATCGAAACATCTCCGTTTTTTTCTGCTGCATGAAGGGTCACGTTTTCGCTGGAGCTCCACTGCAGAGCGCTTGCTTCCTTCGCAGCAGCGTTTGCGGCTGCTTCACCGGGGTCTGTAAGATCATTGTCGCTCAGTGATTCCAGGTTTTTTATATAATTAGGCTCAGCAAAGACCACGCTGTCATCAGCAGCCAGCATCCTCAGTATCTGCGCGGTCGTCATGTCGCTTCGCCTTATGGAAGTGATGCAGACGCTGTCATCGTACTGACCGGTGAGCCTGTCCTTCAGCTGCCGCAGCCATGAGAGCAGATCCTGCTGAGCTGCAGTTTCTCCGGGATCAACCGTCATGATCTCATCGGCGGCTGATCTCAGTTTTTTTGTCTCGAGCGCCGAGCCCGGATCTCCCGGTCTTTTCGCCTTCGACATGTCTATGCCCGCGATCACGACTCCTTCCTCGTACTCACCCGCCGAGAGCATCGAAGGGATCGAATCATACCATCGTGACCCGGTCTCAGCGTTTACAGGCGCAGTAAAAGCGGCCGCGAGCATGGCCGCCAGGATCACTGCGATTATTCTTCCTGATACGGATCGTCTGATCATCCTGTCTCCCCTTTACAGTCCCTGTGTCCCTATTCGCTGAACGCCATCGTGGCCTTGACCGCTCTGTGCCAGCCCTCGATCTTTTCCATCCTCTCCTTTTCGCCCAGCGAAGGTCTGAATGTTTTGGCGATCTTCTTGCTCGCGACTATATCGTCAAGGCTCGCATAATATCCGACCGCGAGTCCCGCCAGATATGCCGCTCCGAGCGAGGTCGACTCTATCGAGGCGTATCTTACGATGTCCACGTCGGATATGTCGGCCTGGAACTGCATGAGCAGGTCGTTCATCGCGGCGCCGCCGTCGACCTTCAGAGATCTGATCTCCATGCCCGTATCCATCTTCATCGCGTAGAGCAGATCCTCGTTCTGGTATACCAGCGACTGGAGGGTCGCCCTGACGATGTGCTCTCTCGTCGTTCCCCTGGTGATCCCGAACATGGAGCCCCTCGCCTCAGGGTCCCAGTACGGTGCTCCGAGTCCCACGAACGCCGGCACTACGTATACTCCTGCTGCATCAGGCACGCTGTCGGCTATCTCTTCCGACTCCGCGGCGTCTCTGAAGAACCTCATCTGATCCCTCAGCCACTGCACCGCGGCCCCGCATACGAATACCGATCCTTCAAGCGCGTAAGTCACCTTGCCGTCAAGGCCCCAGGCGATGGTGGTCAGGAGGCCGTTTTTGGACATCACGGTCTTGTCCCCTGTGTTCATCAGGAGGAAGTTGCCCGTTCCGTACGTGCTCTTCACATCTCCCTCATGGAAGCAGGCTTCTCCGAAGAGCGCCGCCTGCTGGTCTCCGGCAGAGCCCGTGATAGGGATAGGACCGCCGAATATCTCGTCTATGGTCTCTCCGTAGTTCGCCGAACATTCAACAGGCTCAGGCAGCATGCACATCGGTATGTTCAGCAGCCCGCAGAGCTCCTCGTCCCACTTCAGGGTGTTTATGTCGAAGAGCATGGTCCTGCACGCGTTTGAATAGTCAGACACGTGGGCCCTGCCTCCGGTGAGCTTCCATATCAGCCAGCACTCGATGGTGCCGAAGAGGAGTTCGCCCTTCCCGGCCCTGGCTCTGACGCCCGGCACGTTCTCGAGTATCCAGGCGAGCTTGGTGCCGCTGAAGTAAGGGTCCGCCAGAAGGCCTGTCTTTTTTCTTATCATGTCCTCGTGCGGCTTGAGCTTCGCGGCGTAGTCTGCCGTCCTCCTGCACTGCCAGACGATGGCGTTGTACACAGGCACTCCCGTTTCTTTGTCCCAGACGACGGTGGTCTCTCTCTGGTTGGTGATGCCGATGGCGGCGATGTTCTTGTATGTCAGTCCCGCCTTTAAGAGAGCCTCCTGGGCGGTCCCCATCTGGGCAGCCCAGATCTCCATGGCGTCGTGTTCCACCCATCCCTCGTGCGGGAATATCTGGTTGAACTCTCTCTGGACCATGGATATGATCTTGCCCGCCTTGTCGTAGATTATAGTCCTCGAACTTGTCGTGCCCTGGTCGAGCGCCATTATGTACTTTTTCATGCTTTAGTCCTCCGCTAAACAAACAGCGACATTATGGAATTGCTTATATCTGTGCCCTGCTCAGTGAGCTTAAGGCCTTTTTCATCGATCACCAGGAGCCCGCGCTCCGCGTACTCCCGCGCTTCCTGCTTTGCCTCTGAAAAGATGTCCCAGAAGAATTCCCTGCAGGCTTCAGCGCTTTCCGGCTGCCTCCCTTCGGCGTCAGCCGCCCTGAAGTACGCGGCCGCAGCCTCTTCATAAGTTACGCCTTCTTTTCTGCGAAGGCCCGTGAACACCGCCTCGCTTATATTGTCGAACGCCGTGTTCACATGCTCTTCGGCTGTCGGGAGCCTGCCCTCTTTCAGAAGAGCGATATACTCATCGATATCTTCGGTATTTTTATACCTCACGCCGCCGGCAAAGCCGCTCGCCCCCAGACCGAAAGCGATATAGTCGTCCATGTTCCAGTAGAGACTGTTGTGCTTCGCCCTGTATCCCGGCTTTGCGAAATTGCTTATCTCGTAGTGCTCGTATCCGGCTTCCCTTAGGACCCTGCATATCTCATGATAGGTCCTCCTGTCCTCTTCATCGGGCACCTCCGTGAGTTCTCCCGCTGCGGCCATCTCGCCGAAGGGCGTGCCCTCCTCGATCTGCAGGCTGTAGCAGGATATGTGTTCGGGCCCGAGCTCAAGCACCTTCTCAAGGTCGCAAAGAGCGTCGGCCGTCGTCTGCCCCGGCACGGAGAAGATGAGATCGAGGCTTACGTTGTCGAAGCCCTTTTTTCTGATGAGCTCCATGTCGCGCCTTACGTTCTCCGGAGTATGTATGCGCCCCAGAAAATGCAGCCTGTCGTTGTCCATCGACTGGACCCCCATCGAAAGGCGGTTCACGCCCATGAACTTATACGCCTGCAGCTTCGCGAGCGTCACTCCGTCCTTTCGCCCGAGCGTCGCCGGGTTCGCCTCGAGCGTGAACTCGGCGTCAGGCGTGATGTCGTAGGATCTTCTGAGAAGCTTCACCATCTCCGAAAGCTGCGATATGTCCATGACGGAAGGCGTGCCTCCCCCGATGTATACGCTGCTCACCGGACCGCATGCGGCTCCGCAGGCATCGTCTGCGGCAGACCTCAGCCTTATCTCTTCGCAAAGGGCCTCCATGTACTCCCTTCTCGGCGAGTTCTCCGCGTCGAACGAAAGGAACGCGCAGTATCTGCACTTCTGCACGCAGAAGGGCATGTGGATGTATATACCTCTCTTCATGGCCGGTCTACCTGCTGCTGTCATCGAGCTTGAGGACCTCGGTGAACGCCTCCTGCGGCACAGTGACCGTGCCGAACTGGCGCATCCTCTTCTTGCCCGCCTTCTGTTTTTCGAGCAGCTTCTTTTTGCGCGAGACGTCGCCGCCGTAGCACTTGGCGAGAACGTCCTTTCTGTACGCTCTTACGGTCTCCCTGGCGATTATCTTCTGTCCTATGGCTGCCTGTATCGGCACCTCGAACTGATGCCTCGGGATTATGTCCTTGAGCTTCTCGCATATGCCCCTGCCCTTCGCCATGGCCTCCTCTTCAGGCACTATGGTCGAAAGAGCGTCTATCTTCTCGCGGTTGAGAAGGATGTCAAGCTTCACCAGCTTTGCAGGCTGGTATCTGAGGAACTCGTAATCGAGCGAAGCGTAGCCTCTGGTCCTCGACTTCAGAGCGTCGAAGAAGTCGTAAATGACCTCGTTCAGAGGTATCTCGTAGTGCAGCTGCACCCTCGTCTTGGTGAGATACTCCATGTGTATCATGTTGCCGCGCCTCGCCTGGCAGAGCGTCATGATGCTGCCGACGTAGTCGTTCGGAGTCATGATGTCGGCCTTGACTATAGGCTCTTCTATGTGGGCTATCTCTATCGGGTCAGGCAGGTTGGACGGGTTCTGTATCTCGAGCACCCTGCCGTCCTTCATGACCACTTTGTATACGACCGAAGGGAGCGTCGTTATGACATCGAGATCGAACTCCCTCGCGAGCCTTTCGGTTATGACGTCCATGTGCAGGAGCCCCAGGAATCCGCATCTGAATCCGTAGCCGAGAGCAGCCGAGTTCTCGGGCTCGAAGTTGAATGCGGCGTCGTTCACCTGCAGCTTTTCGAGAGCGTCCTTTACGTTCTCGTACTTCTCGCCTTCCGCCGGGAAGATGCCGCAGTATACCATCGACTGGGCCTTCTTGTATCCCTTCAGCGCCTGATCGGCCGGGTCTGATGCGAGAGTGATGGTGTCGCCGACCCTCGCGTCCGCGACCTGCTTGATGCTGCCGCATATGTATCCGACCTCGCCTGCCTTGAGCTCGTCCGAAGGGCGCATTCCCGGTATGCAGTAGCCTACCTCGGTCACCTCGTAGTTCTTGCCGGTGTTCATCATGCGTATTGTGTCGCCCCGTTTCACTCTGCCGTCGAATATGCGGGTGTATATGACGACGCCCTTGTAGCTGTCGTAGTATGAGTCGAATATGAGGGCCTTGAGCTTCCCGCCGGGATCGCCTTCGGGAGGAGGTATGACCTCGACGAGCTTTTCGAGCATCTCGTCTATGCCCTGCCCCGTCTTTGCGGATATCTCAGGCGCCTCCGACGCATCGAGTCCGATGATGTCCTCTATCTCCGCCCTTGCCTCGTCCGGGCGCGCCGAATCGAGGTCCATCTTGTTCAGGACGGGAAGTATCTCGAGATCCTCGTCCAGGGCAAGATAGACGTTTCCGAGGGTCTGCGCCTCGACGCCCTGCGTAGCGTCCACGACAAGGACCGCCCCGTCGCAGGCGGCCAGAGATCTTGATACCTCGTAGTTGAAGTCCACATGTCCCGGAGTGTCGATGAGGTTAAGTATGTACTCCTTGCCGTCCTTCGCCTTGTACAGCAGCCTCGTGGTCTGGAGCTTTATCGTGATGCCTCTCTCACGCTCTATGTCCATGTTGTCGAGGTACTGCTCCTTCATGTCGCGCGCCTCGACGAGCCCCGTCTTTTCGATGAGCCTGTCTGCAAGCGTCGACTTGCCGTGGTCTATGTGCGCTATGATGCTGAAGTTTCTTATGTTGTCCAGATAACTCATTCCTGCCTCTTCTTGCGGTCTGATGTCGCTGTTTTATTCACTGTAATTGTACATTAAAAACGCTTCAATTAAAACAGCCGGAGCATCCCCCGGCTGCATGAGAGCATCATCCGAGCCCTGTCATTTTATATTTATGATCTCTCCCGATCCTTCGAGCGAATATCCTCCGAGCTCATCGAGTTTTGCCCTGAACTCATCGCTTCCGAGGAGCCTGATAAAGCACTTCATCTCCGGCATGTCGAGAGTATCCGGTCTCATGACGAAATCGTATTCCTCTTCGCCCACAGGTATGAAGTCGAGTCCCATCGCATGAGCCGCCGAATAAACCCCCATGCCGCAGTCGGCTTCGCCTCCCGCGACCTGCGCCGCGACCGCCATGTGCGTCGCCGCCTCAGCGTCATATCCGTCGACATCCTCCGGGCTTATTCCGGCCTGTTTCAGTTTGTAGTCGAGCAGTACCCGGGTGCCCGCGCCTCTCTGCCTGTTGACGAACCTTACCCTTTTGAGGTCTTCGATGCCTCTGATGCCGAGAGGGTTGCCCTTTGCCGTCATCAGGCCCTGTATCCTTCTGACGCCCTTGAGCAGCAGCATCTCCTCGCCCGGGAAGACAGAACGTATATACGATTCATTGTATATGCCTGTCTCCTCATCAAGAAGGTGAGACGGAGATATGTGCGCCTCGCCCCTCTGAAGCGCCATGAGGCCTCCGAGGCTTCCGATGTGTGTGCTCGACAGCCTTATGCCCTCTGCCTCGCCGGACATCAGATCGGATATGACATCGAGCAGCATGTCGTGGCTTCCCGTGCACACTATTGTCCTGTCGATCTCTTCGGCCGTGCGGAACAATATGACATCGACCGTCTCTCCCGCTTCGTATCCTTCCGTTTCCTGCGGTATGACACAGAAGCCGTCTGCTCTTACCATGCTCATCGCAGCGCCGGCTCCTCTTGCAAGAGGAGCGCATACGTATCTGTCGCCTACTTTGCCGACTCTTACGCGCACATATTCTCTGTGCTTCAGGGATGACACGAGCCTTCTTGACAACACCGCCCTGATCTTTCTTCCGGAGCTTCCCTTCATGCCGGTAAATCTCCTGAGCACCGGATAAACGAAATTTTCGACTGCAAGATAAGCCGACACCGGATAGCCCGGTATGCCGATGACAGGCTTGCCGCACGCCTTTGCGAGTATGACCGGCTTGCCCGGCTTCATGGCGACTCCGTGCACGAATACCTCTCCGATCTCTCTCAGTACGTGCACGGTATAGTCTTCAGTGCCCGCGCTCGAGCCCGCGTTGACTATGACCATGTCGTTCTCATCAAGAGCCCTGAGCACGCTCTTTTTTATGAGTTCGTAATCATCCGGAACTATGCCGTATCTCTTCGGGATGCCTCCCTGCTCTTTTACCATGGCCTCGAACATCCTTGAGTTCGACTCTATGATGTCTCCCTCCTCAGGATCCTCATAAGGCTCGACTATCTCTGTGCCCGTCGGTATGATGCCGACTTTCGGCTGCGCGAAAACGGATATCTCCGTCACGCCTCCGGAGAGCAGGACCCCGATATCTATCGGGCGTATCCTGTGGCACCTTGTCAGTATCATCTCGCCGGCCACGATATCCTCTCCGACAGGCCTTACATGCTGCCACGCCGGCGCCGCAGCTCGTATGACCGCCCCTTCTTCATTCTCCTGGATATCCTCTGCCATGATGACTGCATCGTACGGCTTCCTGACCGGATCGCCTGTGTCGACTGCTGTGAAGTCCTCTCCTTCCCTGAGCGTCACAGGTGAAGACTCCGACGCCCCCTCTGTCGAAGACGATACGACTGCGATCCCGTCCATCGCCGCCGAGTTATACAGAGGAGAGGAATAAAGAGCGTATACGGCTTCTGATGTAACGCGTCCGAGAGCGTCCGTCACCTTTATCCTTTCCGCATGCGGCTCAGCAGCATCACCGAGCGATCTCATGTACAGTTCTCCCGCCTCCTCGACAGGCATGGTGTTCAGATAGAGATTTCTTTTCATCCTGATACCCCGCTATTTCCATAAGACGACATCGACCATGTCTCCCGGTCTGATGCCCTCCCTGTTCTCTTCCATTTCAAAATAACCGTCGGCTTCGCTCACAGGAAGTATCATGCCGGATCTTGCGAATACAGGTTCGGCTTCGGGCATGTCCCCGCCGCTGAGTCTGACAAGCTGGAATGTCCTTCTGCCCGGTGCGGCAGGCACGTTTACCGTGACCCTTGCGCGCAGCCTGCGTTCCTCAGGCTGACATGTCAGTTCTCTCCACAGCCTGATCAGGATCTGCTCGTACACCATGAGAGCCGCTGCCGGATGCCCGGGCAGTCCGATGAATGCAGTCGCGCTGGCTCTGTCAAATCCGGTTATCGTCGGCTTGCCCGGCTTTGCTGCTATGCCGTGGGTCAGCACTCCGCTGTCAGCAAGCTCTCCTATCAGCTCTGCGCTCATGTCCTTCTTTCCCTGAGAGCTGCCGCCCGACATGACGACCACATCGCTTTCGTCCCTGGCTGTCTCAAGAGCTTTCACGATGGCGTCCCTGTCGTCCCTGACGGATGACGTCCTCACGACGTCGAACCCCTCCGCGCCGCTCCTCGCCGCTATGGTATATGTATTGATGTCTCTTATCTGCCCCGGTCCCGGCTTTTCGCCCGGTCCCACGAGTTCATCGCCGGTAGATATGACGCTTACCCTCCACGGAACGAAGACCCTGACTTCACAAACTCCTGCCGCCGCCAGAACGCCTATGTCCTGAGGTCTGAGCTTTCTGCCCTTTTCAAGCAGGGTATCGCCCTCCTCCATGTCTTCTCCGACCCGGACGATGTTCTCTCCCGCCGAAGCTGACTTTGAGACCGCGAGCATGTCTCCCGCGAAAGGCTCGCAGTATTCGATCATCACAACGGCGTCTGCGCCGACCGGGACATATCCCCCGGTCGGCACATAGATGCAGCAGCCCGGCTCCGCTCTGAGTCCGGCCGGGTCGCTGCCGGGAATGACCTCTCCTGTGACCTTCAGCATGGACGGGATCATGTCGCCCGCGGCCGCCAGATCTTTGCTCATGACAGCGTAACCGTCCACGATCGACCTTCTGTACGGCGGGATGTTCTCATGCGATATTATGGTTTCGGCAAGGATACGGCCCGCCGCATCACGAAGCCCCACAGTCTCAGTGCGCAGCAAGGTCTCCCTGCAGCGCTCCCCGAGCTTGTCTCTCGCGTCTTTTACCGTGTCTGCATTAAGGAGTTTCATTTTTTACGATCCTCCCTTTCTCCATGTGATGGACCTCGTCAAAGAGATCATTCATCGCGTCCCACTGGTGGCTCACTATGAGCCAGGCGGACCCGTCCTCTCTGTGACGTTCGATTATCATTTCCCTGAAGAGTCCGGCGCTTTCGGCGTCGAGATTCGACAGAGTCTCATCCATGAGTATCAGCTTAGGGCGGAACACTGTCGCTCTCAGAAACGACAGCTTCTGCCGCTCGCCGCTTGAAAGGCTTCCGGCGTACTGGTCCTTTATCTCCAGGATGCCCGCGCGCTCGAGCAGCGCATCTATTTCAGCTTCATCGATCCTGCTTTTGCGTATCTTCAGAGGATAGACGATGTTATCGTACACGCTGGCATGCATCAGATACGGCCTCTGGCTCATCATGGTGATCTCAGACGGTCTCAGGCCTTCATAGTCTATCGTACCCGAGTCAGGCTCTGCCGTTCCCATGATAAGTTTTAAAAGAGTCGTCTTGCCGCAGCCGTTGGGTCCGACAAGTCCGTGTATCTTTCCGCTCTCTATTTTCAGATCCTCTATGTACAGATCCGTTTTGCCTACCGTCTTGCGAAGTTCAGTAATTCTCATCGCGGATCTGCTCCTTTCTGACATGATCGGCCAGCGTCTGCAGTATGAAGGCCATTACAAGAAGCAAAATACCGAGGCCTATTCCCTCGGAGTATATCCCCCGGCTCTTCAGCAGAGAGATCATCGTCGTCATGGTCCTCGTATGGCCCTTTATATTGCCTCCGACGAGCATGACTGATCCGACCTCGCTTATGGCTCTGCCGAAGCCGGTTATTATGCAGAAATATATCTCGTTTCTCAGCTCGCTCAGGATGAGGCGGTCCGTCTGCCTCTTATCCGCCCCCATCGTCTTCGCGAAATTCCGTATCTCAGGGACAGCCGCCTCTGCATACGAAAAGACCATACCGCTTATTATAGGCGTTATGATCAGTACCTGTGCGAGTATCATCCCCTTTATCGTAAAGAGAAGCGCCAGAGGGCCGAGCGGCCCTCCGCGCATCGTCAGCATGTAAACAAGCAGTCCTATCACGACAGGAGGCACTCCCATGAGCGTCCTGTTGATCCTTACAACTGTCTTTTTACCTGCAAATTCGTGATTCTGCAGCCAGAGACCGGATGCGGTCCCCAGCACGGCAGAGATGAGAGTGGATGCAAAAGCCATCTCGAAGGTGACTTTGATCGCACTCAGCACAGCAGGATCAGTAAAAACTCCTCTGAGCCATCCGATCATTGCTGATATCAGTTATCCGTTCCTGCGTTCGGCGTGAACAGAGCCTGGCCGTATTCATCCACACCGTACTCGCCGATCAGTTTCTGGACCTTCTCGGAAGTGATCCACTCGATGAACTTGTTGGCAGCCTCGTTGTTGACATCCGGATACTTTTCAGGGCTGACAGCGATGACGCCATACTGGTTGAGCAGCTGAGGCGCTCCTTCGCATACGATATCGATGACATAATCGTTCTCGGAGTCCTTCGACTGCTTGAGCCATGTTCCTCTGTCCGTCAGGCAGTAAGCGTTCTTCTCGTTTGCCATCGTAAGAGTAGCGCCCATGCCGTCTCCGCTTTCGATGTAGTTCGGATTCGTTGTCGGATCGATGCCGAGCTCCTCCCATATCTTCTTTTCCTTCTTGTCCGTTCCCGAATCATCTCCGCGGGATACGAACGGAAGCTGCTGTTCGCTGATGGCCGTGAACACTGCAGCGGCATCATCCGTCTTTGCGATCGGTTCAGCCGGTCCTACGATCACGAAATCGTTGTACATTACCGGATATCTCTTTACTCCGTAGCCGTTTTCAACGAATTCGTCCTCGCTGGACTTTGCGTGTACGAGCACTATGTCGACCTGTCCGTCCTCGCCCATCTTGAGAGCCTCGCCCGTTCCCACAGCAGTCCACTGAAGGTCGATGCCCGTGTCATCCTTGAAGAGCGGCTTGAGATAGTCGAGCAGTCCGGTGTCTTCCGTACTTGTGGTCGTAGCCATCATCAGAACGCCGCCGTCCGATGTCGTCTCTTCTGTCGTCTCTTCTGTCGTTTTGCTGCCGCATGCCGCGAAGGCAAACACCATGATGCAGCTGAGAAGAAGAACCGTTAGCTTTCTGAGTTTCATAAAGTCCCTCCTTGAGTCTGAAGAAATAGCTGTCGTTTATTGTCAGGGACGCGCGCATTCGCCGTCTCTTCCAAGCATTATCTCAAGGCCGTGTCCGAGAGGATGGATCAGAAATTCCAGACATTCTCTCACCGCCTTAGGGCTGCCGGGCAGATTTATGATGAGAGTCTCTTTTCTCATGCCTGCCGCAGCTCTTGAAAGCATTGCCGTCGGAGTCTTTGTCATCGAATAGGCTCTGATCGCCTCGGATATTCCCGGCGTCATTCGGTCGCACACCTCAGCTGTGGCCTCAGGTGTTCTGTCCCTCTGCGATAAGCCCGTGCCTCCCGTAGTGAAGATGACATTCACCTGTCTCTGATCGGCGAGCCTTATGAGATGACGCATGAGCATCTCAGGTTCATCCGGGATAAGAATGCCTTCGACCACGTTATATCCGGC
>Ga0310695_10010708_pt1 | contig 13332 bp, 9 predicted proteins | sample RumenRJG_04DNA_FD_203882 | JGI IMG/M metagenome (GOLD analysis project Ga0310695, IMG submission 203882) | Bovine rumen microbial communities from Lethbridge, Alberta, Canada - RJG_04 (v2) (version 2) | ecosystem: Host-associated > Mammals > Digestive system > Stomach > Rumen | place: Canada...
GGCTTTGTTACGGCGGTGCCTTACAACAGTGACTCTGCCGCAGGTATCGGCACCGGGCGCAAGCGTTCCCGATGCGGGGATATCACCATCAGCGGAGGGAACGTGGTGGCCGAAGCCGGGGATTTGTCTGCCGGCATCGGCTCATCCTACGAGTCAATATGCGGCAACATTACCATCAGCGGAGGTACGGTCACGGCCCACGGAGGGACAAATGCCGCCTGTATTGGCAGCGGCGCCGGCTGCGACATAAAACTTGAAACAAGCTTTGACCCCTCCGTCTGCGGAAACATTACCATCAGCGGCGGCACGGTTACGGCGAAGGCCGCCGGTGACGGCAATACGTTCGCCGCCGGCATCGGCTCCGGCAATGACAACGCCGTGTGCGGAAACATCCTGATAAGCGGCGGTACGGTATATACCAAAGGCGGTTCCGACGCTGCCGGGATTGGAACCAGCGAGCGGTCAAGCGTCGGTGATATCACCATCACGGACGGAGTGACGAAGGTAACGGCCGAAAAGACTTCCATGGGAGAAGATACGCACTGCATCGGCGGCGGAACCGATTATAAACGCATCGGCAAAGTCACCATCGGCGGAAAAGAGGGCCCCGTCATCGAAAGCCCGTTTGTGTACAAACCGTGAAAACAAATTGAACAGGGAGCCCTTATGGGATTCTGCGTGGCCGAGATTGAGGGGAACGAAGACTGCCCCTTCGGCCTGGTGAAAGACAAAAAATGCCACCTTTGAAGAAAACAGGATAGTACGGGCTTATCAATCATGTACGACCAAATCAAGGGGAATACGCTCTATATCATGCTGTATGCGGCGGTGATGACCATGGCTGTCATGGCCTGTTGTTATCTGCTGTTCCGTAAGGCCAACGCCATTGCTCCCGATGTTACGCCGCCGGCCCGCCTGCGTCGCTGGTCTGCGGCGTTCTTTGCCGCCCTCGCACTGAACCACGTGTGGTATATGCCCTTGTTCTTCCTTACGTCAAGCGACGCCGTTTTATTGGCCGACCTTATAGGCGGATTGCTGGACACCATGAGTGTGTTTCCCCTGGCCATCATGGTCATGCTCGTCATGCTGCAAGACCGCAGGCGTCCGCTGTGGCCGGTCATTGTGGTGCTGCTGCCCGTCGTTTTGGCAGGGGCCTGGTGTGTTGTCACCCGCAGTTATGCCGTTCTGCCCGTCGGCTATGTTTGTTTTGTGCTGGTAAGTATCGGCTTGATCATTTACATGATACATGCATTACGGCAATATGGCCGATGGCTGCGTGACAACTTTTCCGACCTGGAGCACAAGGAGGTGTGGCAGAGTTTCGTGGTGCTCTTCATCATGATGCTGTTTTTTGGCGTCTATGCGTTCTCCGGCAAGGGACCGGCTTTCCAGTACGCCATGCAGTTGGTTTGCGTCGTGCTTATTATTTATCTCGTCTGGCGGGTAGAGACGTTAAGTGACCTGAGCACCCCCGTGTCGCTGCAGGCAGACGCCCCCGTCAACAGCCTGTCACAATCCCGCGTGAGCAATATAGGAGCGCTGCTGAAGCGATATTGCGAGGAACCGCAGTTGTATTTGCAGTACGATATTTCCGTTTCCAAACTTGCCAGTCAGATAGGTACGAACCGGGCCTACCTGAGCAAGCATTTTGCCCTGCAGGGCACTACATACAATGCCTACATCAACGGCCTGCGCATTCAGCACTTCATCAAGCTCTATCATGCGTCCATCGCTTCACAACAGCCCAAAACGGCCCAGGAACTGGCCTACCAAAGCGGCTTCCGGAGCTATAGCACCTTCAGTGCGGCTTTCAAGCAGAGCGTGGGAACCACCCCTACGGCGTGGATGCGGCTTTCAGAATCGTAGAAAATAGTTTCAGAATTGTCAAAACTTGCCTGTCAGGGGCTTTGGTTTCTTGTGCTTTATGGGAGGTGTGGCTACTTTTGTACGGCCAACGGATTCTCAGCATAAGATAAACTTTAATACATACACGATGAAGAAAATTTTTGTTTGGACCCTGACGGGCGTTATGGCTCTGGTCCTGGCGGCCTGTAACAAGGACGCCAATGGGGAGAAAGCGACGGACTATTCCGTGAAGACCAACTGGTGCAAGATTCCCGCTGTCACCAAGGATGTGGACATGTTCTATATCCCGGCTACCAATTATGACGGTTCGGAGGCCGGTGCACCGAATTTTGCCCCCATCGACAATAAAGAGATGGTGGCGGGCATAGCAAATGAGTGCGAGGCACATGCCAGTGCTTATGCGGACGTCGCCAATGTGTTTGTTCCCTATTATCGTCAGGCGAGCCTGAAATATGAGGAAGATTGCTGGAGAAAGACCGGCGACATGCTCACGGCACTTACCGGAACGCCCTATACGGACATCAGCGCGGCGCTGGACTACTACTTCAAGAACTACAATGGCGGTCGTCCGTTCATGATTGGCGGTCACAGCCAGGGCTCGGCCATGACCAAGCTCTGCCTGATGAAGTACTTCAAGGAGCACCCGGATTATTACAAGCGCATGATTGCGGCGTATGTGATTGGTTTTGCCGTTACCAAGGACGACCTGAAGAACTATCCGCACCTGAAGTTTGCAACGGGGGAGAGTGACACAGGCGTTATCGTGAGCTGGAACACCGAGGGCCCCGGGAACGCCAACGCCAAGAACATGGTGTGGATGCCCGGCGCCATCAGCATCAACCCGTTGAACTGGAAACTGGACGACACTTACGCGCCCGCAAGCCTGAACCTGGGCTCATACATCTTGAGCCTGGAAACCCTGGAACAGGAGTTCAGGTACGACATTAACGCCGATGCACAGGTGAACGTCAGTCGCGGTGTGGTGGTGTCCAATGCAGAATGCATCTTCAACCCCTACACGGACATTTTTGGCGCCGCCAGCTTCCACAACGAGGACTACGGCCTTTTCTACAACAACATCAAGGCCAACGTCGCCACGCGTGTCGCTGCGTATTTGAGTCGCAAATAGGCTTGCTCCATTTGTTTGCCGCCAAACCGTTCCAGGTTGGCGGTTTTGCATATTCACTGTTATTTTTCTATATTTGTAAAATGCCTGTTCAGTCATTATGAGTAAGATTATACCCGTCGACTATTCCAAGAAGGCCAGTTGGTAAAAGTTGCCTGAGGCCGCCAAGGACGTGGACACAAATAACAAATAAAGCGCACCACCATGAAAGCAGACAAAATCATCAAAAACGCAAAAATCTTCACGTCGGACAGCAAGCGTCCCCTTGCCACGGCCTTGGCCGTCAAGGACGGCAAATTCATCTATGTCGGTGACGAGGCCGGCCTTTCGGCCTATGAAGGCGAGGTCACGGACCTGGGCGGCAAATTCATCATGCCCGGCATCATCGACAGCCATGTCCACATAACCACCGGCGTTGGATTTGAATACACCGATCTGGGCGTGCCTGTCATGTGTTCCACCAAAAAGGAAAGCTTGGACTTCATGGCGGATTATATTCAGAAACATCCGGGTCTGAAGCGTTACCGTTTCATGATGGAACGGACCTGCCTGAACGGGGAAGATCTCTCGAAGGAAGAGCTTGATGCGATATGCCCGGACGCGGAGATGCTGGTTCTGGAGGGAGAAGTACACAGCAACTGGGTCAACTCCAAGATCCTGGCGGCACATGGCATTAGCGATGAAACGCCGGATCCTGTGCCGGGACTGGCCTATTTTGTGCGCAAGGATGGGCACCTGACAGGAAACTCGTACGAGACGGCCAGCTGGCCCATGCTCTTCGACAGCGTGAAAGACCTTACGGACGAGCAGATCGGCACGGCCATCCTGCGCTGGCTCGACAGCTCTGTCAAGTATGGCGTAAACGCTGTCTTCGATGCCGGTTTCCCCGAGCACAACGATGTCAATGAGCGCTGCTACGCATTTCTGCGCGAGCTGGACAGGCAGGGGAAGCTGCCGGTCTATGTGGACGGGTGCTACGTGCTTACCCAGCCCAGGAAAATGAAAGAGGCCCTGGAGGGCGTGAAGCGCTTTCGGGAGGAGTTCAACACGGAGCACATGAAGGTACACACGCTGAAGATCTTCATGGACGGCACCCTGAAGATTGAGACCGCGGCCATGGTGACGCCCTATGTGGACACCGGTGTGACGGGAGCCACCGCATTCAATGCCGGGCAGGTCGCCGGGATCCTGAAAGAACTCAATGAAGCCGGGCTGGACCTGCACGTACACACCGTGGGCGAGGCCTCGTCCCGCGTGGTGCTGGACGGTGTAGAGATGGCCAGAAAGGCGTTGGGAGACAAGTACCGCGTGAAGGTCACCTGCGCCCATCTGTGGGTTCAGGATGATGCGGACCTGGATCGTTTTGCCAAGCTGGGCGTAACGGCCAATTTCACCCCCTGGTGGCACGGCGGCAACGTGGGCGGCAATCCGATTGCGTACTGGCCCACTTTTATCGGCGAGCAACGTGCCCATTCCATGTTCCGCTGCAAGACCATGTGGAACACCGGCGCACTGGTGACCTGGTCCAGCGACGAGGTCTTCTACGGCGACTTTAAGAACTGGAGCCCCTATCTTGCCATGGAAATCGGCATGACGCGCTGGATCAACGAGAAGACGCGATTCGATGAGACCAACAGAACCATAGCGGCTTTCCCTCCCGAGAGTGAGCGGATGAACATCGAAGAAATGATGCTGGGCTATACCATCAACGGTGCCAAACAGTTGGGCGTGGAGGCCGTCAAGGGCTCCATCGAGGCCGGCAAGGATGCCGACTTCCTGGTGTTCGACCAAGACCTTCTCACGGCGGAGCCCGAAGGTTTTAGCTTCAACAGCCCCAGCCAGGTGTATTTTGGCGGAAAGAAGATGAATGAAAACATTTAAACGGACACAGATATGAAAAGGGAATTCAAGGATTTAATGATTTTCGAGCAGTATGATTGCTTGAACAGCGAAATCACAGGAGACTACGACAAGGCCCATGCCGTGAGGTGCGTGAACGGCACTTTTGTGGGCACCGAGAATCACGGGGTTGCGTCGTGGCTGGGTATCCCCTACGCGAAGGCGCCCGTGGGTGCTCGCCGCTTCAAGGCGCCGGAGTATGTGGACGCAAGCGACAAAGTCTTCGAGGCCAAGTACTACGGAAAGGGTGCTTACGGCTCCCTGGGCTACCCGGACTGCATCCAGAAGCAGATGTCCGAGGACTGCCTCTTCCTGAATATCTGGCTCAACGAGGATGACAAGACTCCGAAGAAGCCGGTGATGGTCTGGATTCACGGCGGGGCATACGTCGTCGGCTCGGGCTCGCAGATTTCCTACAGCGGAGCCAACCTGGTCCAGGCGCAGAGCGATATTATCATGGTGAATATCAACTACCGCCTGAACATGTACGGTTTCATGGACTTCTCCTCGGTGCCCGGCGGCGATGCCTTCAAGACGGCGCCCTGCAACGGCCTGCTGGACCAGGCGATGGCGCTCCGGTGGGTGCACGAGAACATCGCCGCTTTCGGCGGTGACCCCGGCAACGTGACCATCTTCGGGCAAAGCGCCGGCGGCGGCTCCGTCTCCATCCTGCCGGTCATGAAGGAGGCGAACCGGTATTTCCAGAAGGTCATCGCCCAAAGCGGCTCCACCACCCTGGCCTTCCCGGTGGACTGCGAAGCTGCGCAGGGCAAAACCAAGGCGCTGCTCGAATACACCGGCTGCAAGACCATGGACGAGATCATGGCCCTTACCGAAGATAAGCTCCAGGAGGCGTATGTCAACGCGGTCGGCAAATTCACGTCCTGTCCGTACTACGGGACCGAGGTGCTCCCCGAGGCGCCCATCGAGCTGTATAAGAAAGGCTATGCAAAGCACATCTCCATCCTGGCGGGCAGCACGGCCGACGAGATGAGGCTGTTTATGGGTGAGGGTCCGATGTTGAGCGTTGAAGAGCAAAAGCTATACGCCCAGCGCGCCGCAGGCGATGCCGTTCCCTACCTGAAGGAAGAGGATAAGAAGTACTACGAGGAATTTAAGCGGGTATGCCGCATCCAGGAGCCGGGACTGGTGGAGACGGAGTTCATCAATGAGCTCATGTTCAGGGTTCCTATGCTCCAGCAGCTGGGCGTGCAGAGCGCCTTCAACAAGACGTTCTCTTACTACTGGTCCTACCCGAGCAGCAATGCGGAGGTTGGCGCGGCCCATTCCGTGGAACTCATGTTCGTGTTCAACGTTCGCGGCCTTGGGACGAGCAGCACTTTCAACGGCACCAACAACTCCGACGAGATCTTCACAAGCGTTCAGCAGATGTGGACCAATTTCGCCCGCTGCGGCAATCCGTCCACGGACAAGGTGGAATGGAAGGCCTACTCGGCCCAGGACCGGAACGTCCTGGACATAGCCGGCCCGGGGGACATACGTATCAAGAAAGACCTGCTGGCCAGCCAGTACAAGGCTGTCCTCCCTTTGCTCGGCTACTACCAGTTCATGGACAAGTTCTTTACGCCCGGTTACCTTCTTGATATCGTCGCTGCACGCAAGTAGCTGTTGGTTGTGCGCCAGAGAGGTCCCCCATCCCGGGCTCTCGGTTTTGCTTTTTCGGCATTATTTTTCTACATTTGTAGATAGACTAAACACACATAGCAATGCACAAGCCAATAGAAGAAGCAACGGCCGTTAGGTGCAACAACGGTACCTTTGTCGGCAAAGAGACAGATGAACTGATTATCTGGAAGGGCATCCCTTATGCCACGCAGCCGGTGGGGAAGCTTCGCTGGAAGAAGGCGCTTCCTGCCGCAGACGATGATGGGGTATACGATGCCACCAAGCCTGGCCACGTTCCCATCGGCCCCTCGAACGACTCGGAGGGAACGGCGGAGTTCGGCGAGGACGGCCTCGTGCTCAACATCTATTGCAATACCCGCTGCACAGGCGGCCAGAGGCCGGTCATGGTGTGGATTCACGGCGGCGGGTTCTGCGCCGAATCCCAGGCGTCGCCCCTGTATGACCTTAGCCATATTGCCAAGCAGTGTCCCGACATCCTGTTCGTGTCCATCGACTACCGGCTGGGCTTCATGGGCTTCATGAACTTCGAGCGGGTCCCCGGCGGAGAGCACTTCAAGGAGGCCGGCAACCTGGGCCTGCTGGACCAGCTTGAGGCCCTGCGGTGGGTGCAGAAAAACATCGCCGGCTTTGGCGGCGATCCGGACAACGTGACCATTTTTGGCGAGTCGGCAGGCTCGGCCAGCGTCACGTTCCTCCCGCTCATCGACGGAAGCGAGGGGCTCTTCCGGCGGTGCATCGCCCAGAGCGCCAACATTGCCTACACCGACACCATGGAGCACGGCATCCACGTTACGCAAAACTTCCTTACAGCCGCGGGCTGCCAGACCATGGACCAGCTCATGGCCCTCACCACCGAGGAACTTGTAGAGGCCTATCAGAAGGCGGTTGTCATTGACAAGAACAGCCTTCTGGGTGCGGCCAACTTCCCGCTTCTGGACGGCGTCACGCTGCCCGAGGACCGGGCAATCCTGTACGAGATGTGGGGAGATGAGAAACGGGCCAAGATTGATTTATTGCTGGGTTCCAACCAGGACGAAATCCGGTATTTCGTTCCGCTGGAGGGCGGTGAGGAAGGCTTCGCGGATACCCTCAGGTGGATTGCCAGGAAGGACCGTACGCTCCTTAACGACGAGGAAAAAGCCCAGTACGACGCGTTCATGGCCACGCTCGCGGGAGAAAGCGAAGGGCGCCGGCTGGAGCAATACTGCAACGACATCAACTTCCGCGCCGGCAACACCGATATGGCCATCCGGCACGCGGCCGCCGGCGGCAACACCTACATGTACTTCGTCAAAAAGCCGGTGTTAACCCCCGAGCTTGGTGTAATTCATGCGGCGGAGCTTCCGTTCCTGTTCGACACGTACATTGTGGACCCGATGGGGAGCGGAGAGAAGGTGGGAACCAACGAGTGCGAGTTCCGCCACGTCGTGAAGGAAATGTGGGCGAACTTTGCCCGGACAGGCAACCCTTCCACCGGCAAGTACGAGTGGAAGCAGTTCTCCGGGGAGGACCGCCGGACAATGGTCTTTGACGATACCATCGGCATGCAAAAAGACCTGTTCGGAAGGCGGGAAGACCTGATGATGTCCTGGGCACGGCGCCTTGGAAACGGCTCGTCCAAGCGGGTCTGCTAATTTCGAAATTTGTAAAACACTAAATAAAAGCATAACCATGAAAGCAGACAAGATTATCAAAAACGCAAAAATTTTTACTGCGGATAAGAACCAGCCCTTGGCGTCGGCCCTGGTGGTAAAGGACGGCAAATTTGTGTATGTGGGCGATGAAGCCGGACTGCAGGGCTACGAAGGCGAGGTAGAGGACCTGGGCGGCAAATTCATCATGCCCGGCATTATCGACAGCCATGTGCATGTCACCATTCCCGTTGGTTTTGAGTACGCACCTATGGGAGAGCGGATCGAGCCGGACGGCAAGCAGGCTGCGCTGGAGCTGATGGCGGATTATATCAAAACGCACCCCGGCGAGAAACGGTACAGGTTCTACATGGAGAAACGGTTCCTGAAAGGAGAGGATATCGTCAAGGAGGAGCTGGACGCCATCTGTCCGGATGCGGAACTGCAGATTCAGGAGGGGGAGGGGCACAGCATCTGGGTGAATTCCAAGATTCTTCAGCGGCACGGCATTACGGACGACACGCCGGATCCCATCCCGGGTCTTGCGTATTATGTGCGTAAAGACGGCCATGTCACCGGAAATATGTACGAAGGCGCAACGGAAGTGCGTATCATCCTGGACAGCGGGATGGACCTCACCGATGAGCAGGTAGATGCGGCGCTTCAGCGTTGGATCGATTTTTCCGTCGAGTATGGCGTTTCGGCCGTATTTGACGCCGGTCTCCCGGGTGACATGAAGTTCCATGAGAAGGTCTATAAGCGCCTGGTAGAGCTGGACAAGCAGGGGAAACTGCCCATTTATATTGACGGCAGCCTGGTGGTGAATGCGGAACGGGATGCAGAGGAAGGCCTGAAAGAGCTCAAGCGCATCCAGCGTGAGTATAACACGGAGCACCTGAAGGTCCATACCATGAAGATTTTCATGGACGGTACCCAGAAGATTCATACCGCGGCCATGGTCACGCCCTATGTGGATGTCCATACCACAGGGTCGACCGCGTTCTCCGCAGAGGGGATTGCCAAGCTTTTGAAGGAGCTCAATGAAGCCAATCTGGACCTGCACCTTCACACGGTGGGCGAGCGCGCGTCACGCACCGTACTGGATGGCGTGGAAATGGCCAGAAAAGAGCTGGGAGATGCCTTCCATGTGAGAGTGACCTGCGCCCATCTTGAAATTGAGTGCGACGACGACCTGGATCGTTTTGCCAAGCTGGGCGTTTTCGCCAACTTTACCCCGCACTGGCATTCCGGAGACCCCGCGATTGCGGCTACCTGGCTGGGTATGGAACGTGCCCGCAAACAGTTCCGCTGCAAAACGGTTTGGGACAGCGGCGCCACCGTATCTTGGTCTAGCGACAACATTGTCTTTATGGATTTCACCACCTGGAATCCCTACCTGGGCATGGAGGTGGGCATGACCCGCTGGATTACCGAAAAGACCAGGGACTACCCGTACACCCGGGCCGCCCAGGTGTTCCCGCCGGAGAACGAGCGAATGAACATAGAGGAGATGCTCATCGGCTATACCATCAACGGCGCCAAACAGCTGGGCATTGAAGCCCACAAGGGCTCCATTGAGGCGGGCAAGGACGCAGACTTCCTGGTGTTCGAGAAAGACCTCCTCACCGCCCCGCAGGAAGGCTTCAGCTACAACCTGCCGTGCGGCGTGTATTTCAACGGCAAGAAAATGAATTAAAAAACATGTGTATGAATAAGATTATCCCCCTCGATTATTCCCAAAAAGCCAATTGGTGCAAGCTCCCGCAAGTCACCAAGGAAGTGGATACCTTTTATGTCTATGCCACCGAGTACATCCTTGGCAGCATGGCGGAGGGTGCGCCGGATTATGCCGATATGAACAATCAGGAGATGCTGGAGGGCGCAGAAGCCGAGTACCTTCTGCATGCATCGGCATACGCAGATGCTACCAACGTATTCATGCCCTACTACCGTCAGGTGGGCCTGCGCTATGCCGGTGAGGTCTGGAAGCGGGACGGTATCTTTGACGCCGCCCTGGAAGACACGCCCTATGCCGATATCGTCGCTGCGCTGGATTACTACTTTGCGCATTACAATAATGGCCGTCCGTTCATCATCGCCGGTCACAGCCAGGGCTCGGCCATCATCAAGATGGTGCTCAAAAAATACTTTGTGGAGCACCCGGACTACTACCGGCGCATGGTGGCGGCGTACCCCATCGGCTATGCCTTTACCAAGGCCGAATTCGAGGCCTATCCGCACATGAAATTTGCCACCGGCGAGTGTGACACCGGCGTTATCGTCACCTGGAACACGGAAGGTCCCAAGAACCGGGAAGTGAATGCGAATACCTGCGTGCTGCAGCCGGGCTCCATGAGCATTAACCCGCTCAACTGGAAACTGGACAATACCTATGCACCTGCCAGCATGAACCTGGGCTCGCTCTGGCCCAACGAGAAAACCGGCGAGCTGGAGATTGTGGACCTGGGGGCCGATGCCCAGGTGTTCCCGGACCGCGGCGTGGTGGTAACGCACGCCAAAGGCGAGGAAATGACGGAAGAAAAGGCTGCGGTGGCCTCCTTCTTCTTTGGCCCGGACGGACGCCACGGGGAAGACTACGTGCTCTTCTACAGCAACATCAAAGACAACGCAGCCAAGCGCGTCGCCGCTTATCTGGCCAGTCAAAAGTAAGGCATGAAAACAGGCAAGGACTTCTTGCTTCCCGAACGGTATTCCTTCAAATCCATTTGGAGGATTACCTTCCCTATTCTGGTGGCGCTGGTGATGGAAGAGCTGCTGGGCATGACGGACACGGCCTTCCTGGGCCGTGTGGGAGAGATAGAACTGGGCGCATCGGCCATCGCCGGCGTGTATTTCACCATCCTGTACATGCTGGGATTCGGCTTCTCCATCGGGGTGCAAATCATTATCGGCCGCCGCAATGGAGAGGCCTGTGAAAGCGGGAAGGGGTTTGGCGCCATTGGGCGGGTTTTCTGGCAGGGCGTCTGGTTCCTGAGCGCCCTGGCGGTGGTGACCATGGTGCTGTCGTACTTTTTGTCGCCGCCGCTTCTGAAGGGAATCCTCAAGTCGGAAAACATTTTCAATGCGGCTGTCGTGTATGTGAACTGGCGCGTCCCGGGGCTCTTTTTTGCCTTTATGACCGCGCTTTTCCGCGCGTTCTACGTGGGTACGCGGGAAACGGCCAGCCTCACCCTGAACTCCATTGTGATGGTGGGGAGCAATATCCTGCTGGACTGGGTGCTCATCTTTGGCCACTGGGGGGCGCCGGCCTTGGGCATTCAGGGTGCGGCGTTGGCCTCCACCATCTCCGAGGGCATCTCCCTGTTGTTCTTTGTGATCTGGTCTATCTCCACCGTAGATAAGGTCTATGGCCTCCAGAAGGTGGTTAAACCCATCTGGAAAGAGCTTAAGCAGCTTTTCTCCACCGCCTCCTGGGTAATGGTGGAGTATGTGCTGAACATTTCCGTATGGCTGCTTTTCTTCCTGTTCATCGAGCATTTGGGTGAGGAAGAGCTGGCGGTGGCCAACATTGTCCGGAGCGTCTCCGAGGTGCCGTTCGTTTTCTCGGCGGCTTTTGCGTCCACGGCGGCTACGCTGGTGAGTAACATCATCGGGGAAGGGCATCCGGAGGGCGTTATTCCCATTATCCGACGGGTGGTGGTGCTCTGTGTGGTTACCATGCTGCCGCTGCTGGTGTTCTTCGCCCTGTGTCCGCGCCTGATCATAGGCCTGTTCACCGATATCCCGTCCCTGGTACAGGCGTCCGTTCCCACCCTGTGGGTGATGTGCGCGGCCACGGTGCTAACGTTGCCCTGGAACGTGTATCTGCAGTCTGTGGCGGGAACAGGCGACACGCGGGTGTGTCTCCGCTTCGATGTGGTGGCCCTGGCCATCTATGCGGTGTACTGCACCGTCATTATCGGCATCCTTCAATCCAGCGTGGCCGTGTGCTGGACCGCGGACGGCATCTATTCCCTTTGCATTTGGATTCAGGGAATTATCTACATCCACGGGAAAAAGTGGCAAGGCAAGAAAATTTAAAACTACACGTATGATTACACTCAAGCAATTGACGATGGATCACCCGGACTATCCGCGGGTGGTGAAACTCTATGAAGGACAATAGTAAATGAGCCTATGAACTATTTAACACGAATCTTGCTTCCTGTCATGGTCTTGTCGGCCTGTTCAACTGCACCCAAGGACAGGACCCTTGTCTTTGACGGGATAGAAAACGCCCGCGAACTGGGCGGGCTTGTGATGCAGGACGGCCGGGTCGTCCGCGAGGGCGTCCTGGTCCGCTCCGGAGAGCTCTCCAAGGCTTCCGATGCCGATGTCGCCCTCCTGAAAGAGCGTTTTGCCTTGACCGATGTCTTCGATTTCCGCTTCGAGCTGGAGCGCAGCCGCAAACCGGACCGGGAAATGGAGGGCGTCACGAACACCTGGCTTTCCACCCTCCCGCAGGCCTTCCTGGCGGCCTTTGCTTCCGGCCGGGCCGACAGCACTACCGTGCAATCGGCCAGCCTTCTGGAGGCACTGGCCTCCTATGCCTTCCATCCGCAGGCCCAGGAAATGGCGCAGAAGCTCTATCCTGCCATTGTGACGGACACCACCTCGCAGAAGCGCTACGGCGAATTCCTCCGCGGCGTCCTGGAGGCCAAAGGCGGCGTCCTCTGGCACTGCTCTCAGGGCAAGGACCGTTGCGGATGGGGATCGGCCTTCGTCCTGGCCGCGCTGGGGGCCGGCCGCGAGACCATCGTGGAAGATTTTGCCCTGTCCAATGTCTCGTACGAAAAGGCCGTCGAAGCATTGTCGGCCCAGGTCGTCCAGAAAGGCGGCGGCGAGCCGGAGCTGGCTTTTATCCGCGCGATGGTGGGCGTGAGCGTAGAGAACTTCGAGCGCACGCTGGAGATGATTGATGCTCAGTACGGCTCCCTTCCCGCCTACCTGGAGAAGGCCCTGGGCTTTACCGCCGAGGAGCAGCAAAAGATGAAGGAAAAGTATCTGAAGTAATCCCGCTGCATCCCAAACCTCATAACAGTTTTGCCTTGAGCCGCTGGCGTGCTTTGGTAACGGAGGCAGGGGAGATTCCCAGCAGGATGGCCTGCTCCGATACGGAGAACTGCAGGTGCGAGAGAATATAGGTGCGGATATCGCCCTTTG
>Ga0310695_10010710_pt1 | contig 13329 bp, 7 predicted proteins | sample RumenRJG_04DNA_FD_203882 | JGI IMG/M metagenome (GOLD analysis project Ga0310695, IMG submission 203882) | Bovine rumen microbial communities from Lethbridge, Alberta, Canada - RJG_04 (v2) (version 2) | ecosystem: Host-associated > Mammals > Digestive system > Stomach > Rumen | place: Canada...
AAGGTCTTGAAAGATAGACTGCCTGAGCACCTGCCCTTGCCGAAAGGACTGCATACGACCTGTCAATAACACTCTGGCTGAGCTGATTTGTCCAGCCGTTGTTGCAGTAGGTATCATGGGATTCTCCAAAATAAATCATTTTGTCGGCAGGCACACCGTAATTTGTCCATTTGCCTGTACTTGAAGTGGTTGTTTTATCTCTGAGGGCACCCGTGATTTCTCCCGAATAGTTGTCATCGGTGACGTTCATATAATCTGAATATTCTTGCATTAAATTGATGCTGTCGTTGTCAAGGGTGTTTGTCGGACCGTCAAGTATTTCACCGCAGTTGTAAAGCCCGTGTGAAGTCACTGCCGACCAGAAATCACAGCTTTCACTCGGCAAACCGATATGTTTTGCAGCGTCCCAGCGTATGCCGTCAACACCGCACGCTTTGAGTTCACTGACAAAATCGGAAACCGTCTTTTGAACATATTCATGTTCGGAATTAAGGTCGGGCATACCGATATTACAATGAGTGACCTGCCATCTGTTGCCCCAGTCCACGTTGCTTAAATATGTGTTATAATCGGTATTATGGAAATATTCATTTTTATTGAGATCAGCCTGAACAGTATCTTTTCTTGTGCCGTCAGCCGAGCCTGCAAGGTGGTTTGCAACAACGTCAACAATGACTTTAATACCATAGTTGTCAGCCTCTGCACAAAGTGCCTGCAAGTCCCCTTTAGAGCCGTTGTCATTGCCTATGGAAAAGCCCAAAGGCTGATACAGCCAGTACCATGCATCCGAAGCGTCATGGGGCTGAACAGGTGAAGTCTGTACGCTTGTAAAGCCTGCTGCCGCAATATTCGGCAATTCTTCCGTAATCTGTGAGAGCGACCAGTCAAAGCAGTGAAGGATATTACCGTCTTCAATGTCGGGAACAGGTATATTGACTGTGGTGTTCGGTTCGTTTGTCGAAAGAACTTCTGCACTTTCCGCACTTGCAGAAATTCCCATTGCCGAAAGCATAGCTGCCGAAAGAGATACAGCCAATACTTTTGACCAACTTTTTCTTGATTTCATTTTTCACAACCTCCGTTATGTAAATTTTTTACCATTTTAACATAAATTATAAATAACGTCAATATTTAATGGGAAAAATGTAAAAAATATAATCATTCGGAAGAATAGAAAAAATGCTCTCCTTTGAAAGAGAGCATTTTTTTTAAAGGGGTTTAGTTGTTCTGATTATTGCTTTCCATTTCGTCATAAAGGTGATTCCAGAAAGAGTTTCTGTCTTGACCGAACAATCTCATAATGTCATCTATAACGGGAGTGTAGCTGTATTTCATGGTATTTACTACGGCACCGTTGGGAAGGAGAGCAAATACTTCATCAGAACCATCATCAGTTTCTATTCTGCCATCTGCCGTGCCGTCTTTTTCGTCGGCTGTCATAAGTATCTGCATAGTGCCTGCATCGTCTGTAACATAGAGATATGTTTCATCATCTTCTTTTTTGATTTCCGCAAAAGAGGATTTGTCTATATCCTGATAGAGATTAAGTGTCGGGTTCGGGTCGGTTGAAGCAAGGAAATAGTCACCGTAATCAACGAAGTAGAGGGTATCATTTTCCATGTCAAAGTCACCGTGTACAAATACGCTGTAACCTGTTCCGTTGCATTCGCATTCCCACATACGGGTATTGATACCGTAGTCAATAAATCTTGCACTTTTTTCCTCACCGTTTACAAAAACCTTGTCATGCTGTATTCTTGAAGCAGAAACTGCCAATGTTCCTATTGTCAAAGCCAGTGTTGCGGCAGCAACGGCACAAACCAATTTTATCACTTTCGCCTTACGATTATTTTTATTTGTCATATTTATCACTTTTCCTTTCAAATCTTCACTTGCGTGTATGTTACCATAAGTTTCTTTATAAAGCCTGCTTATCTTTTTATCTTGTTCATTCATGGTTATTCCTCCCCAATCAAAACTTTCATTTTATCTCTTGCACGTTTCAGCCTGACTTGTACATTTGATTCGGAGATACCAAGTATTGCCGCAATTTCCTTTACACTGTATTCTTCATAGTAGTACAGATGAATAACAGCACGGTAATTTTTCGGCAGCTTGTCAAGTGCTTCAATCAATTCTTCATGTATGTTATCGTGGTAAGAAGGTTCTGTGTCAAGGTCGTCAAATGAAACCTTGTTTCTGTTCCAGAACGATTTCCATACATTTTTACATTCATTCAGAGCTACCGTTATCAGCCAACGCTTGATATGCTCATCATCATTAAATTTAAATTCATTTTCCCTAAGCAGTTTCAGGAATGCATTCTGTACGGCATCTTCGGCATTTTCTCTGTTTCCGCAGCAACAGAACACGGCTCTGTAAACATCATCAAGATATGTTTCGGCAATACGACGGTACTCTTTGGACTCCACCTCAGTCCCTCCTTTGTTTTTGTCTTAAAAGATCTTTCATATAGTAAACAACTCACCCTGCCATAATATTACACTTATTTTTGAATTTTTTTTAAATTTTTTTTCTCTAAGTCAAAAAAGAAAGGCATTACCGATTTTTGCTCAATTTATGCTAAAAAACGGCTTTGTAGGATATTTACAAACCTATTTAAAAAATGTTATAATATTTATGACTTTCAGCAATAAAAAATTTTAAAGGAGCGTGAAATGAATGTCAAAAAAGAAAAAATATATCAGTTCGGATATAAAATCCAAACTGATAAGTGCATTGCTGTCAGTGTCTATGATAAGTTCGGCATTTACAGGGCTTGGCTCGGCAGGCGGAGCCGTTGTGTCAATGCCTGTCAATGCCGTAACTGCCGAAGATTACGGCTTAACTGACAGCTGTCAGGAGGGTGTTATACTCCATGCCTGGCAGTGGTCTTTTAACAACATTAAAGACAACATGGAACAGATTGCACAAGCAGGTTATACTTCTATTCAGACATCTGTTATACAGCAGTGCAAGGAGTCAACTTTGAACAAGACCAATGAATATTGGTGGCTTTACTACCAGCCCGCAAACTTTACCATTGACAACACGGGCTATTCCGCTCTCGGCACAAAAGCCGAATTTACCGCAATGTGTGAGGAAGCTCACAAGTACGGCATACACGTTATTGTAGATGTCGTTTCAAACCATCTCGGAAATCAGACAGGCTATGATATTACCACTTCTGCCCCCTCAGACATTAAAGACGATACTGACTGCTGGCATGATACATGGAATATCAAAATGACAAACTCCAGTAACCGTAACCAGTCTATCAATTACAGTCTTGACGGTTTGCCCGACCTCAACACTGAAAATCCCAAAATTCAGGCGTATGTTCTTGATTATCTCAAAGAGTGCATTGACGCAGGTGCAGACGGTTTCCGCTTCGACACCGCAAAGCATATAGGCACTCTTGCAGACGGTGAACAATACACCTATTGGCACAATGTAATTCCTCCCGCAAAAGAATATTATGCCAACAGCGAAAATACTGCTTTTGACAGCCTTTATTGTTACGGTGAATTTCTCGGAAGCACGGGCGACAGCAATAATACCGTCATTATAAACTCCCTGCTTGAAAATATCAATCTTACCGATGACGTAACGGGAAATAATATCCGTTCAGCCGTTGTGAATAAAAATGCGACAAGTGTAAAATCAAACATGAACTCATACAACAAGGCAGACGCAACTGCAAATCAGCTTGTTCTCTGGGCAGAGTCGCATGACACTTATTCCAACGAGGAACAACAATCTACCAATGTTTCGGACTCCGACATCAATAAAACCTGGGCATTGGTCGCTTCAAGGTCTGATGCAACAGCCCTGTATTTTGCAAGAACAGACGGTTACAGAGGCGGTTATATCGGTGAGATAGGCTCGACAGAATGCTTCAGTAACGAAGTTGTGGCTGTCAATCAATTCCATAATGCCTTTAACGGTCAGTCGGAGTATATTTCACAAAGCGGCAACATCGTCTATAACGAAAGAGGCAAAAAGGGCGTTGTACTCGTAAACGTGGGCGGAAATTCCGCAAGCGTGAGCGTTACCGCCAAAAGAATGCTTGACGGTGTTTATACAGACCAAATTACAGGAAATACTTTCACAGTAGTCAACGGCACTATTTCGGGTACTATCGGCAGTACGGGCATAGCCGTTGTATATAATCCCGATGATGTTTCGGAACCTGTTATAACCAACAGCAAACTCTATCTTGTACCGAGTTCAAAATGGACAAGCGGAAATGCACGTTTTGCCATGTACTTTTTCAATTCGGCAGATGATACCGCATGGGTGAATATGTCGGATTCTGACGGTGACGGCATTTATGAAGGAGATGTTCCGCAGGACGCACAATGGAACAATGTCATATTCTGCCGAATGGACGGCTCTGCTACTGAAAACACTTGGAGTAATAAAGTCTATCAGACAGAGAACCTGTTCCCCGATTCAAATACAAACTGCTATACAGTAATTGACAGCACCACAAGCACCAAAGATGGCGGTACTTGGAGTGATTACTCCGTATGTGAGCATACCTATGGCGAGCCTGTCTGGACTTGGAACGGCACTTCCTCAGCATTTGCAACCTTTACTTGTACACAGTGCGGTTCTGCCAAAAATGTCACAGCGACTATCACAAAATCCATAGGTGACACAACCGTTACATATACTGCAACAGTCACTTTCAACGGAAATACCTATACTTCCGAAAAAACCGTTGAAAAAGAGGAAACTACGGCTATTTATCTTGTGCCGAACTCGAATTGGACACAGGCAAATGCACGTTTTGCAGTGTATGTATGGGCAAGCAGTGTCAATACATGGGTAGATTTGACATCTTATGACAGCAGTACATATATTGCCGAACTTCCTGCCGATACCGACTGGACAAATGCTATTTTCTGTCGTATGAACCCCGCAACCACCGAAAATAACTGGAACAACAAGTGGAATCAAACAGCAGACCTGTCTTTAAGTTCTGACAAAAACTGCTATACCATGGCAGATGACGGCACATGGGACACGGACAACGACGGCACATGGTCATACCTCTGTACATCACATGAATATAATGCACCTGTATGGAGTTGGAGCGGTACTTCATCGGCAACAGCATCTTTTACCTGCGGAAAATGCGGTGACGTTCAGACAGTTCAAGCAGTTATCACATCTTCAACAACCCCTGCAGCCTGCACGGAAAACGGCTCAACCGTATATACCGCAACGGCTGTATTTGACGGTCAGACTTATACAGACACAAAAACAGTATCAATCAATGCAACAGGTCATCATTACGGTGAGCCTGTATGGAATTGGAACGGCACTTCATCGGCAACAGCTGATTTCACCTGCGGAAATTGCGGTGACGTTCAGACAGTTCAGGCAAATATCACATCTGCAAGTGCAAACGGTGTTACTACATACACGGCTGTTGTGACATTCAACGGAGATGAATATACAAATTCTGTTTCCGTAAGTGACGTTCCCGAAGAATTCGATGAAGAAGCATTCCTTGCCAAGTGCGAGGCTTACAAAAGGCTTTCAAATGAAAACAAAGAAATTTATCGACAGCTTCTCACATTTGCAAGGAGCGTTGTAAACGGTGATGAAACAAGCTCGACTTATTCATTTGTATATGAAGATTTCTCGTTAGAATGGACTGATGAAGAATTAGGACTGTCCTCGGGTGCAGGTGAAGAAGAAATGCTGGAAGGACTGGGAGAGAAATTTTTCGGCATATTTGATATAAATGCCGTAATCGACGCACTTTTGGCAGACTGTCCCTATGAATTTTACTGGTTCAACAAGACAAAGGGCTATGAGTTTGGTTTATATCCGTATGGTTATTACTACTCGTCGGGCAGTACTTCAACCATAAGTTTGACGGATTCCCCCGAATATTATATTACAATGGAAGTTTCTGCTAATTATCAAGATGATACAACCGATTCTTTTGATGTTTCAAAAATAAATGCAGTAAAGAACAGCGTGCCTGCTGCTGCAAGGGCTATTGTGAACAAATATGCAGGCGTTTCCGATTATGAGAAGATAAAGGGCTATTCAAATGAACTTTGCAAGCTTGTTGAATACAACTATGATGCGGCAAACGGAAATGTTGCCGATTATGACCTTGACCCGTGGCAGCTTGTATATGTATTTGACGATGATGAAAGTACAAATGTTGTATGTGAGGGCTACTCAAAGGCTTTCAAATATCTTTGCAGTCTTACAGACTTCAACAGCAGTCTTGTAAAATGCTATCTTGTGACGGGTACTCTGTCCGATAATCAGACAAGCGGAAAACATATGTGGAATATCGTAACTATGAATGACGGTAAAAACTATCTTGTTGATGTTACAGACTCCGACGCAACGGGAAGAAATTATCATTCATTCCTGCTGAACGGCGGTACTCTTAACGGTAGTTTCTACCGTGTAAGAAACAGGAGTAACAGTTCCGATGCATTGTATTTTGCTTATGACAATGACACGAATGCTCTTTGGAGTACGGATATTCTCACATTGAGCGGTACAGACTATTCCGAAGTGTTCAATGTAACGGTGAATAATACGGAAAACGGCACTGTAACGGCAGATGTACAGACAGCCGTACAGGGCGAAACGGTAACTCTTACCGTAATAGCAGATGAGGGTTATGAAATAGAGAAAGTAATGTATAACAATACGGAAATAGAGGCTGTCAGCGGTGTATATTCTTTTGAAATGCCCGCAGAAGATGTTGAAATAAGTGTTGTTTTCGTTTTAAGCGAAGAAAAGACTATTCCCGTCAATTTCGTGGACATCAACGGCAAAATTAAAACAACTCTTGAAATATCCGCAATAAACGGCTCTTTTGCCGATGTTTCCGAAGAACTGAATAATATCCCTTCTGCACCGTACCTTGACGGATATGAATTTGCGGGCTGGTCTGTCGGTGATAATACTTATGACAGTGACGGATTGAAAGCGGTTCTTGTACAGCTTATTTCTCAAGAACCCGAAAGCATAACCGTAAATGAAGTGTATAATCAGAAAGAAACATTGTACACGGTCAATGTAATAGGCGGAACTCTTGCAGACGGCAGTACAAGCGGACAGTTCAAAGCTTCCGAACAGCTCTTTATTACAGCCTGTCTGGCTTCCGAGGGACAGAAATTCTCTCATTGGGAGAAAGATGGTGTAATTGTCGGCTATGAAGAAACGTATGCATTCCGTATGCCGTCAACAGATGAAACGACTTTCACGGCAAAATATGTCACCGAAGAAACAGATGTAGATAAAGTCGGCACAGCATATATTGAAAGCGTGACAAAGACAGGTGAGAATAAAATTTCATTTGTATCTGTCGTATCCGTTCCCGACGGCAGTAAAATACTTCGTGCAGGGGTAGTGGCAAATACGGAAGCAAATCTCGGCAGTAATGAACTGACAATAGACAATACACTTTTTGAGAGTTACAATTCCACTACTTGCAGGAGTTACACCACTTTCAAATATACTTTTACAAAGAAAAATGTACAGGCAGATGATATATGGTGTGTACGTGCATATCTCAGATATACAGATGAGGCAGGAAATACAACAGACGTATATGGTGATATGGTAAAAGCCAACTCGGAAGGAGCGATTGTATGAAAAAAATATACGAAACTCTTGAAATGAACATAACAGAGTTTGAAGCAGAGGATATTATAACATTGTCCGGGCATGATATAGAAAACTCCGATTTGTACGGAGAAGAATCGGGCACGGGTGAAGACGGCGGAGAATTTTAAATAAAAAGCAAAAACAGCTTCCTATGGCAGTTTCTGTAACATAGGAGGCTGTTTTTTTTAATACTATTTTCAGGATTTTTTATTCAGTTCATCTTTTTGATTTTCAAGCACCTTTTTAAGATATTTATACTTATTTTGGGGATTTTTGTCCAAAGTATATTTATAAAACATTTTCAAGTAAGAAGTGCATTCTACATAGCCGTATTGTCCGGGGAGAAATGTTGTTTCTATTCCCTCCATGCTTTCGGAATATCCGGGAAAGACAATTTCTTTCAGAATGATTTCAAGGGCTTGTATCTGCTTTTCGGTAAAGTTGCCCTCACATATATTATATAACTCCTTTGCAAGAGGGGAACTTTCAAGTATAGGGGGCTTGGTGATTTGTTTAACAGACTGTTCTATCTCCTCGGTGTAGCTGAACTCCTGATAAACGGAAAGTCTGTTTGCTTCGGCATTGGGATTTGGCTTTATATTGAATTTTATGCCTGCAATCTGCCTGTAATTTCCCGAGATAAGTTCATAGTCAAAAATAATATCGGTTTTTTCCGCAAATATTTCTTTGGCTTCATCAAGAACCTTGCTTTTAAAGTTGTCCCATCTTGTATATTTATTTTCAGTGCCTGTAACTGCACGGAGGGTATCCATATCATATATCTTTGACATACCCTTATACTGCTGTAAAAGGTCGTAAAGACGTATATGCGGAACGGTGCTGAGGGCAGACAGATTCCACAGCTTAAAAGAAGAATAATGCGACTGCAGATTAAAGAAATGTATAAGGAGGTCGTCATGGCATTCTATCGTAACATACCATAATCTGTCCTTTGTATTCTTATAGACGGAGAACTTGCTGAAAACAGGATACGTTGAAAAACCTGTAATATTATTGTTTTCGTCAGTTAATGGAATGGTAGTGGTTATCCTTACCATTTCTTTGCTGAGTTCAAGAAACTCCTTAGGTCTTGTGGCGTGTTGCTTTCCCATAATATAAACATAGTCCTTTAAAGATATTGTAACCGATTTTGTATTTACATTATCCGGATTTATTTTTGACAGATAAATATAAATCATTTTCAGTTGACTTACTGTCATGTCATTGATTTCTCTCATAGATGTAATTGCATGACTTTTGGAAACAGAGTAATTTGGTGATATTCCATGCTTGACCGGTTGCATAATTTTCCTCCTTGGTTCTTCACGGTGGCTCAACTTTTTTTTGTCGTGGGTGCCTCCTTGTTTGTCTAACTTGTTTGATCCCTTGTTTATAGTCTTGTTTTATGTCTTGTTTATAGGTCCGGGGAGGGCTGATTACAAGCGGGTTTGTAGGGGGTGACTCCCTACTATTTTGACAACTTCCCCTACTATTTTGACAACTTCCCCTACTATTTTGACAACTTCCCCTACTATTTTGACAACTTCCCCTACTATTTTGACAAAATTAGATGTATTAAACCGCCAAAATGTTGAAAACTTTTTCGGAACATTGTGATTGAAAACCACGATGTTGAAAACTTTTTACCCCCTAATTTTACCACATCTGCAAGCAAAATTCAATACATTGGATAAGAGATTTTTTGTGGTGAATTTTAATTACTTTATCAGCATCCGAAAGTTAATTTAGTTTCTTTAAAAGAAATTAAAAAATATTTGTTTGTTCTGTCCTGCATTATATATTTTTCCGTAAATTAAGACAAAAAATTGCATTTTTTTGCAGGAGATTACAACTCACATTTTTATTTTTTAAAGAAAAACCCGGAAAGAAGATTTTCTGTGAATTTTAATTTCTTATTTTTGTAAATACTACTTTTTTCGGAGCTGTCGGGCAATATCGAACAAAAATTCGATTAAAAAGTAAATATCATTTTTGTGAGCTAATTTTCTCTGTAATTTGAAATATTTTTATAATTACTCAACTAAATAATAAATATCACATTAAATGTGATTGCTGTTGAGATTGTTGGGATAGTGGTTGAAAGTGTTGAAAACTCAATAAAATCATAGTCGTATTTCATAAAAATATTTAACAAATCGCTAAATCGGTTTATTTCGTATTATTCTCTTAACACCCCAAGGTAAACTTTTAATCTAAAAGATATGCGTTTTTGGATTTGGAAATACCAGAGTTACAATTTGTTAATAATTTATTAACATTTATCGAAAATTTTTTCGCCACTACTGACACAATAAAGTGTGACTTTCGTTTTCTTCAAAAGAAATATTTTTAATTTGAATTATTGATTTCCGTATGATATAATGGAAACAATTACAAATCGGTGCGGAGGGATTATTTCTATGAGGAAGAAACTTTTTTTGTCGGGCATTGCCGTGGCGGTAATAGCAGGTATGTTTATGTCAATGCCCGTCAGTGCGGAGAGTACATTTGACAGGGCAGACGTTGAAACAAAGATAAATGGACTTATCGAGGAAACAAAGGACAAAACACCGTCTGTGGCAGTAGCTGTTTTTGACGGAGAGAATGATATCCATATCATCTATGGAAAATCTGATATGGAAAACGACATACCTGCAAATGAAGATACGGTTTATGAATGGGGTTCTGTAAGTAAACTGCTTGTCTGGACAAGTGCCATGCAGCTTTATGAACAGGGAAAGCTTGATTTAAACAAGGATATATGCAGTTATTTGCCCGAGGGATTTCTTTCCAAGCTGAATTATGACACTCCGATTACAATGACGGACCTTATGAACCATAGTGCAGGCTTTCTTACACCGTATAAAGAGATAGAAACAGATGATATCAATGCCATAAAGCCTCTCGGACAGGCATTGAAAGAAGTCGAACCCGTACAGCGTTACGAACCGGGCAAAACTGTTGCCTATTCAAACTACGGTGCGGCACTTGCGGGATATATCGTTGAGTGTATCAGCGGCATGAGTTATGCAGACTATGTAAAGCAGAATATTTTTGAAAAGCTGGGTATGCAGCATACAGCCTTATGCCCCGACCTCTCGGACAATGAGTGGGTTGCCGAACAAAGAAAGAAAACGCATTGTTATGCCGATGGTCATCTTTTTGGAACTGACGGCTTGGCATCGCTTGGGGAATGCAGGCGTTATATACATCTCTATCCGGCAGGAAGTGCCTGCGGAACTTTATCGGACCTTGAAACTTTTGTCAAAGCGTTTGTGAGTGACAGTAAAGACTGTCCGCTATTTGAAAAAGAAAATACCCTTGATGAAATGCTTACTCCGTCGAGGTACTTTTCAGACGGAAAGACAGGCAGTTTTTATCACGGCTTTATGATAGAAAAACCGGGCATGGATATTATCGGTCACGGTGGAAATACGGAGGGATTTTCCTCGCTTGTACGCTTTGACACAAAATCAAAAACAGGTTTTGTTATGATGACAAACACCCAGCAGGACAGAATATATTCTTCAAAACTCCCCGAATTGCTTTACGGCTCGCCCGATACTGCATCATTGAAAACAGATAACTTTACAAAATACGACTTCTCGGGACATTACAAAATCACAGGCGGAGTGCTTGAAACAGGCTGTTTCAGTTTATACAGCTTTTTCGAGGATAATTTTGAAGTCAAGGAAGAAAACGGCGTATTTGTGGGAAATCTCGGAGTAACGTCTATTGAGCAAATATCTGATTATGCAGCAATTTCAAAGCTCATCACCGGCTCGGAAACAGTCAATTTTATACGTACAGACGAAAACGGCAATTTTACGGGCTTGGAAAACGGCTCTTTTGATTTTATCAAAATAAGTGACTTGGAATATTATTTAGGCTGGACTGCGTTAATACTTATGATTATCGGATTGGCTGTTTTGACTGTAATGGCTTTCATACATATTATAAGAATTAGGAAATTCAGGGGACAGCCCCAATTTTCATTTAAAATAACAGAAATGCTGATAGGAATTACTGCGGCAGCAATTTTACTTTGTATTGTTCTTATGCTTAATCTTGATATGCTTGATGATATAATAAGGGCAGTTCTCTGCATTGCGATTGCAGTTCTCTCGGCAGTACTTTTAGCCGTAAATATAGTGGCTTGGGTGAAAAAGCCCGATAAAAACGCAAAATTTGTTTTGCTTCTTGAAAATTTGTGCAGTATATTTATTATATTCGGTGTTGTTTACTGGAAACTGTTTCAGTTTTGGGGTTTCTGATATATAAAACAGCCGCTAAACGTGTATAAAGCGTTTGGCGGCTGTTTTGCTTTTGAAAAAAGCTTGTAAACAACACGTTTTTTGAAGTGCGAAAAAATTTTGAAATTTTTTTAAAAATTCATGCCCCTATCGTCAAATGAAAGTTGTTATTATAATCGAAAGCGCTTGAAAAGTAAAAAAATCTCGGGAGGCAAATACAGTGGAAGAAGAAAAACTTGCCGAAAGGCTGAAAAGCGGTGACCATAAGGCTCTGGAGGAGGTCACAAGAAAATATACTCCGTTGGTTTCGACAATCATTTCAAATATTTCCGCAGGCTGTTTCAGTATAGAGGATATTGAAGAAACCACATCGGATACTTTTATCACCCTCTGGTATAACAGGGAAAAAATACAGACTGACAAGTTAAAAGGCTTTATCTGCTGTATTGCTAAAAACAAGGCGAAAAATAAAATCAAAAGTAATCAGCGTCATCAAAATGTCGTCAGCATAGAGGGTATGGACTTTGAAGACGGGTTGAATGTATCTCAAGAGATAGAGGACAAATTCATCTCAAAGGCTCTGAAAGATGCTCTTGACGAGATAGGCGAGCCTGACAGGGAGATTATAATAAGACATTATTATTACTATCAGTCCTCAACGGTCATATCCGAAAAAATGCAGATGAACAGCGAAACAGTAAAGTCACGTATCAAGCGTGCAAAAGAAAAGCTCAAAAAGATACTTACAGAAAGAGGTTGGACAAAATGAAAAAAAAGTTTGTTTTTGACTCAATGGAGTCGGATTTTTCAGACATAAGCGAAGAAACGATTATTGAAAATACAGGTGTGAATACAGAAAGGGTAGTGAATACGGTTATGAAAGCAACAACAGCTAAGAAAATCAGACGTTTTACAAAAAGAGGTATTATAGGAATTGCGGCAGCAGTTGCGGCTGCGGTAGTGATAAGCACGGTTTCAGTCGGTGCGGCAGGCGGTTTTAATCAGGTATTCGGAAATTGGTTTGCAGGTCAGCCCAAATATGGTCTTTTCAGCGGAAGTAATGTTTCTACAAAAAGTGACAATCTTGCTGTAGAGTTTGAGGGAATTGCAGGAGATGATAATTTTGTTGGTGCTGTTATGCAGATAAAAAACAGTGACGGCAGTAAGTTCGTTGAAAACAACGACGGCAAATATATTATTTTCGGCTCAAATGACGTTGATGTAACACTTTCACCGATAGCCGCATTGTTCAGCGATAATTCCAACAGAGGCGGAAGTGTATGGTATGACATGAAAGATGAAAATACGATACAGGCTACTGCTTTGTATCAGGATTTTTCAAGCCATCTCAAAGGCGAGAGAATGACTGTAAAAGAAAATCAGCTTACAATCATGCATCTTGATGAAGAAATAGGCACTT
>Ga0310695_10010714_pt1 | contig 13322 bp, 7 predicted proteins | sample RumenRJG_04DNA_FD_203882 | JGI IMG/M metagenome (GOLD analysis project Ga0310695, IMG submission 203882) | Bovine rumen microbial communities from Lethbridge, Alberta, Canada - RJG_04 (v2) (version 2) | ecosystem: Host-associated > Mammals > Digestive system > Stomach > Rumen | place: Canada...
GCATTATAGGATGCGCGGGAACGAACAGTTCCAGAGCGCGGATAGGAGACAGACATCACTTGCTTCCCAGATCGGCGGAATCGCTTCGCGATGGCCTATTGACAATTGTTCTCATAGGAGTCCCCACCAGTGTTGAGGGGACAGTCCCCACCAGTGTTGAGGGTGGTAGGGTAAGGGACTGTCCCCCAGCAGGGTAGGGTAAGGGCCTGTCCCCCAGCAGGGTAGGGTAAGGGACTGTCCCCCAGCAGGGTAGGGTAAGGGCCTGTCCCCCAGCAGGGTAGGGTAAGGGACTGTCCCCCAGCAGGGTAATCGAGGTCTATTTGGTTAGGCAGTTCGTAGAGGGCAGTTCGGCAAGGACAGTTTCTGGGCGGGGACAGTTTCTGGGCGGGGACAGTTTCTGGGCGGGGACAGTTTCTGGGCGGAGACAGTTTTTGGGCGGGGATAGTTTTTGGGCGGGGATAGTTTCTAGGCTGGGACAGTTAGGTTGCGGTCTGGTTGGCGGGGGTCAGTTCGATAACGGATAGTGCTTGTCCATTGCCGCTGCGAAGAGGTCGATACCCTCGAGCGTTTTCGATATCTGCTTTTTGTTCTGTTCGTCGGGAACAGTCATGCGCCACGGTGCAGTGTAGATGCCCTTGAGGCGCTTCTGGTCTAGACGAGTCTTGCAGAACGAGACGAGCGCCTCCGCCGCATCGTCGCACGACCAGTTGGAGGTGCAGGGCAGGAGATCGTAGCCGGCGTCGTTGAGCGCAACGAACGATGCAGCGAGGTTGCGCTGGACGTCCCATGTGCCACTCTTCTTCTCGAATGATTTGTCCCAGAGGAGATGCTTGTCGCTGAAGTCTTTGCCATAGTACCACGGCGAGAGCAGAACGTCCTTCGGCATGCGGGCGAGGAACGCGTCGCGCCCATCGCAGATCTTGTCCGACCATATCACTGCGCGAGATCCATTGCGCTCGACCTGACGTACGGTGTAGAGGAGATCATGCCACCAGAGCTCGCCTTGACGGTAGACTGCGTAAAAGAGGTTCTTGCCAGCCGCGGGAACCTCCTCGTCGAAGCCTAGGTGGAATAGGGCCGGCTTGTCAAAGATTGCGCATACGTCCGCGATGATGTCCGCAATCACCTTGTAGTAGGCCTGAGAGGAGACCATGCGGTGGTAGTTCTTTAGCCAAGAGTCGTGGCAGGTGGATAAGTTGAGCTTTGGCATGGGCTCCATGCCGAGCGCACGGATGCGCGCGAGTTCGGCACGCGTCTTCTCCACGCTCCATGTGCCCGCCACCGCGAGTTCGGGATGGCTGGGGTAGGCTATGCCTTCACCGAGGTCAATGAACACAAGATTCATTTTCCTTTCGGCCGCATGGTCGACGGACTTCTTCCAGAGGTCGTCGCGGCACTGGAGATAGCTGTGGTAGGGAGTGCGACTGCCGGCAGGACCGAGCGGGTTGGGCCTGGTCTTCTCCTCTTCAGCACTTTTTGCGAGATCGTCAGGCCCAGCAGGATAGTCGCCCCACATGTTCGATCCGAGGTGGAGGAGCGCGCCGCGGTAGAAGGGGACAATCCCCGCTGCGCTCGCCGCGAATGCGCCACCGGTGGCCATAGCCGCCGTGCCGATGAATTTTCTACGTGTCGTCTGCATGTCTCCATCCTTTCGTTCGGTTTGCGGAAGTGGTCAAATTTTAACACAATTGCTCCGCTCAGTGCAAGTCTTCCGCAGGGAACTTTTCAATGAAAAGCACTTGCGGCCATTTCACAGGAGAAAAATAACCGTGGAGCGCATCGGCTGATTTTGATAGAATAAGTGCGCGGGGGAAAAAGGTTGATCGACGGGAGACATGAAAATGAAAAGAAGAACAGGTCTCGGCTTTGGCATGGCCGCGCTCGCCGTTGCATTGTTCGCGTTCGGCACGGCGCGGACTACGTTCGGCGCATCGTCGCTCGACGAGGCGCTCGACCTCTGCAGGCGCACGTACGACTACGTGGCGAAATCCATACCGGAGAAGGAAGCCCGGCGATTCGCGAGGGAGATGAAGGTCGACGAGAAGTGGGCTGCATCCGCGAAAAGCCCCGCGGAGCGCGCGATCGTCGAGAAGGTCGTTCGCCGTCTCCGCCGTAGAATCCTCTTTGCCCACCCTGACCTGCAGTTCGACCGCCTCCTCTGCGTGCAGCGCGACGTGCCGTTCTCGCAGTTCAACCACATGGTGGACCAGTATCTCGGACGTTTCTCGCACGCCGGCCCAGGACTCGTTGTGCTTGAGAACTGGCGCACCTTCCCAGAGAAGAAAGTCCTGCTCGCCGGCAAGTTGCCGGAGGGATGCGTGTTCAACCCCGATCTGCATTGGGACGCCGACCGCATCATATTCGCGTTCTGCGACCACACGCGTCCGCCAGAGGCCGATGCCGCGGCACTCAAGGTGCCGAAGATTCTTAGTCCAAAGGTTCCAGAACACCATCTCGTGCACCGCCGCTACTTCATCTACGAATGTGCGGCCGATGGTAGCTGGGTGCGCCAGCTCACGGGCGGTCCTGGCGATCCGATGGAGACTGTCGACGGAAGGCAGACCGTGCTGATCGAAGACGTCGATCCGTGTTATCTGCCGGACGGCGGGTTTCTCTTCTCGTCCACACGCTGCCAGACGTTCGGACGCTGCCACTGGGGACGCTACACGCCGAGCTTCCTCCTGTACCGCGGCGAAGTGCCGCCCGTGGGCGCGTCCGCTCCGTTCGACTGCCGCATCCGCCGCTTCTCCTTCGGCGAGGCGAACGAGTGGGAGCCTTCGGTGATGGACGACGGGCGAATCGCGTACACGCGCTGGGACTACATCGACCGCAATGCCATTCCGTTTCAGTCACTTTGGGCTGCGCGCCCCGACGGTACCGCGGTGTCGCATCTCTACGGCAACTGGTCGCGCAGCATCTACGTGGCTACCGAGGCGAAGAGCGTTCCCGGCACTCCGCTCGTCGTCGCAACAGGCGGCGCGCACCACGCGATCACCGGTGGATCGCTTTTCCTCTTTGACGCACGCAAGGGCGAGGACGGCTTCGAACCCGTCACGCGTCTCACGCCGGAAATACCGTTCCCCGAGAGCGAGGGCTGGAAGTTCCCAGGATTCTACGCCGCCCCCATGCCCGTCAACGACACGCTGTTCTTCGCGAGCTACACCGACGACCCTGGCTGGTATCCGCCAGGCCATCCGCAGCACGTGGGCGGAATGGCCGCATGGCCCGAATCCCGTTCGAGCGCAATATGGCTCGTCGACACTCTCGGCGGACGCGAACTCATCTACAAGGATCCCGCGTTCGGCACCTACAATCCGATCCCTCTCGTGAAGCGTAAAAAGCCGCCCGTTCTGGCGACCTCGCTTCCCCCCAACGCCGACAATACGGGTGTCTGCTACGTGGAGAACTGCTACGACAGCCGCCACGGCATTCCCCCCGGCTCGATTGCCGCTCTGCGCATAAACCTTCTGCATGGTCTTCCCATCGCCAGGCGCGAGACGCCCAACCTGTACAACGACATCGAGATACACAAGGAGCCACTCGGCACTGTGCCGGTGAACGCGGACGGTTCGGCGGCGTTCCGCATCCCCGCGGGCGTGCCGCTGCAGCTGCAGGCAATCGACACGAACGGCATGGCCGTGCTCACCATGCGCAGCTTCATCTACTCGCAGAAGGGCGAGGTGCAGGGCTGCACCGGATGCCACGAGGACAAACGCACGAGCCGCGCCGTTACGCGTCACATGGACGACATGAAGGTGCATGATCTGAAGAAGGAGGTGGACCTTGGCTATGAAGGATGCTTCCGCTACGCGCTCTCGGTGCAGCCGATATTCGACCGCAAGTGCATCTCCTGCCACGGCCTTGGCAAGGCGCCTAGCTTCTTGGGCGCGGAAGGGCACCGCCGTCTCGTCAGGGACAGGCAGGTGGCGTTCATCCACGGCTATGCTGAAACCGACAGATCGCGTCCGCACGACTACTTCGCCGCCGCAAGCGCGCTCACGAAGCGACTGATGGCCGGGCACGGGCCGAAGCTCACGCCAGAGGAATGGCGCACGCTGATTCTATGGATGGACATGGGCGTGCCCGAGTATACCCTCGGCGGCTACGGATGGAACCGTCCGGAGACACGGGCTGTTGATCCAGAAGGAGAGAAGGCGCTGCGCGTGGCCGTTGCGGCGAAAGTTGGCGCGGACGTTGCGGCACAGCCGTTCGACGCGCTAGTGAACCGCGGCGACGAGACGAAGAGCCGCCTCTTGTGGCTCTGCCGCGCAGAGGACCGCGATGCGCTTCTCGCCCTCTGCCGCAAGGCTCTGAAGCCGCATCCCGCTTCGGACGTGCAGGGCACGTGCGGACGCGACGACTCATGCGAGTGCCACAGCTGCTGGGTGCGCCGCGGCGGCTACAACAAGCCGAAGCGCTGAGAGCAAGCAGGTACTAGGCACTAGGCGCCAATAAATGCTATAATATTCCCGCTATGAAAATACTAGGTGATCCCATATTCGCAAAGAATCCCGACGGAACTCTGAAGTCGCGGATCGGCACATTGTTCTTCCGCACGCCCGGCCTCGTGACGGTGCGCGGAGTGCACGCCATGCAGCGCATCGCATGGACGCGCGAGCTCAACCGAATGCGCGCCGAGGAGGGCCGCCCGGAGCTCACCGAGGCTGAGGCGATGGCCGAGTGGAACGACTCCGCCGACCTGCTCTTCACCGACGACTGCGTGTACATACGCCCGAGCCCTGGGCGCATCGATCTTGCGTTCAAGGCGGACGAAGTACTGCAGACGCTCGTCTCGAAGCGCAGAATCCGCTTCCTCAACACCCGCTCCGCCGAAGTCCGCGACGCGCTGCGCGCCCGCGGCGAGAACTGGCGCATGTCGCGCTCGCCCCAGAGCGCGGAGGAGATCGTGAACGCGATCAAGAGCGCGCGCGTGGCCATATCGCACGAGTCCATCTACTACTACAACGGCCACACCGGCACACGCTGGCTCACCGTCGGCAGCTTCGAGACCGTATCGGCGCTGGGCGGCGACGCCTTCCGCGCGCAGATGGCCGAGATCGTGCACGGCCTTGGCGCGCTCAACCGCCTTGGCCAGACCGAGGTGGCGCTGTTCCCGCCTTCGCTGGACGCCGAGGTGACACGGGCAATGCGCGCCCTGAAGCCGGAAGAGATGGACGACGCGTCGCTGCGCGCCGCCGTCGCGGCCGTGGCAACCAAATGGCGCATGGCCCTGCCCGCCGCCCTGCGCGAGGAGACGACAGACAACTTCGAATGGCGCGCCGAGATGAACGCCACGCTCTCCGCCGTCCCCAACGCCACCGAGGTTGGCGACCAGGAGCTGATACAGGGCATATCCCCCGAGTTCTACCGGCAGATAGAGTGGCTGCCCGGCGGCCGCATGGAGAACGGCGAGCTGATCTTCGACTCCGTGTGGGACGAGGCGAAGCGCACCCAGGAACCGGCGCTCCTCGAACTGTGCGACCACCGCGTGCGCTCGATGCTCTTCAACTTCGTGCGCCTTGTCGGCACTCTGGAATACGCCAACATAGGGCGCATCCCGCGCTCCCTCGCCCGCCGCCCGCTGGCGAACGCCCGCCGCGGCGACGTTTACATCCTCCAGTGCAAGGAAAAGGACGCCAAGCCGAGGGCCTACATCGTGCGCTTCCAGAAGTGGGGAGTCGCCGAGCACCTCGACGAAGGCAAGGACATGCTCCGCTCCATCTTCGAGGCAAACGACTACGCCGACTACATCCTCGACCGTCGTCTCGCATGCCGCCAGCTTGGCATGAACCTGCCGCACCATCTCTTCTGCGGACAGTTCGCCGAGAGGTATTCCGGGCGGAACCAGTACGATGGCGCGCACGTGCGGGCCAACTACTACGTCAGAGCCTACATATCCGGCGTCGCCTCCGACAAGATTCCCCCCGAGCGTTTCCGCAATCCGGCCTTCGCCCTTGGCTTCGCCAGGCTGATGGGGCGTGCGGCCGCGATAGACCTGGTTGTCGGGCGCGCCGCAACAGAGACGGGGCAGAGCCTCTTCGACACCAACTACGAAGTGCTGCAGTGCGGTCCGGACGGTCTGCCGCGCGGTCTCGTGGTGACCGACCACGCCGGCTCGTTCGTGAAGTACCGCGAGCCGTTCCACGAGCTGGTGGCTCCCTACGCGAACGTCGTGCGCCGCCGCGAGAAGTTCGTAGGCGACTTCGCCGCCTTCGCGAAGGCGTACGTGCAGGCCTTCGAGCAGGGGCTAGCCGATGCGCAGACCGCGTACCGCGCCAACAGAAGGGCGTTCGACGAGCTCTTCCTGCATCGTCCGTTCGACGAGGCGGGGTCTGGCGCGTTCCGCTGGTGCAGCATCCTCAGGCGTCTCGATGAATGCAATCCCGCCGAAGTGGCCGATCTTCTCCGCAAGGAGATCCAGAAGTGACGGAGGAGAGCAGATGAGATTCAAGATCGCCTTGCTTTCCATGTCTGCGGCCTGCGCGGTCTTCGCTGGCGCGCAGGGGCACGGCCCTGCCGACTTCAAGGTCAGGCTTGCAGAAGTGGGGGTGATGTCGGCTAGCGACGATGACGCGGAGAAGCCGAAAATGCTTCCGCCCGATGCTCGCATAGTCGTGCCGCCCGGGAAGCTTGCGGTGTTCCATCTCAGGTACGACTTCCCCGGAGACGTCAAGTCGAGGCTGTTTCTTGGGCCGAACTTCAAGGAGTCCGAGCTGGACGAGGATCCGTTCGGCACAAGCGGGTCGGGACTTTTGTCCGGCAAGGGCTCGATCACGAAGATCATCATTCTCGGCGCAGGCGGCGCAGAGCCGTACAAGCAGGCTCTGCTGCTGAAGTCGGTGAGAATATCCGGCGAAATCGAATCGGCCAAAGGCGCGCCGCGAAACAACTCGTTCTTCATCTGCGATGTTCCTGTGAACGTGCTTTTCGCGGACAAGGAAGAGGACGGCAAGAGGGCGAAGGTGCTTGAACCAGAACCCTCGCCTGCGCATGATCCGAAGCTCGGCGTCGTAGATTCCGCGAAGGTGGCCAAGGCAAAGTCGTCCACGCCGCGCGGCTTCACGGATAACCTCGACAAGGCTCTTGCGAAGGCGAAGACCGAGGGCAAGCTCGTGTACGCCTGCTTCTCCGGGAGCGACTGGTGCGGCTGGTGCATGAAGCTCGAACGCGAGGTGCTGTCGAAGCAGGAGTTCATCGACGGCGTGAAGAAAGACTTCGTTCTAGTGTTCATAGACTCGCCCAACGACAAGTCACTTCTCTCCGAACACGCGAAGGCCGCCAACGAGGGCCTTGTGACGAAATACCGAGTTGACGGCTTCCCCACGGCTCTCATCCTCGACGGCGACGGCAAGAAGATCGGCGAGACCGGCTACAGGAAGGGCGGCGCCGCGAAGTACGCCGAGCATCTGATGGAGTTCAGGAGGAAATGAGAGTCTGCGTGCTGGCGGTAGCCGCCGCCGCGTGCCTGGGAGCGCGCGCGGAAGCGGTGAAGGCGTACTCGATGCTCACGCACGACGGGCGCAGACTCGTCTCGCACACCGTGGGCACGAACACGGTGTTCGCGCTAGTTGCCACGAATCAGCTGCCTGCCAACTTGCCGCCCGTGCGCGAATGGACTCTCTACGCCGTCAAGTCGGCCCACACCGACATCGGCCTCCACAATTCGCAGTACATCCAGCGCCACGGCACGGTGCGCCGCATCGACGAGGCCCGCCGCCTCATCGCCGCTGATCCCGACGACTCCGATCCCGCGGCGTTCCGCTACGTGGCCGAGGGCACTTGGTTCTGGGGCAACTACCCCAAGGACCGCGGCGAGGCCGAGGCGATGGCCGTAGTCACGAACGAGATCGCCCGCGGCCGCCTGGACGTTGGCGTCACATGCGCCGGAAACCACACTCACCTCTACGGCTTCGAGGAGCTGTGCCGCAGCATCTACACGAAGCGCGAACTTGAAGACCGCTGGGGAATCAAGACGCGCACAATGCTGATGACGGACAACCCCGGCATCTCGTGGAGCATAGTGCAGCCGTATGCCGAAGCGGGCGTGGAGCATGTCCTGTTCAGTCCGAACCACTGGAACCCGCATCCGTCGACGATCTGGAAGATGGACGAGAACCGTCGGTGGAAATGGAACAACCCCGATGCGGGAGGCGGTGGAAGCCGCATCGACGTGCGCTGGGATAGCGCGATTCCGATGCTCTTCTGGTGGCAGGCGCCGCAGAGCGACGCGCGCCTGCTCGTGTGGACGTGTCCGCATTACGGACGCGGCGGCGAGCCTTTCGGCATCATCACCGCATGGAACAAGATGAAGCCGATGGCGGAGAGCGAGCCGATGATGGCCCGTCAGCTCGCGAAGATGGAGGCGCGCTACCCATATGACGTGTGGCTCTTCGCCGACTACGAGGACGACGAATGGCCCTCGACCCGCCAGGCCGATCTCTTCAAGAAGTGGAACGCGAAGTGGAAGTGGCCGCAGCTCAGGACGTGCGGACGCCTCGACGAGCCGTTCGACCGTGTCAAGGCGCGGTGGGGCGAAAAGATTCCCACGCTGCGCGGCGAAATGACGAGCGGCTGGCTCCAGCACGCCGCCTGCACGCCGGATCTTCTCGCCCGCAAGATGGCGGTGGACAGGGGACTTGCGCGCGCCGAGACGCTGATGTCGGTCATTTCCGCCAAATACAAAGAGGTGCCCAGCTACAAAGAGGCGTATCCTGCGGAAGACTTCCGCCGCGCGTGGGACGCGCTCATCTGGAACGACGAACACTCCTACGGCGTAAGCGGCTATCAGGGGCGGCGCGTGTTCGAGACGTGGATGCAGCACCGCGACTGGATCGAGCGCGCGGAGCACACGGCGCTGGACGGGATTCAACGGGCGATTCCGGGATGGATCATCCATAACGGCAATCCCAACCCAGTAATCTGCCGCGACGGCACGACCGAGAACCGCTGGTATCGCGTGGCCGTGACGAACGGCGTGCTTTATTCGATCTACGACAAGGAACTTGGGCGCGAACTGCTTGAAGGCCCCGCAAATGAATTTCGCTACACGCGCGACAATCACAAGACCTGGACGACGGGCGACGAGGCCATGCGCGCGCTCGGCGCTGAGATGGTGCAGCGCGTGCGGCTCGCCTCAGACGAGAAGAAGATCGTCCTCGAGACGACGTTCCACCACGCCCGCGACCTCTTCAACATCAACCGCTACGACCGCTTCGGCTACATGGCCTTTCCGTTCGCCGTACCGCAGTTCCGCTTCGCGGCGCAGCTGAACGGCCCGGTGATCGATCCCCTTCGCGACCAGAGCGGCCTCACATCAGATGCCTACACGGCGGTGCGCGACTGGTGCGCCGTGGAGAACGGCGAGTTCGGCGTGGCGCTCGTCATGGCCGACTCGTGCCTGACGGAGTTCGGCGAGATCCATCCCGACAAGACGTGCTACGGCGGGCCGGTGAAGTCGTCCGGGATCTATCCGTATCTCTTCACGGACTGGCTACAGATGCACAATCCCGACGGCGACAGCTTCAATTTCCGCTTCCGCTATGTGATCACTTCCTACAGCGGCACGTGGCAGAGCGCGCACATTCCGGCATTCGCCGAGCGGGCGCTTGACGATCTCGATGATACATACTACGGGTCTTACTTGCCCCTTTCACGGTATGACCTGAGCGTGGACTCGCCTGCATGGAACGTACAGCTGCTCACGCTCAAGCGCGCCGAGGACGGACGCGGGCTGATTGCGCGCTTCCGCGAGCGCGAGGGGCGTCCGTGCCGGGTCACCGCGAGCCAGCACCTTGCGTCGGACGCGGAATACACGCTCTGCAACGTGATCGAGCGCGACGTGCGCAAGCTTGACGGATTCGCGTTCGACCTTGCCCCGTTCGGCTATGCGACAATCAGGATCGACGCGCCGTCGCTGCGTTTCGCCACGAGGCCGCCGAAGGCATCGCCGTTTGCATATTCAGGATTGATCACGGAGCCGCGCGCTGGACACGGCGCGAAAAAAGGACAGATGTATCTGCTCTGGGGCGTGAACGCGTCGCCGGAATGGGATCATGACGACCTCTATCGTTCGTCGAAGCGCGATTTCACGTGCGACGCCTCCACGTTCGTCTCAAGCGTCACGAACGAAGCGCCCGACGGGCTTGCATACAGGATCATGCGCCATGAGGACCTTGGACTTGACCATCATGCGCGCTATTGGTACCGCATTGTGCCAGTTTTTAAGGATGGTAGCAGAGGCGAGCCGAGTGCGCCGTTCGGTGGCATCACCCGCGGCGACGAGTCGCATTGACGGAATTTCCGCTTGAGGGTGAAAGGCGGTTTGTGATAGAATAAACTTCGTCTTTAACGGCATCAAAAAGGAATTTCAAAAATGAAGGCGATAGTTAAGACAGGTCCCGGGAAGGGCGTGGAGCTTGTTGAGAAGCCTATGCCCGAGATGGGCATCAACGACGTCCTCATCAAGATCAAGAAGACCGCCATCTGCGGCACCGACGTGCACATCTACGAGTGGAACGCCTGGGCGGAGGAGGAGATACGCCCGCCGCTCACGATCGGCCACGAGTACGTGGGCGAGGTCGTTGACGTCGGCTCGAACGTGAAGAGCGTCAAGGTGGGCGAGCGCGTCAGCGGCGAAGGGCACATCGTGTGCGGGCACTGCCGCAACTGCCGTGCCGGCCAGCGCCACCTCTGCCGCGAGACGAAGGGCGTGGGCGTGAACCGCGACGGCGCTTTCGCCGAGTATCTCTGCATCCCCGAGACCAACGTGTGGCACTGCGACCCCTCGATCGACGACGAGCTCTACGCCATCTTCGATCCGTTCGGCAACGCCACCCACACGGCGCTCAGCTTCAACATGGTGGGCGAGGACGTTCTGATCACCGGGGCGGGGCCGATCGGAATCATGGCCGCCGGAATCTCCAAGTTCGTGGGCGCTAGGAACGTGGTGGTTGTGGACGTGAACGACTACCGCCTCAACCTCGCCAAGCGCCTCGGCGCCACGCGCACCGTGAACGCCAAGCGGGAGAAGCTCGAAGACGTTATGCACGAGCTTGGCATGGTTGAGGGCTTCGACGTGGGCCTTGAGATGTCGGGCGCAGGACCCTGCCTACACCAGATGATCGAGACGATGAACACCGGCGGACGCATCGCGCTGCTCGGCATCCACGGGCTTGACACCAAGGTCAACTGGAACCACATCGTGTGGAAGGGCCTCAAGATCAAGGGCATCTACGGGCGCGAGATGTTCGAGACCTGGTACAAGATGGGCGCGATGATCCAGGGCGGGCTCGACATCGCACCCGTCATCACGCACCGCTTCAAGTACACAGACTACGAGAAGGGCTTCGAGGCCATGATCTCCGGAAAGTCCGGCAAGGTGATCCTCGACTGGGAATGACCGCCTCGAAACCAGAAACCCGAAACTCGAAACCCGAAACCAGAAACTATAAGGACCCCCATGTACGCCAAATTTAAAACTCATCTGCAGGAGACGATCGCCGACCTCAAGGCAAAGAGCCTCTACAAGAACGAGAAGATCATCGCTACCCCGCAGGGCGCGCGCGTGGTGCTTGAGAACGGCACTAAGCTTCTCAACATGTGCGCGAACAACTACCTCGGCCTCGCGAACCATCCAGAGATCATCGAGGCGTCGCGCGAGGCGACCGCCAAGTACGGATACGGAATGGGGTCCGTACGCTTCATCTGCGGCACCGACACTCTCCACCGCGAGCTCGAGCGCACGGTGGCCGACTTCGTGAAGACGGACGACTGCATCCTCTTCGGCTCGTGCTTCGATGCGAACGGCGGCGTGTTCGAGGCGCTTCTTGGGCCTGAAGACGCGATAATCTCCGACGCGCTCAACCACGCCTCGATCATCGACGGCGTGCGCCTCTGCAAGGCGAAGCGCTTCCGCTACGCGAACGGCGACATGGCCGATCTCGAGAAGCAGCTGCAGGCCGCAGACGAGGCTGGCGCAAAATACAAGCTGATCGTGACGGACGGCGTGTTCTCGATGGACGGCATAATCGCGCCCCTGAAGGGCATCTGCGACCTTGCCGACAAGTACGAGGCCCTCGTGATGGTGGACGACTCGCACGCCGTCGGCGTGCTGGGCGCGACTGGCGCGGGCTCGGTTGAGGACTGCGGCGTTACTGGACGCGTGGACATCATCTCTGGCACCTTCGGCAAGGCTCTCGGCGGCGCTTCGGGCGGCTACATCGCCGCGCGTCAGGAGATCGTGGACATCCTGCGCCAGAAGGCGAGGCCCTACCTCTTCTCGAACGCCGTTCCGCCTCCCGTGGCGGCGGCGTCCATGAAGGCGATCGAGCTCGTGAAGACGCGCCCCGAGCTGCGCGCGCAGCTGAACGCCAACGCGAAGCGCTTCCGCGAGGGAATGAGCGCGCTCGGCTTCGACCTCGTGCCTGGCCATCACCCCATCGTGCCCGTGATGCTGGGTGATGCGGCCGTCGCCGTGAAGATGAGCGAGAACCTCTACAAGAACGGAGTCTATGCGACAGGATTCTTCTATCCAGTCGTCCCGATGGGCAAGGCGAGAATCCGCACGCAGATGTCGGCCGCCCATACGCCTGAAGACATCGACTTCGCGATCGAAGCGTTCGCCAAGAGCCGCTGCTGATCATCGTGGCTGGCGAGGAACAATCAAACTGTCCCGATGGGAATTTTGGTAACTCCTCTCTTCCTGTTCGTTGCTATTGGTTTGGCAGCGTTCATTGTGCGTTGCATGGCGGGCGCCATTGCGAAGCATCCGCTAAAGATGTGCGTGCTTCGCAGCGTACCTTGTTGGCGGCTTGTTGCGCTTCTGCCGCTCGCCGTTGTGTGCACTATCTTGGCTTTTCGGAAGGGGCCGCCCCTGCGCACAGATTCAGATCCGCCGGACGATCCGGAGGCCGAGCTGCGATTCTCTTCGATCACTGTCACCTCGAATTCCGTCACGCTCGAAGTCGCCTGGCCCACGAACATGTTTCCGTTTGGAACGACGCTTGACCTCTTCACGGCTCCAACGCTCACAAGTCGTTGGGAATGGTTTGAGGCTACGGCCACGGCGGTGTCGTCCACGAGCAACGTGTTCTCCGTCTCGCGCACCGATGCGGACACGAACGGCTTCTTCCGCGTGAGCGACCGTAGCACGTGCGCTCTCACGATGTCGGACGCCGACTGTGACGGCATCCCGGATGTGTACGAGCTTGCGAACGGCACGAATCCGTACGTCCCGGACTATGCAGCTGCGCCGAAGATTCTGGCAGGTGTGGAGGGAGGTGTGTCAAACCTTGCCGCAGCGCTTGCCGCGAGTGTCCCATACT
>Ga0310695_10010716_pt1 | contig 13321 bp, 9 predicted proteins | sample RumenRJG_04DNA_FD_203882 | JGI IMG/M metagenome (GOLD analysis project Ga0310695, IMG submission 203882) | Bovine rumen microbial communities from Lethbridge, Alberta, Canada - RJG_04 (v2) (version 2) | ecosystem: Host-associated > Mammals > Digestive system > Stomach > Rumen | place: Canada...
CCTCTGTTGATTTTCCTTTAAAAATGGGCTAATTTCTAAGGGATAGCTTAACTTAAACGTTTTCAGAGAGGGCCTGTCATGCAGTACGGATACTTCGACGACAAACAACGGGAATACGTCATTACCACGCCGCGCACCCCGCTTCCATGGATCAATTACCTGGGCAGCGAGGATTTCTTCACGCTGCTGAGCAATACCGCAGGCGGATACAGTTTTTACCGGGATGCCCGGCTCCGCCGCCTGACCCGCTACCGCTACAACAACAGTCCTCTGGATTCCGAGGGCTTCCGTATCTATCTCCGGGACGGCGAAACGGTCTGGAATCCGGGATGCCGGCCCTCCGGCACGGAACTTGACAGTTACTGCTGCCGGCACGGTCTCGGATACACCATCCTGGAAGGCAGAAAAAACGGCGTTTCCGCCCGTCAGGAATTTCTGGTGCCGAAGGGCGATGCCTGCCTCCTGATGCGCGTCACCGTTCAGAATCAGACTGCGGCGCAGAAAAAGCTCCGCCTCTTCCCTTATATTGAGTTCTGTCTCTGGGATGCCATGGACGATTCCACCAATTTCCAGCGGAACTACTCCATCGGTGAGGTCGAGGTCAAGGGCGCCGCGATCTACCATAAGACGGAATACCGGGAGCGCCGGGACCACTACGCTGTTTTCTGGGCAAACCGTCAGCCGGACGCTTTCGATACCTCCAGAGACGCTTTCCTGGGTGTCTACGGCAGTCCCGCCGCGCCGGAGGCCGTCTCCGGAGACGGCTGCACCGGCAGTATGGCCCACGGCTGGCAGCCCGTGGCAGCGCAGCAGTTCGATCTCTGCCTGGCGCCCGGAGAGGCCTGCAGCATCATCTTCGGCCTGGGATATATCGAAAATCCTCAGGAAGAAAAATGGGAAAGCCCCGGAGTCATCAACAAGACGAAAGCTGAAGCGATGATGGCACGCTACGCGGACGATGCTGCCTTCGACAGCGCCATGACAGCGCTCAGAGAGTACTGGACCGGTCTCCTGTCCCGCTTCCAGGCTTCCACCGGAGATGAAAAGACCGACCGCATGGTCAACATCTGGAACCAGTATCAGTGCATGGTGACCTTCAATATGAGCCGCTCCGCCAGCTATTTTGAGAGCGGCATGGGCCGGGGCATGGGATTCCGGGATTCCTGCCAGGATCTTCTCGGTTTCGTCCACATGATCCCGGAACGCGCCAGGGAGCGCATCCTGGATATTGCCGCCACACAGTTCCCCGACGGCAGCGCCTACCATCAGTACCAGCCCCTCACCAAAAAGGGCAATCTGGCGGTGGGAAGCGGCTTCAACGACGATCCTCTCTGGCTGATCGCCGGAACCGATGCCTATCTCCGGGAGACGGGAGACTTCAGCATTCTGGACGAGCCGGTGGATTTTGACAACGACCCTGCCCTCGCCAGACCCCTGATGGAGCATCTGCGCCGCAGCTTCAATTACACCAGGACCCACCTCGGTCCCCACGGGCTGCCGCTCATCGGCCGCGCAGACTGGAACGACTGCCTGAACCTGAACTGCTTTTCCGAGCATCCCGGGGAGAGCTTCCAGACCACCGGCCCCAGCGAGGGTCCTGTGGCGGAAAGCGTCTTCATCGCCGGCATGTTTGTGAAATACGGCCGCGCCTACACGGAGATCTGCCGGCACCTGGGCCTTGCGGAGGAGGCGGAGGACGGTCTCCGCTCCATCGCCGCGGTGGAAGCGGCTGTACTGGAAGCCGGCTGGGACGGCGCATGGTTCCGGCGCGCCTATGACGCCTTCGGCAACGTGGTCGGAGGAAAGGAATGCGAAGAAGGACAGATCTTCATTGAGCCCCAGGGCATGTGCGTCATGGCGGGGATCGGGAAAGAGACAGGCCAGGCCGCCGCGGCGCTGAAGAGCGTCGAGGAGCGTCTGGATACGAAATACGGCATCGTCCTCCTGCAGCCCGCCTACGCAAGATATCATCTGGAACTGGGCGAGATCACCAGCTACCCGCCGGGCTACAAGGAGAACGCGGGCATCTTCTGCCACAACAATCCATGGATCGTCTGCGCGGAGGCGGAGCTGGGCCACGGGGACCGCGCTTTTGAGGTATACCGCCGCACTGCTCCCTCCTATACGGAGGAGATCAGCGACATCCACCGCACCGAGCCCTACGTTTACAGCCAGATGATCGCGGGGATCGACGCCCCGACCTTCGGGGAGGCAAAGAACAGCTGGCTTACCGGCACCGCCGCCTGGACTTTCCTGAGCATCAGCCAGGCGATCCTCGGGATCCGTCCTGCCCTGGACGGCCTTGAGATCGACCCCTGCATTCCTTCCTCTCTCAAGAGCTTCGCCGTTACGCGGGAGTTCCGCGGCACAGTCTACCGTATCTCCGTCGAGAATCCGGAGGGCGTCCGGAAGGGCGTGAAGCAGCTTTATGTGGACAATGTCCTCCTGCAGGGAAACCTGATTCCTCCCCAGGCTCCCGGCAGGAGCACAGAGGTGAAGGTCATCATGGGATGACCGAAGCGTTTATCTCAGCGGGGATCTTCTTCCACGGAGATAACAAAGGAGCGCATCCTCAGCGGATGCGCTCCTTGTTTTTGTCTTTCTGTTCACCTGAATGTTCCCCGGAAAAAGTCCGGGGGCCTGCCCGTCAGCGCTTCTTGGTTCCCAGGTAAGCCGCCTTCACGGACTCGTCGTTCAGGAGTTCCAGTCCGGTTCCCGTCATGCTGATCTGGCCGGTCTCCAGGACATAGCCCCGGTCCGCGATGCGGAGGGCCATGTTGGCGTTCTGTTCGATCAGAAGGATGGTCACCCCCTGCCGGTTGATCTCCTTGATGATGCTGAAGATGTCCTGCACCACCAGCGGCGCAAGGCCCAGGGAAGGCTCGTCCATCATCATCAGCTTCGGACGGGACATCAGGGCACGCCCGACGGCCAGCATCTGCTGTTCTCCGCCGGACAGCGTGCCGGCGTACTGCCAGTAACGCTCCTTCAGGCGCGGGAACAGACTGTAGACCCACTCGATGTCCTTGTCGATCTCTTCCTTGTCTTTCCGGAGGTAGGCACCGATCTGCAGGTTCTCAAGGACCGTCAGGTCCGAGAACACTCTTCTTCCCTCAGGCACCATGGCGATGCCGGACTTGAAGATGGCGTCGATGGACTTGCCGATCATCTCCTCCCCGTTCCAGACGACGGAGCCGGAGGCTGCCTTCACCAGGTCGGTGATGGTGCGGAGGGTCGTGGATTTCCCGGCGCCGTTGGCGCCGATCAGTGTGACGATCTCTCCGTCCTGCACTTCCAGGCTGATTCCCCGGAGGGCGTTGATCCCGCCGTAATTCACATACAGATTTTCGATTTTAAGCATCGTCCGCCACCCCCAGATACGCATCGATGACGCGCTGATTGTTCTGTATCTGCTCCGGTGTTCCGTCCGCGATCAGCTTTCCGAAATCCAGCACGTAGATCCGGTCGGAGATGTCCATGACCAGATCCATGTGATGCTCGATCAGAAGGATCGTAAGGTGGAACTTGTCACGGATCTCACCGATGAACTCCGTCAGTTCCTCTGTCTCCTGCGGGTTCATGCCGGCTGCCGGCTCATCCAGAAGCAGAAGCTTCGGATCCGCCGCCAGCGCCCGGGCGATCTCCAGCCGGCGCTGCTTTCCGTAGGGAAGGCTGGTGGCCAGTTCATTCTGCACGTCGGAAAGCCCGACGATCTCGAGCAGATTTCTGACCCGCTCCCGCTGGGCTTTCTCTTCGTCCCGGTTCATCCGCAGCATGGCGCTGATGAAACCGTGCTTTGACTGATGGTGCTTCGCGATCAGCACATTGTCGAACACCGTCTGGGTCTTCCACAGACGGATGTTCTGGAACGTCCGTGCCATGCCGAGGGAAGTGATATAGTCCGGCGTCGGATCCAGGACCCGCTCCTTTGTGTAGTATTCCCCGATCTCGCCCTTGTAGAGCTTTTTCATCTTGCCCTGGGGATGATTGCGGATGATGGTCTCGTCGCGGAACGCGACCCTTCCGTTGGTGGGCTGGTACACGCCGGTGATGACATTGAAGGCAGTGGTCTTTCCGGCGCCGTTCGGACCGATCAGCGCGACGATCTCTCCTTCGTTCACCACCATGCTGAGATTATTGACTGCCACGACGCCGCCGAACTGCATGGTGACATTTTCGACTTCAAGGACTCTCGTTGTCATCATGCACCTCCTTTCGGGGTCTCATCCGGAGCCGCTTTGGTTTCTTCGGCCGCCGCAGCCTTCGCTTCCGCTTTGATCTTCCGCTTTGTCCGTATCCCGCGGATCAGATCCGGGAGCTCCTTGTCTCCCATGATGCCCTGACGGAAGAACAGCACGACGACCATGATGATGATGGAGAATACCACCAGACGGAAACCGTTCCGGAAGATCCCCGGCGCGTTGATGCCGAGGAAGGTGCCGGAATCCAGGCCTCTGAGCCACCACTCCGACGCGGAGATAAAGAGCATGGCGCCGATCACGGAACCCGTGATGGAACCGATGCCGCCCAGGACCACCATCAGAAGGATCTCGTAGGTCATGGCGGACTTGAAGTTGGACGCCTGCGCGATGCTCAGCACCATGGCCATGCAGGCTCCGGCAATGCCGGCGAAGAAGCAGCTGATGCAGAAGGAAAGCATCTTGTGCTTCGCGAGATTGATACCCATGGCTTCCGCGGCGATCTCATCATCGCGGATCGCCTTGAAGGCTCTGCCGTAGGTGGAATTCACCAGCAGGACGATGAGGCCGATGCTGACCGTGGCGATAAACACCGGCACAAAGGTGGAAAAGCTCAGCGTTGTCCCGCCCAGGTCCAGCTTGAAGGTGGAGATCCTGGCGAAGCTCTTCAGAAGGTTTGAGCCGTTGGTCAGCGGTCCCAGCTTGCCCCACTGACAGATGGCGCGCATGATCTCCGCGAAGCCCAGGGTCGCGATGGCAAGATAGTCGGATTTCAGACGGAGGACCGGAAGGCCGATGAGGAAGGCGAACAGCGCCGCCAGCAGTCCGGCAATGGTCACAGCGATCCCCACGCCCAGCACCGTGCCCAGCGGACCGGCAAAAGAGCTCAGAGTCTCCGGGATGGAGAAGCGGACGATGGCATCGTAATACTGATAGACCGTATCCCGCGCCGAGGAGGGGATGGTCAGGATCGCGTAGGTATAGGCGCCGATCAGCATAAATCCTGCATGGCCCAGCGAGAACAGACCGGTAAAGCCGTTCAGAAGGTTCATGGAGACCGCTGCCAGCGCATAGACGGAGCCCTTCTGCAGCACCGTCAGCAGCATGGAGAGGCTGCTGGTGGGCTTGATCACCTGATCCAGGATCAGGACGACCAGAAGGAACAGTCCCGTAGCGGCGAGTATCTTCAGATTCTTATTTCTTTCCGAAGCAGTCATTTTCTTCACCTCCCGTCAGACCTTGTCCGTGGACTTCTCGCCGAACAGACCGGTGGGCTTGAAGACCAGGATGATAATAAGCAGAACGAAGGTGAACGCATCGGAGAAGGTGGCAAAGCCCACCTGGTCCATGATGACCCCGCGGGTCAGGAGGATCGTGTCCAGACCCTTGATCAGGCTCTCACAGATTCCGATGATGAAGGCGCCGATGACTGCGCCCGGGATGGAGCCGATGCCGCCGAACACTGCCGCGACGAAGGCCTTCAGGCCCGGCATACCGCCGGAGGTGGGGACCACGCCCGGATAGTTGGTGAAAAACAGCATAGATCCGACAGCCGCAAGGAAGGTGCCGATAATGAAGGTCGCCGAGATGACGTTGTTGATCTTGATGCCCATGAGCTGTGAGGTCTCAAAGTCCTTGGACACCGCGCGCATCGCCATGCCGAGCTTCGTATGTGTGATCAGCCAGACCAGCACCGCGGAAAGGAACACGGTGAGGAAGGGCGTGATGATCGTGACCCGCGTGGTCTGCATTCCGAAAATGTTGACGGAATCAGAGATCCACGGGATCGCGGGATAATTCTTATTCAGGCCGCCGGTGATGTAGAGCGCCAGGTTCTGAAGCAGATAGCTGACGCCGATGGCGGAGATCATGACGGACATTCTGGGGGCGGTACGCAGCGGTTTGTAGGCCACGCGCTCGATGGTGAAGCCCAGAAGCACGGTGAAAAGGATCACCAGCGGAATCGCGATGTACAGGGGCAGCGCTGCCGCCAGGTACACCATCATCAGTCCGGCTACCATGAAGACGTCGCCGTGGGCGAAGTTGATCAGGCGGAGAATGCCGTAGACCATGGTATAGCCGATGGCGATCAGAGAATACTGTCCGCCGACGGAGATTCCCGAGATGATATAGGGAAGTATGGTTTGTCCGAGACTCATCTTGTTTCTCCTTGAAGTGATTTAAAACAATGCAGCGGGAGCTGCCCGCCCCCGCTGCGATGTTCTTTCAGGCTTTGGAAATGATGCGGTTTACTCAGCCTTCGCCACAGTGACGAAATCCCATTTTCCGGTTTCGGTGTTGCACTTCTTGACGACTGCGCTGTCTCTGTTCGCGTCGCCCACCTCATTGAAGGAAATTTCGCCGGTAACGCCGGTGTACTTCAGGCTCGGGAGGACCTCCAGGACCTTGGTCGGCTCCGTGGAGCCGGCTGCCTTCAGAGCTTCGAGTGCCACATAATATGCGTCATATCCCATTGCGGTGACCGCTGCCAGCTCGTCGTTGCCGCCGTTGTTGGCCTTTGCGGTGCTGTCTCCGTTGATCCACTTCTTGATGCCTTCGTCGAAGTTGGCGTTTGCGCCTTCCTGATAGAAGGTGGTGACACAGATCTCGACATTGGTGCCCTTCGCCGCGTCAAGGATGACGTTGGAATCCCAGGTATCGCCTGCCAGGATCGGCATGCCGATGTTCTGTGCGGCTGCCTTCGCGATGATCTGCGCCGCTGCCTCGGTGGAGACCGGGGAGAAGAACACGTCGCAGCCCTGGTTCTGGGCGTTGGTCACGTAGGTGGAGTAATCGGAGGTGCCTTCCGGGAACTGCTCGTAGATGCAGTTGTCCTTGCCGAAGGCCTCGATGAAGTAGTTGCAGAGACCGCCGGAGTAGTCATCGCCCTGCTTCGCCAGGCAGTATGCCTTGGTGGCGCCGAGATCCTTCTTCGCGTAGTTTGCGAGGACCGTGCCCTGGAACGGATCCAGGAAGCAGATACGGAAGTAAACGTCGCATCCTGCGGTGACCTGCGGGTTGGTGCAGGTGACGCCGATGGCCGGCATCTTTGCGTTCAGGAAGGTGTCGCCTGCCGCGATGGAAACGCCGGAGCCGTAGGAACCGAGGACCAGGGACACGCCGTTGGAGATCAGGGTCTGCGCTGCCGTCGGAGCCTTATCGTTGGAAGAAGCATTGTCCGCGTACTCCAGCTGGACCTCGTAGGTCTCTCCGCCGATCTCGACGGTGGGCTGCTCCTGGTTCGCGTACTGCATTCCAAGGATCTCCTGCTTTCCGCCTGCGCCGTTGTCGCCGGACTGGGGTTCAAAGACACCGATCTTCACGACCTTGTTGCCGGAAGAACTGCCGCCGGAGCTGCTGCCGCCGGAAGAACTGCCGCCGGAAGAGCCGCCGCAGGCTGCAAGAGATGCTGCCATCACTGCGCTGAGTGCCAGAGCCATAACCTTTTTCATTTTCATGTTCCTGTCCTCCCATTTGTTTTTTGTATGCATATTCCCGGGGAATATGCATTTCAGTTGATAATTATACCACAGAGAACAGGATGTGACCACATCAGGCTGACATTTGTTTTCCGTGAGCGGATTTTCTTCGGTCAGGCCGCGTCCGGCAGTTTCTTTTTTTCTGATCAGCAGTTCTTTACACTTCCTTCACTGCAGGTGCCGGATCACCGTCCTGCCGGATCGCAATATTCAGGATGATGGCGCAGACCGCTGCGGGGACGATGCCGGAGCCGCCGAAAATGTAGGTGACCCACTTCGGAAGCATCGCCAGCACGTTCGAAGTGGTGCCGAGGCCGTAGCCGAGGCCGAGGGAGACCGCCACGATCGTCACGACACGGTTCGTCACTCCGTCCCTGGTGATGAGCTGGATACCGCTGACCACGATGGACGCGAACATCATGACTGCCGCGCCGCCCAGCACGGACTGGGGCATGATCTGGATCAGCGCGGCCAGCTTCGGGCAGAATCCGCACAGCACCAGGAAGATGGCTCCCATGGAGATCGCGTAGAGGTTGACGATCTTCGTCATGCCGATCAGGCCCACGTTCTGGCTGAAGGAGGTGTTCGGCAGCACACCGAACAGGGACGCAACGGAGGAACCGAGACCGTCGCAGATGACGGAGCCGGAGAGCTCCTTGTCCGTCGCCTCTCTTCCGAGACCGCCCTCGCAGATGCCGGAAGTGTCGCCGATGGTCTCCACCGCGGTCACGATGAACATGATGGTGACCGGAATGATGGCGCGGAGATCAAAGATATATTTCACCGGCATGAACTTCGGAATCGAGATCCACGCGGCACTCGCGACATTGCCCCACTGCAGGACCCAGGAATGGGTCAGCGTATTTCCCTCAAACTCGAAGGTCGTCGGAAGGACAGCGCCGAGAACCGCACACAGTACATAGCCGATGATGATACCGAAGAGAATGGACGCCGAGGAAAAGATCCCCCTGGTAAAGTGCTTCAGCAGAATGATGGATACCAGCACGGCCGTGCCCACCAGAAGGTTGACCGGATCTCCGAAATCCTTGTTGCTGTTTCCTCCGCCGAAGGAATTGATGCCGACGCTGATCAGTGAAAGACCGATGGCCGTCACGACGGTTCCGGTGACCACGGAGGGGAAGTATTTTCTCAGAGGCTTCAGGCAGAAGCCGAGGACCGTCTCAAACAGTCCGCCCACCAGGCTGGCGCCGAGGATAGCGCCGTAGGCGATCACCCCTCCGCCCATAGATGCGCTGATGCCGTTCATGACGCCGATGAAGCCGGAGCTGGTCCCCATGACGATGGGGAGCCGTCCGCCGACGGGGCCGATGGTCCAGAGCTGGACCAGGGTCACCAGACCCGCGATCAGCATGGCGTTCTGGATCACGGGAACCATCAGGCCGAGATCCCGGAGCCCGCAGGCTCCGCCCACCACCAGGATCGGGGTGAGGTTTCCGACGAACATGGCCAGCACGTGCTGCATGCCGAACAGGATCGCCTTCCCGAGGGGAATGCGTCCTTCCAGTTCGTATTCCGAAGTGTAGCCGTTTGTTTTTTCTTTCTTGTCTGCCATTTTTCTTTCCTTTAAAAAGCTTTAACAGGCTGCCGCGTTATTATACCATCTCTCCTTTTCCATGTTCATCCCGCAAAAATTTACAGTTTTTTTATATTTAGACCCGCCTTGCTTCGTGGGATTCCCCATCCGGGCGGGCCATCCGGGTGTCGCCGGTCTTCCGCGCGGCTTTATTTTCCTTCCCCGTACAGCCAGGTGCAGCCGGAATTCACGCCGTTCACGATCCTGCGGTATACGGCCATGAAACCGGAAGCCGGATGATCCGCCGGACGGCTGATATTCTGAAGTCTTTCCCGGAGTTCCCCGTCACTTACCTCCAGATGAATGCTGTGGCGGTCGATGTCGATCTCGATCATGTCCCCGTTCCGCACGGCCGCGATGGGCCCGCCGTCCCAGGCTTCCGGCGTGACATGGCCGATGCACGGCCCCCGGGTAGCTCCGGAATAGCGCCCGTCCGTCACCATTGCCACACTGGTGTGCAGGCCCATGCCGACCAGCATTGCCGCCGGGATGGACATCTCCCGCATCCCGGGCCCGCCCTTCGGGCCCTCATAGCGGATGACCAGCACGCAGCCTGGACGGATCTGCTGATTTGCCATGGCCGTCCGGAGTTCGTCCTCGGAGTCGAAGCATACCGCGGGTCCGCGGTGGCGGAACATTTCCGGGACGACGCCGCTCTTCTTTACCAGACACCCGCCGGGCGCCAGGTTTCCGTACAGGACCGCGTAGCAGCCGTCGGGATACAGCGGATCTTCGCAGGAATGGATGATCTCCGGGTCCACCGGCCGGGAGAAGGAGTCCAGGAAAGTTCCCACCGTTCCTCCCATGGCCAGGGCGCATTCCGGATACAGATACTGCCGGATCGCCTTCATGGTGGCGCCGACGCCCCCTGCCTTATAGTAGTCACAGAGATTGTACCTGCTGCTGGGTTTGAATTTCGCGACGCAGGGGACTTCCCGCTGGATCTCGTCAAAGCGGGCCAGATCCATTTCGATCCCCATGACCTCCGCCAGGGCACAGATATGGAGCTGAGCATTGGTGGAGCCGCCTGTCGCCGCTACATGGCGCAGGCCGTTGATGATGCTCTTTTCCGTCACGATATCCCGGAACCGGATCCCTTCCTTTGTCAGGGAGACGATGCGCTCTCCCACCGTTCTCGCCATGCGGTATTTTGCGCCAGAGCAGTAGAGCATGGTAGTGCTGTCTATGGGACAGACGCCGATCACCTCCGCGAACACGCCCATGGTGTTGGCGGTCCCGTACATGGAACAGGTCCCGCAGGAATTGCAGATGTTTTCCCGGAAGCGGGTAAAGGTCTCCTCATCGATCTTTCCCACATTGCGGGACCCGATAGACTCCTTCAGATCAGGTGTCACATAGGTCCCCTCCGGCGCGTCATAAGGAACCATGCTTCCGGCAGTCAGGAGCAGCGAAGGCTTGTTCAGCGCTGCCGCCGCCATCAGCATCCCGGGAACGATCTTGTCGCAGCTGCAGAGAAAGACCATGCCGTCAAAGCCGTGGGCTCTGGCCATAGCTTCTACAGCGGAGGCGATCAGATCCCGCTGGGGCAGGATGGTATGCATGCCGTCCCCCTGGGCCATCCCGTCACAGGGCGCAGGCACATTGAATTCCGCCGGGACGCCGCCGGCTGCCCAGATGCCTTCCTTCACATGCTCCGCCAGTTCCCGGAAGGGACGGTGTCCGGGATTCACATCCGTATAGGAATTCGCGATCCCGATGATGGGTTTCTTCAGATCCTCCGTACGGTATCCGCAGGCATTCATCAGCCCGACAAAATATCCCTCCTGCGGGTCGTCCGGGTTCCGGTTTCCTTTCCACTGATCCATGACGTTCCTCCTCAGATCCATGCTGCATGGTTTTCATCAATCTAAAGTATAAAACAGATTTTTATCCGAATAAAAGCAAATTCTGTTTCCCGGACAATACTTTTGCTTTATAAAAAGGCACCCTCTGAATCTCTTCAGAGAGTGCCCTCTGTTCCGCAGACGTCATCATTTGATCCGGTATCCTGAGATATCAAACAGGGATTCATTCAGACTGCCGTCGATGGAATGGATGGTATACAGTGTTTCCCCGAGATCGGCATAACCTCCGTAGACCGGCGCGCCTTCGATGTAATACACCAGTCTGCCGTCCTCCGTGAAGCAGAAAGCGGCTTCCGGCTCATATTCCGTCGCCGGGAAGATCTCCGCCGCATAGACGGAACCGTTGATCTCCCGGGTTCCCGTGGTGCCGCCGCCCTGTTTGAGCTTCTTGAAAATGGCCATATAGATGTCATCCATGAGAATGATCCTGTCACGCACGGATTCCGAGTAGATCTCCGTGACCAGGTCTGCGGTCTTGTCCTCCGGATACAGGTTGTAGACCTTCCCGTCTTCGACGTAAACCACCTTGTTCGAGGAATAACTGCCGTAGACAGTTGTCTCGCTGCTGTAATACCGCTTTCCTTTTCCCTGGACATCAATGGTCTTCACTGCGTTCATGTAACCGGGCTTTTTCTCATAGACCATGTGGATCCCGGCTTCCGGATCCATGCTTTTCCAGAGCTGGTACAGTCTGGTGTCGGATTCCGGCACCTTGTACTGATCCTCTTTCATTTTTGCGAGAAGCTCTTCCTCTGTCATCAGCGGATAAGCGGAATAGTCCGCCCCTTCCTTCGCGTACAGAAGCAGTGTCGCCCCGGTTCCCATGATATCCATCTCAAGGATGCCGCTGCGGACCGCACAGTCGCAGCTGCTGCCGTCCTCCATGACAATGCTGATCACCGAATCCGCCGCATTGCCGTCGATCATCTCGGCGGTCTTCTCCGCAGTCTTCCACTCCGACACGCCCATCGTCTCGTCGTCCATCGTCATGGACCCTTTTCCGTCCGCTGTCAGCACAAGGACGGAATTCGCCCCCGCCACTTCATTTCTGACCGTATAGCCTTCACTTTTCACGCCGAACAGTGTGTAGGTCCCTTCTGTATCAACGGCGCCGTAAGCGGAGAACCCGGTGAGGACCAGTGCTGCAATCAGGAACGGAATGATTTTTCCAAACAATCCTTTTTTCATGTCTGCCTCCTGCCTTGTCATGCGTCACATTAAGTATCAGTTTAATTATACAGGGAACCGCTTTCCGGAAAAAGCCGGGGCAGTCTTTGTCATTGACATATCATGAATCACAGATCCCGGGATAAAAACCCGGTGCCGCAGTGGTCTGCGGCACCGGGTTTTCAGGATATGTTTTAGTCATTCCGGATGGATGATTCCGGCGGATCAGCCCGCCAGGACCTTCCGGATGGTACTGCGGACCGCGCCGGGTCCGGCAGTCAGTTCCGTAAAGATCTCTTCCACCTTCTCCCCGACGCCTGCTTCATAGAGGTCGGTTCCGAAGATCACGCTGTTCGAGAGGATGGGGCGCAGGGTATCTCCCACAGTCTCCGGTGCGCCGACGCGGATGCCGGAAAGTTTCTCCGTAAGCTCGCGGTTCAGCGGGTCCGGAGCCAGCTCATAGGGCCTGCCGGCATCGTCCGCGGCAAGGATGTAGCGGAGCCAGAGAGCCAGGGCCAGCGGGATCGCGGTGAGTTTCTCCGCGCTTCCGAACTTTTCACAGTAGGACTTGATGGTCTCGCCGAAACGGATGGAGATTCCCTGGGAAATATCCACACAGAGGCGGAGGCAGGTATCGCCCAGATAAGGATTCGGGAAGCGTTCGTTCAGGCACTCGCCGATGAAGGCTTCCGGGGAGAGGATGCCCGAATCCGGGACCACCTCCATACCCTCGGCATAACCGACGCGTTCCGCAAGCTTCCGGAGATCCGGATCCACGATCACGTCGGAGAACAGGTCGTAGCCCAGCATCACGCCCGCCGGTCCCAGCGCCGAATGGATGGGGTTCAGGCACACCGTCACCTTCATCCGCTCCGACTTGCTGACGGTATCCCGGTCGGTCATGTAAACGCCTGCCTTCTCCAGCGGCGGCCTGCCGTTGGGGAAGCTGTCCTCCACCACCAGATACTGGGCCCGCTCCGCATTGATAAAGGGGGCGATATAGGTATGCTTCCCGGT
>Ga0310695_10010720_pt1 | contig 13315 bp, 9 predicted proteins | sample RumenRJG_04DNA_FD_203882 | JGI IMG/M metagenome (GOLD analysis project Ga0310695, IMG submission 203882) | Bovine rumen microbial communities from Lethbridge, Alberta, Canada - RJG_04 (v2) (version 2) | ecosystem: Host-associated > Mammals > Digestive system > Stomach > Rumen | place: Canada...
CTGCGTCAATAAAAGCATAGGATGCATAAGCGGCGGCTTCGTTGCCGTCCATCGTTTTCATGATTGCCATAGATCGATTCCCCTTTTCATTAAACTCATCAATACATCATTCTGTTTTGTGATTTCTAACTAATATCATAATGAGCCATTATAATATTATTCACTTTATTATATCGTATCAACGACTCTTCCGCAATGTAAAACTTGTTGTATTTTGTATTCTTACCAATCACAAATATTATGATATAATATTATCGAAAGAAGGTGATGTCTTTGAATATTTTACTTACACTGCTGAATGAAAAACTACAAGATCTGCTTCATGCGGAAGCGGAAATTACCGAAAGCAAAACGGAAACGCTGCTGGTCTACGCAAACCCGTATGGCGGAAAACCGCTGCAGGTACTGTACCGGCCCGGAGAAGATTTTAAAGTGACCCTGAACAAAACGCCCCGCTATTACCAGCAGGATTCCACAAAACGTCTGCTGGCCGATGTGGCCAATTACGCGGAAGGAAAAACTGTTTCCCTGGACTGCACGGACCACAACGGCGCCGAAAGCAGATCGGACCGCGTCGTCAACGCTGCCGACCTGGAAGGCATAGATTTGGACGCTATCATTGAACTGGCCGTCCGCGTCAGTCTGCTGGACAGCGTCGAACTGAAAGACCTGCTGGCAAGCGGCGGCACGGTCAACGCGCATTTCTGGAACGCCAAAAAGGATTTCCGGTACCGGCAGATCGGGGACCGGCTGGAAAAAATCTGATCCAGTCTGTCCGGCTCTCTGTTGATCCGGTTTATGTCCGCAACGTTCAGTGCGTAAAACGCAACAGTAAAAAGCAACAAAAAAACGCGCCTCTGCAAACAGGTAAACCCTGTCCGCAAAGGTGCGTTTTATTTCATCCAGCCAAGCTTGTCCGCCAGGTACGCCCCCGTGCCCGCCGCAACCGAATTGAGCGCCGAACGGCAGCCGTCCAGCAGCCACTCGAACATCAGCAGCGGAACCGCAGCACGCAGCGGCAGCCCCAGCATAAAAAGAAGAAACAGCACGTAGTACAGCCCGCTGCCCCGGTGTTTCATCCCCGCCAGCGAGAACAGCAGGATCCAGACAAAGAAACCGACGCCCGGAAGCGCGGATACCGACATGCCAACGTAACGCGCCGCCAGCATACAGGCAATTCCCAGATACAGCACCGTGCCTGTTTTGCCCAGCAGTTTTCCGCAGCGCCAGGCCGTCCGGCCCGCTTCTCCTGCAATCCCCATGCGCTGCAGACTGTGGAGAGCCTCCCCTTCCCCGGAGCCGGAAGAACAGGCGGTAAAGGCCTGCAGCAGGACCGGTTTGAAGTTGCGCAGGAAATGCGCCGGGCAGTCTTTGCCGCAGTGACGCAGCTGGTATCCGTAAACCAGCGTTCCATAAGCCGCACAGCAGAAAGCCGTCACCAGGGCCAGTTTCACACCGGGCCACAGAACAGCCAGCCCCCGGATCCCGATCATGGGGCAAAGGAGGAAAAACAGACCCAAAGGCAGCAAACGCAGCAACAGGGTTCCCGCATAAGCAGACACATCCCCCAGGGAACGGAACAGCCGGCGGGCTTCTTCTCCCTCCGGTCCGATTTTCACCGCGGCGGCACCGGTCAGCACCAACAGCAGCAGCGCCCATGGCACGATAGGCTGGAGCCAGCGCAGGCCGAAATCGGAAAAACCGGCAAAAACGGCCGGGATCTGTGCAGACCCGGCAATGCTTCCCGCCGCCAGACCAAGGACCGCGGCGCCAATCACCGCAATGCTGTGGAAAAACCATAACCGTGCAGGCGACGAACCGTCAGACCGCAGCTGCAGCCGCTGCATCACGCCGGAAACAAGATTCAGAAAAACGATGGGAAGCGCCAGCAGGAACAACAGCTTCAGGTAGGCCATGCCCACCGAATACAGCATCACATACACGCCGCGCCCGGCGCCCGCGAGGTTAAGGATAAGACCCGCCAGAACGCTTATGATGAACGAAGCGATCATCAGAACCGTACTATTCAATTTTAGATTGACCGGTATTCCGTGAATCTGCATGGTCCGCCCTTCCTGTTAACACAGCGCGATATAAAAAAAACAGCGCCGTCCTGTAAAAAAGCCGGTTCCTTGCGGTTCCGGCTATATAGTTCTAAAATATGGTGCGGGCGACAGGACTTGAACCTGCATGGATAAACCGCCAGATCCTAAGTCTGGTGCGTCTGCCAATTCCGCCACGCCCGCAAAACATTTTCTAATGTATTGTCAGCTTTTCACTCTCATGGCTATGCTCATTACCTTGCGTTCGTTTGCGTCTTTCCCGCCACTCAATCCAAACTGCAAACTCCAGCCATCTGCTTCATAACCAACTATACAAGGGCCCTGATAGTTTTTATCATCCGTAGATATACGGTTATTGTTTATATCCAGACATTCATCAGGCTCTCCATACGCTTTTTTCAGTTCCGCGCCGGTAGAACCGGTTTTGATGCCGGCTTTTGTAGCAACCGTTATGTCGCCGTTAAGGGCTACGCTTAATACCTGCTTGTCACCGGCCAGCGCCGTATCTACCAGGAACCATGTCGCATTCCCTTCTTTAACGAAATAATATCTGGAATACTCGTTCGACTGCTCCTGACGCACCGGTTGTCCGTATTTCGCAATTACTTCAGCAAGGGGTTGCCCCAGGCGGATATTTCCAATCACAAAATCCTCTTTCGATACTGCAAAGCAAGTACCTGTCGCCATAATTGCCAGCACGGTTACAACAGTCATTACTGATTTTTTGATATTCATGAGAACGGCCTCCCTATAAAATCCGGATGGTTTCTTACATTTGTGATACCTAATTATACTATCCTTTTTGTTCTTCTTCAACAGTTTTCGCATTCATGTATTTGTTCTTCTTCCTCATATTGCGAACCCCTTACGCCTCGCACTGGTGTGAAAAAATAAAAAACGCCCGCGTTAAGCAGGCGTAACGGAAGAACCGCGCGCCGGATTTTAAAGTTCCGACACGCGGCTTTGCGTTTTAAAAGAAATTCAGATTATACATAACCGGCTATCGTTATTTTCCCAGCTTCGCTTCGATGGCAGCCAGCCGTTCTGCCAGTTTGGCATTCTCTGCTCTCAAAGACTGGATTTCTTCGCCCTGCGCCTTAATGGTTCTCGCCATTGCTGCCTTGCTGGTGTTCACTCCTTTGTCCAGCGCGAAGCTCACGCCGACATTCAGCAGGTTTTCTCCGTTGCCCAGGCTACCGCCCATACTGAACATCACCTGGTCGTTGGGACGGTAGAACACGCCTAACGCCATGGCGTTGGCGTCCCGGTAATTGCCGAAGCCCGCCGCCATGCTGAACTTTCCGTCCGTGTCCATCGGATGCAGCGCCGCCAATGCCGCCGCGCCGGCGCCGATTTTATTCACCTTGCTGTCCACATCGTTGATGCGGCGATAAACCGGCGCTAAATCCGCGCCGCCGCCTCCGGCTTCGATCATCTCTTTAACCTGTTTTACCGTGGTGGCATCGCTGTCATCCGTGCCGGGCGCCACATTTTTAATCTGCCGCTCTTTGCCTTTCGCGCCCACGGATACCGCATTGTCCACGCCTTCAGAACCGTCGCCCAAAACAACAGCGTTCTTCGCACCGGTGCTAACATTGTTACCCAATACAAAGGTGTTGTCGCCGGAAACCGTGTTGTTGTTACCAAACGCATAACTGTTGCTGCCGCTTACTTCACCGGGATCGCCGAAGGCGCCGCTGTTTTTACCGCTGACCTTTAACCCTGTACCGATGGCAATGCCGTTGGGCGTAGATACCGTGGAACCTTTGCCGATAGCAATACCGTTCGTTGCACCCTTTTCCACGATGCCGCCTAAAGCTGCCAGAGAATTTTCCGCAAGCGCCTGAGAAGAATCACCGAAGGCGGTAGCATAATCGCCGCCGGCAACCGACTTGTTGCCCCAGGCCGTAGCAGCTTTCCCGCGGGCTTCTGTTTCTATACCAAACGCCGTAGACGCGATGCCGCTGGCCGTGCCGCCTTTGTAAGATTCTTTCGCGCCATCATCAAAATAACCGCCCCAGGCTGTAGCACCAGAGGCGCTGGCTGTTGTTTCCATCCCAAAGGCTGTAGCTGCGATACCACTAGCTGTACCGCCTTTGTGATATTTTTCTGCTGTCGGATCTTCATCTGGATGATAATAATAACCGCCCCAGGCTGTGGAAGCGGCACCAGACGCTACTGATGCATTGCCCCAGGCCGTTGCTCTCCTTTCAGATGCCTCTGTAAGCCAGCCCCAGGCAGTAGAAGTATGGCCGGAAGCCGTTGCACGTGAACCCCAGGCTGTGGCTTGTTTTGCAGATGCTCTTGTGTTTGTTCCCCAAGCAGTAGAGTTTTCACCCCCAGCTTCTGCCAACTGACCCCAGGCCGTAGAACGGTTACCAGATGCCGTTGTATCTACGCCCCAAGCTGTGGCCCTGGTTGCAGATGCCGTAGTTCCTGCACCCCAAGCCGTAGATGTTTCACCTAACGCCTTTGTATCTATTCCCCAGACTGTAGCATCTTCACCCTCTGCTATTGTGTTAGTACCCCAAGATGTCGAATTGAAACCCTTTGCTGTTGTCCATATTCCCCAAGCCGTGGCATCTTCACCCGAGGCTGTTGTGTTATAACCCCAGGCGGAAGACTCTGTCTCGGACGCTGTTGTGTTATTACCCCAAGCCGTGGAATAGTCACCGGTGGCATTGGCATAATGGCCCCAGGCGGAAGACTCTGTCCCGGACGCAGTAACTGAATTGCCCTGAATTTTAGCACCGTCGCCATCCGGCGCCCCCCACGCAACCGGGCTACTATACCCCCCCACGAGATAGGCGCCTAACACTAATGAACAAATAATCCGCGCCGCCAGATACTTTTTCGTTCTTCTCTTTGTCATGGTCATGTCATCCGCCTCCTTATCCGGTTGTAAAAAAAACAATTAATTATTTATTAAAATCATTTCTCCTATATTAATTTTAACCTATTTCAATAAATGAATCAAATTAAAAAAGTGTATACTTTTTAACATTATTATTTATATCGTTAACATTTACAGTAAAATAATTTAGGGGCCGGCCCTCTGTAGGACCGACCCCGTTTATTACCATATTATTCTACTGTTACAAATCGCTGTTTTGGACTTTTTGGCTTATCCGGAAGCGTATATTTCAATTTTCCCATATCCAGCAGCGGCTGAATAATGGCCGACATTGTATAATACTGCGACTTCCCGGTAAATGCAGTCCATTCTTTTTCCGCAAGCCCGGCGCCCTACTCCTAAAACCCCAGAGCCTGCATAAGTTTCAGCACAAAGGGCACTGCCAGAAGGCCCGGCAGGTAGTTCAGCACTTTCAGTTTCGTCAGCTCCAGCATGTTCAGGCCCAGGGCCAGGATCATCAGGCTGCCGGTGCAGACCAGTTCGGTGATGAGTGTTTCGGACAGGTAGGGGGCAATGAATTCCGCCAGCAGCACGATGCTCCCCTGGAATACCAGGGTGAACAAGGCCGAGCCCATGACCCCGATGCCCATGGCTGCCGTCATGGGAATGCCGGCGATCATGTCCAGCAGGGATTTGGTGTACAGCATGCCGAAGGCGCCCCGGAGCCCTGCGTCCAGAGAGCCTACAATGGTCATGGCTCCCACGTTCATGATAAGGCAGGAGGTGACAAAGGCCTGGGCGATCTTAGCGCCCTGTCCTTCCCCGGTAAAGCGGGAAGTCAGGCGTTCCGCCCCCCGGTTCACACGGCCGTCAATGTCAAGCCATTCGCCGATGACAATGCCAATGATGGTGGATAATATGAGAATCAGTATATTCTTTTCCTGCAGGGTGCCCTGCAGGCCGATGACCACCGTACAGAGCCCCAGCCCTTTCATCATGGCCGCCGCCAGGGATTCGGGGATCCCCTTCCGCAGGAAGAGCCCGATGGCGGAGCCGATGAGGATGGCAATAGTATTTACGATAACTGCAAACATAAACGTAAAATCCCCTTAACGCAAAACGCAGAAAGCAAAAAAACGTTACGCAACACTTTTTACTGCAGTTTTACGTTGTATGCTAAAGATACAGCTGTGCTCCGCCTCCATAGGCAGAGTTGCCTTTATTCTGCATCTGTTTCTTCCGTGGCAAACAGGGCGTCCACAAACTTTTCCGGTTCAAAAGGCCGGAAGTCCATAATGCCTTCCCCTACGCCGATCCATTTTACCGGCAGACCCAGTTCTTCCCGGATGGCTACTACCACGCCGCCCTTGGCAGTGCCGTCCAGTTTGGTCAGCACCACGCCGGTGACCTTGGTGGTCTCCGTAAATACCTTGGCCTGGGTGATAGCGTTCTGTCCGGTAGTAGCGTCCAGCACCAGGAACACTTCATGGGGGGCTTCGGGAATCTCCCGCTTGATGATGCGGTCGATCTTGCCCAGTTCGTTCATCAGGTTCACCTTGTTGTGAAGGCGTCCCGCCGTATCAATGAAGAGCACGTCCACATTCCGGGCCTTGGCCGCCTTTAAGGCGTCAAAGACCACGGCTGCCGGGTCGGCCCCTTCTTCGTGGGCAATGACGTCGCACTGGGCCCGTTCACCCCAGATCTTCAGCTGGGCGGACGCGGCTGCCCGGAAGGTATCCCCCGCCGCCATCATCACCTTGTAATTGAACAGACGGAAATAATTGGACAGTTTCCCGATGGTGGTGGTCTTGCCTACCCCGTTGACCCCAACGATGAGGATTACCGTAGGATGGGCCCCGATGCGGGTCCGTACCCCGTCGTCCTTCAGCATGGCGGCGATCTGTTTCTTCAGGAAGGGCAGCACGTCCTCCGTACCTTTGATCTCCCGTTTCTTGGCCGCCTGGCGCACGTCCTCAATGAGTTTTTCCGTGGTTTTTACGCCTACGTCCGCCGTCAGCAAAATCATTTCCAGCTCTTCCAGGAAATCCTCGTCCACCTTGGCAGACATACCCACAAGCTCGGTGATCCGCGCCGTAAAATTCTGTCTGGTCTTGGACAGACCTGATTTCAGTTTCTCAAAAAAGCCCATGGAATTACTTCCTTTCTCTTTGATCTGTAACAGTCATTTAAAACCAATTCTTCTATGTAAAATATGCAAGTGCATGCACACCGTTTTTTCATGGTCCCCATTCCCTACTATACCGATTCTTCCACCAGCTTGTCTGTCATGCGGACAGAGAGGATCTTGGACACGCCGGATTCCTCCATGGTGACCCCGTACATGACGTTGGCCGCTTCCATGGTGCCTTTCCGGTGGGTGATGACGATAAACTGGGTATTGGCGGCATAGCCTGCCAGAAATTTGGAAAACCGTTCTATGTTCGCGTCATCCAGAGGCGCGTCGATTTCGTCCAGTATGCAGAAAGGCGTAGGATGATAGCTCAGCAGGGCAAACAGCAGGGCAATGACCGTCAGGGCCCGTTCCCCGCCGGACAAAAGGAAGAGGCTCTGGAGCTTCTTCCCGGGAGGCTGTGCCTCGATGTCGATGCCGGATTCCAGTATATCCTCAGGGTCCGACAGTTTCAATACCGCCGTACCGCCGCCGAAAAGCTGCACGTAAGTGCTCTGGAAGAAGCCGTTGATCTTGCCGAAGGCTTCTTTGAACCGTTTCGTCATGCCCGAATTGATCTCGGAAATGACCGACTGCAGCTTGTCCCGGGCCTCGCAGAGGTCCGTATACTGCTTCTGTAAAAACTCATACCGTTCGCTGACGGCTTTGTATTCTTCAATGGCCCCGGGATTGACCGGACCCAGTTCCTCAATCTGCCGCTGGAGGGAGGACTGCATCCGCCGGAGGGCGGTCTCGCTTTTATCCTCCAGCACCCCTTCGGCCCGGGCTTCTTCCTTGGCCTCCGCCAGGTTCACCTTATATTCCGAGGTAAGCTGGTCCAGGGCGTTCTGGTAATCGCTTTCCAGACGGGCGTTGTCCACCTCGTTCTGGTGCACTTTGGCTTCCGCTTTCCCCAGCTCACTACGCAGGGTCTTCAGTTTTTCCCCTTCCGCTCCCTGCTGCTGGGTCAGCTGAAGACGCTGCTGGGAATAATCGTGCTGGCCTGTCAGGATGTCCTGCAGTTCCTGCATCAGCTGTTTCGTCTGGTCCGCCAGCTGTACTTTTTTCTCTTTACAGCCGCTAACGACGTTCTCCAGTTTTTCCCGTTCTTCCGTATTGGCGTTAAACTCGCCCTGGAGCCTTCCCAGGTCCCCGTCCAGCTGCTGCATGCGGTCGTTGGTAAGCTGCCGCTGGGCGGCGGCTGTCTCCGCCTGTACCCGGGCATCCTGCAGCCGCATGGCCAATGTTTCCAGGGCGCTCTTATCGGCCCCGATCTTTTTCTGCAGCTCATCCAGCAGGGCTTTGGCTTCCGTATTGGCCGCCTCCATTTCCTGCAGGGGCTTCCGCTTGTCCGCCAACTGCTGCCGTACGGCCAGATACTCGTTGGCCAGCTGGCTGCGGGTATCCATGGCTACCTCCAGCTTTTCGTTCTCCCGTTTCAGGTCGTCGGCGATCCGCTGTTCTTCCGCCTTTATCTCCGTAATACGAATATTCCGGTTCTGTACGGTCTGGCGCAGTTCCTCCAGCCGTTTTTCCCGTTCCTTTAATTCATCTTCCAGTACTTCTTTTTCTTCCTGTATGGAAAGCAGCTCTTTGCTGCATTTTTCCAGTACCGCTTCCTGGTCCTTCACGTCCCGCTCCCGGGACAGGTAACCGGACTCCTTTTTCTGCCGGCTGCCGCCGGTAAGGGAGCCCCCTGTGTTCACCTGGTCCCCGTCCAGGGTCACTACCCGGAGGCGGAAGCCGTTTTTCCGGGCCGCGGCCAGGGCATGGTCCATGGTTTCCGCTACCAGCACCCTGCCTAAAAGAAAGCGGATAGCGGGCCTGATATTTTCTTCACAGTTCACCAGATCCGAAGCAAAGCCTAAAATGCCCGGCATCTTTGCCAGGGCCTTTTCTTCCGCCTTCAGCACCGGTTCTTTAATGGTATCCAGAGGCAGGAAGGTAGCCCGTCCCCCCTGGCGTTTCTTTAAATACCCAATGGCCTGCCTGGCCCCTTCCGCCGAGCGGATCACCAGGTTCTGGGCGCCGGCCCCCAGGGCCGTTTCCACTGCCGTCACACAGGCCGGGTCTACAGAGATAAGGGCAGCCGCAGGGCCGATCACTTCGTCCCGCCAGGGCTCCCGGCTCTGCATCACGGTTTTTACCCCGAAGCCGAAGCCTTCCAGGGACTGCTGCATATCCCGCAAAAGATGGAGACGGGACTCCACCCCTGCGATCCGGTTCTGGCATTCATTATACCGTTTTTCTACGGTCTGGAACAGGCTCCGGCGTTCCGCCGCCTTGGCCGCCAGGTTTTCCCCTTCCCGCATATAGCGGGCAATGTCCTGCTCCAGTGCCCCTTTACGGCCGACGATTTCCCGCTGCTCTTCAGACAGGTCTTCCACCCGTTTTTCCGCAGCGTCCACATCTTCTTTCAAGCGGTTCCGGCGGTTCATACGCTGTTCCTGAGCCGCTTCCATGGAACGGATCTCGTTGCGCAGCTCCACCATCTTCCGCATATCTTCAAAGTTGCTGTCGGTCAGCTCCTGTATCTTTGCTTCATTGTCCTTCTGGGACTGCTGCCGTTCCGCATGCTGCTTTTCCAGATCGCCTACCAGCCGGGCTGCCTCGTTCTTTTTCTCTTCCAGCACGTCGAACTCTTTGGCGAGCGTTTCCATCTGGGCTGTCCACTGGTCGATCTGGGCCTGTAGTTTTTCATTGCGCTTTTCCAGATTCCCCTGCTGGCGGATACTCTGGGCAATACGTTCGTCCAGCACCGCATCTTCGCCCTTTACCCCTTCCAGGGCTTTTTCCTTTTCCGTTATGCCCGCCTGGATATGGGACACCTGGTCGTTGAGGGCGTCCAGCTCCTGCTGCAGCCCTGTCAGAACCGCCTCCTGACGGCTCACCTCGGTACTTTTTTCCAGAAAGACCCGGTTGCAGTTTTCCTGTTCCTGCTGCAGCTTTTCCCGGGCGCTCTCGATGGTTTCCACACGCTGGACGAACTGGGTGAGCCTGCAGATCCGCAGCTTCCCGTTCAGGGCGTTGTATTGTTCCGTTTTCTCCGCTTCAAGGCGCAGGGGCTCTACCCGTGCCTCCACTTCGCTTTTGATGTCGTTGATGCGGGTCAGGTTGTTGGCGGTGTCGTCCAGACGCCGTGTCGCTTCCTTCTTCCGCATGCGGAACCGGGCGATGCCGGCAGCTTCCTCAAAAATGGAACGGCGGTCTTCGGGACGGCTGTTCAGGATCTCATCGATCTTGTTCTGGCCGATGAGGAACATGGCGCCCTTGCCCATGCCCGTATCCGCCAGAAGGTCCAAAATATCCTTCAGGCGGCAGTTCTTTTTGTTGATGGCGTAATCGCTGTCCCCGGACCGGTACAGCCGCCGGGTAATGCTCACTTCATCGAAATCCAGCGGCAGCCTGTGGTCCCGGTTGTCGAAAACAAGGGTGACCTCCGCCACTCCAAGAGGGCGCCGCTTGCTGGTACCCGAAAAGATAATATCTTCCATTTTGCTGCCACGGAGGTATTTGGCGCTCTGTTCGCCCAATACCCAGCGCACCGCGTCAGAGATATTACTTTTTCCCGAACCGTTGGGTCCTACTACTGCCGTAATGCCCGCGCCGAATTCCAGGGCGGTGCGGTCGGCAAAGGATTTGAACCCGAAGGCTGAAACTGATTTCAAGAACAAAATGATCACCTATAGTTAAAAATTGTGGTTTATTTCTGCTTTTCCGCCGCTTTCTTAGCGGCGTTCTTTTCTTTCATCTTGATGGATGCTTTCCGTGCGGCCTGCCGTGTCTTCATGCGGCGGGGCGCGGCGGGTTTGGCCCCGGCTTTCTTTGCCGCGGCGGCCCGTTTCCTGGCGGCGTTGATCCGGGTCCGGCGCACAATGGGCCGTCCGTTCACTGCCTGTTTTTCCAGGGTGATGCCCAGCTTGCTTTCTATATTATGAAGCCAGTTTAATTCTTCCGCCGTATATAAGGTAATGGCAACGCCGTCTTTGCCGGCCCGACCGGTGCGGCCTACCCGGTGTACATACCAGTTGGCGTCGTGGGGCACGTCGTAGTTGATTACGTGGGTGACCCCTTCCACATCCAGCCCCCGGGCGGCGATGTCGCTGGCCACCAGGATCTGGATCTTGGCATCCCGGAACTGTTTCATGACGGTCTTGCGTTTTGTGGGGGTCATGTCCCCGGTAAGAAGGGCCGTGTTAAAGTCCTTCCCCCCTAACAGTTCCTCCACTTCCTTCGCCCGTTCCTTGCTGATGCAGAATATGATCATCAGGTAGGGGTTCAGCCGGTTTATAAGGTGCATCAGGGTTTTAGGCCTGTTTTCTTCCGTTGTTTTAACGCAGATCTGCCGGATGGTCTTTACCACTGCTTCTTCCGGATCGATATCGATAATATGGCAGTTGGTGGTGAGGCTCCGTCCCAGCTTGTTGATCTCTTCCGACACGGTAGCGGAGCAGAGCATGGTCTGGTGATCCGGGTTGGTCATGGAAATGAGCTGGAGGGCATCGTCCATAAAGCCCTGGGCCAGCATTTCATCTACTTCGTCCAACACCAGGAACTGGACGCCGCCTAAGTCCGTATTCCCTTTCCGGATATGGTCCAGGAGTCGTCCCGGGGTGCCGATAAGCACCTGGGCCTTTCCCGCCAGCTTCGTCTTCTGGGTCTCAAAATCCCGTCCGCCGATCACTGCCAGGGTTTTAATATCCAGTCCCTCCAGCACCTGTTTCATCACTTCGTTGACCTGCTGGGCCAGCTCCCGGGTAGGGGTGATCACAAGGGCCTGTACATAGCCTTTGGCCGGGTCGATCTTCTGAGCCAGGGGGATCAGGAAGGCCAGGGTCTTGCCTGTGCCGGTCTGGGCCCGGGCCAGCACGTCGCGTCCCTTCAACAGGGAAGGGATGGCCTGCTGCTGCACGGGCATGGGGGCTTTGATCCCCATCTTTTTTAAATTTTCCCTCACCTGAGGGAGTATTTTGAATTGTTCAAATTGGTCAGTCATTTTTATTCCTCTGCATATACTTAAATTGAAGTTTATTTCCCCGTATCCCCGCTGTGCTGCCACAGGTACCATACTGCAAGGCTGCGCCAGGGCCGCCAGGGTTCCATAAGCTTGTTCAGCTGTCCCCGTTTGGGAATGTCCTTTAAATTGAACAATAGCTGCATTTCCTTCTTCAGCTGGAAATCGTCTCCCGGCATCACGTCCGGGCGGCAGAGGGACAGGAGCATAAACATTTCTATGGTCCACTGTCCCAGCCCTCTGACGTTTTTCAGCAGTTTGAGGATCTGGGCATCCGTCATGGCCGGGAACAGGGAAAAATCGATGGAGCGGTTCATCACCAGCCGGGCGAATTCTTTCATGTAGGTAATTTTAATGGCAGTAAGCCCGCAGGTTGCCACCCTTTCATCCGGCAGGGAAAGAAGCTTCTCCGGAGTTACCGGGTTGCCTGCCAGCCGCCGCAGCTGTTCCATGATCTTCCCGGAGACCTCCGGCGGCAGCTGCTGGGCCGCAATTCCGGTCAGCAGTACTTCAAAATAGCGTTCCTCTGCATCCGGTGTCAGATTGCAATGTCCGTATTTTTTTATAAAGGGAACCAGTTCCGGCGCCTTTTCCTGCAGCCAGGTTTCGCCGATGAGCCAGTTGGCAGTTTCAGGCATTACTTTTTCCTCCGAGATACGTTGGGAACTGCTGCTCCATTCTTCCGCTTCTGTTCCTGTCCGGCGGTTTCACCGGCAAGCCTTTCAAAATGAACGCAAACTATCCCATAATAATTGTTTTATTATATCATACTTACTACATTGTATACAATAAAAAAACCTCACTTCAGATGAAGTGAGGCTGATGTGCTGGTGCCGGGGACCGGAATCGAACCGGTACGGGTATCTCTACCCGCGGGATTTTAAGTCCCGTGCGTCTGCCAGTTCCGCCACCTCGGCAGAAGTTATGGAGGCGACACCCGGAATCGAACCGGGGATAAAGGTTTTGCAGACCTCTGCCTTACCGCTTGGCTATGTCGCCAGACATAAAATATAAAAGGGACTTACCCTTTCATAGCAATGGAGCGGAAAACGAGACTCGAACTCGCGACCCCAACCTTGGCAAGGTTGTGCTCTACCAACTGAGCTATTTCCGCGGAATGGTGCCTCAGCACAGAATCGAACTGTGGACACAGGGATTTTCAGTCCCTTGCTCTACCAACTGAGCTACCGAGGCATCATGGCGACCCGGACGAG
>Ga0310695_10010723_pt1 | contig 13314 bp, 5 predicted proteins | sample RumenRJG_04DNA_FD_203882 | JGI IMG/M metagenome (GOLD analysis project Ga0310695, IMG submission 203882) | Bovine rumen microbial communities from Lethbridge, Alberta, Canada - RJG_04 (v2) (version 2) | ecosystem: Host-associated > Mammals > Digestive system > Stomach > Rumen | place: Canada...
AGTGAGCGGGACTCTGCATTGGCTACGGCCTCTTCCGGCGGATGAAACGCACTCTCTTACCTGAAGATTTCGCCCATATCCAAGGGTTCAGCATCACTAATGCGCAGTCATTTCAGCGACCTTGTCGTAGGAATCGACGACTGTAGCGCCGTCGAACTTCGCGGCGATTTTCCGCTTCTTTTCCGTCTCCGCGACAACAACGACCTTTCCGCCACCCTTGACGAACGCCCTCATCGCCGGCGTCCAGCTGTTCTTGTCGAAGAGACAGAGGACGACGACATCGGCATGCGCAAGCTCGTTGTTGTCCATCGCGTTGACGACGCGGCAGTCGAAGCGCCTGTCGCGAAGGAACGACTTGATGAAGAACCTTACTGCGGCGTCCATCCCCTCCCTGTAGCCCATCTTCACGACGACGGAGCGAGAACCCCTGACGCGGTGGGGGAGGACGCCCGTCGGACGCGCCCCGGCAAGCCACGCAAACGAATCGCGCACCATGTCGAAGTTGCGCTCGTGGGACTCGGGATGCGGGCACTGCGCATACACCATGCCCTTGCCGACGCGCCCGCCCACTATCGCCGCCTTGCCGTTCATGTCAGGCGTCGGCTTCGGGTCAAGCGTGCTTATTACGCGGCTTTCGTACCTCGCAAAGATCTCGACCTCGGCGTCGTCGACCTCGTCCGCGTCGACGAACGCAGGCCCTCCCGCATACCAGACGGTGCGCTTCTCGTTCGACTTCGGAAACACCACCCTGCCATCGTCGGTCAGGCGGATGCGCACAGGCGCCTTCCCGCGGTAGTGGTGGGGCTTGTCGTCCTTGAACGGAAGAAGACCAAGGAACTGCGTGCCCGCCGGGGCGTTCGCCGCCTTTCCGACTGGCGTCTGCGAGACGAGAAACGCGCCGCCGCACACGCCGTAGTAGCGCCCGCCGCCGCGGACGAAATCGACGATTGCCCTGCGCCCTCCCTCGCCAAGCGTATTGTATACGTCCGAGGAATAGCCGCCGGGCATGTAGAGCGCGTCGCAGCCCGCGAGCGCACCGCCGGAGATTTCATCCGCCCCGACGATTGCAACCTCGTATTCAGGCGACATCTCAAGGAGCTGCGGGATGTTGCCCATGGAGCAGCCGTCGCCCGCGAACACTGCGACCTTCGCGGGCTTTGCGACCTTCGCGGGGAACGGCGCGGGGGCGGGGACTTCCGACGCGGCGAACGCGCGAAGGTCCGCAAGGGCTGCGTCGGCGTCGGCAACGACCGCGATGCCGTCGATGCCGCTCGCTTTCGCCGGTTTCGCAGCGTTGCCCCACGTTACAATGCGCCCGCCACGTGCAAGAAACGCCATCGCCCGCCCGGCATTGTCGCCGTAGATGCCCGTCTTCAGGTCGGCTTCGCCGGCGCACGACGGGACGAGAACGGCGTCGAGATGGCGCAGCGCCCCCTCGCCTATGCTCGTCGCGTTCACGGGAACCATGTCGAACTCGCCTTCGCGCAAAAGCCGCTGCACGAAACGCGCCGTCTCGGGGCCGAAGGAATTGTCGCACACGAAGCCGACCGCGAGCTGCCCGCGCTTCCTCTGCGGATGGCGCCACCTGACCTCGCGACCCGTCACATAGCGGAACGCGCCTTCGATGCATGCATGGTCGTCGACGTCGCTTTCGGGATGGCAGGTGAACACGAATATCCTCCCCTTGCCGCACTCGGCCGCGACTGCGGCGGGGTGTCCGGCCTTGGAAAGGCTCGGCACGGACTTCGGATTGTAGTCGCAGGCGTACGTCGCGACAACCTCGGCTTTCGTCCCCTCGACTTCGTTCTTCGAGCGAACCGGGACGGGGCCGTGGCTGTAGCACATCTTCTTCCTGCCCTTCTTGATCCCGGCGAGTTTCCCGGCAAGACCGTTGAACTCGAACATCACCTCGGCCCGGCCGTTGCCGCCGTCTTTCGTATCGACGAACGGTATGAGGCCGAGATAGTCCTTGCGCCGCCCGCCGGTCGGTTTCGTCACGAGGTAGAAGCCGGCGCACGTGCCGATGTAGCCGCCGCCCCCGCGTATGAACGCCTTTACCTTCTCGCGCCCCTCCGCGCCAAGGTCATTCGCCTCCACGTGAGCGCTGCCGCCCGGCATTACGAGCACGTCCGCCGCGTCAAGTGCGCCGCGCCTCACCGCCTCGCCGTCAACTGGCGTCGCGACGACGTTCTCGGCCATGGTCGCGATCTCGATCCAGCTGAACGCACCGGTGCTGCGCGCCCCCTCGCCGACGAACACCGCGACGCGCAAGGGCGCGGACTCCGCGTCGAAAGCGGCGACGCCGCTTCCCGTATCCGGCCCTATGCACCCCGCAAACGCCGCAACCACCGCTGCGGCAATCACCGACTTTATGCAGAATGCGACCATGCACTTGTTCATCTGCCGGTTCTCCTTGTGGTGTTCCCAATGCCTATTCCAAAGTTCGCCTGTCGCATCTCCGCACGCGATCCGCATGTTCCTTCTTGACGCCCATCGCACAGTTCAAACACCAACTCCCCTCCGAAGACAATCTCGGAGTGGCGGAGGAAGAGAGGGTCATGCGGTTTGCCGTTCAATGTCACGGACTTTACCACGTCGCCTTTGCCTTTCGACCTTATGGCAAACGCCTTTCCGCCGGGCAACGCGATTTCGATCTTCGGGTACGCACTGCCGTGCATTATGTACATGTCCTGCCCCGCCACGGGGAAGAACCCGAGCTTGAGAAAGACGAAGAGCGCACACATCGCGCCGGAATCGTTGTCGCCCGGAAGTTCGCCGCCCTTGAAAAGCGCCTCAACCTTGTGCGCCCACTTCGAGACGAGATCGCCGCGCCCTGCGAAGGCGAAAAGCCACGGAACGTGAAACCCGGGTTCGTTTCCGAAATCAACGAGGCCGTTTTCAAGCGCATACGAGACCCTGCCGCAGAACGCCCCCTCGCCGCCGCATCGTGCCACAAGCCCCGGAATGTCGTGCGGCGCGAAAAGCGAGTACTCCCATGAGCTCGCTTCGTAGAAATCCGTGTTGAAGCCCTCGCGCGGGTTTGTCGCGGAAAACGAGCCGTCTTCCCGGCGGGCACGGGCAAACCCGCGAATGCCGCTTTGCGCATCTACGGCGGAAGAATCCCATACGTTCGTCCAGTTGCCAGAACGCGCCCGGAACTTCGCCGCCATTTCCTTTCTGCCAAGCCCTTGCAGAACTTCGGCGCAGCACCAGTCCTGGTAGGCGAAGTTCATCGTCGCGGAGCCGGACTTGAACCGCCTGCAATACCCTTCTGACGAGCCACTTACTGCAAAGCCCCGTTCGCGGTAGTCGCGCGTCCGTCCGTTCCAGCGGCTTTCGAGAAGCGGCGCGACACGAGTCCATTCGACGCCGGGGACTTTCTTCGCCCATGCGTCGGCGATTATGCAGTCCGCCTCGTCGCCGCCCTGCCCTACCCTGTAGTCCTTCCCCTGCGTATAGCACGAGTCGCAACGTCCGTTTCGCGCGAAGCGGTCGGCGAATGCGTTTACGTTTGCGGCAAGGGAAGCGGGGTCGACGATTGCCATCAACGGGAAAAGCGTCCGCCACGTATCCCAAAGCGTGTAGTGGTCGTCCCACCCTATGCCGTCCGCCGTCCTGTCGCGCGGCTGTATGAAAGTCTGCGCGAGATGTGAATAGAAGCGCCTTTTCTCCACGTCGTCGACGCCCTCGATGCGCACGCGCGAAAGGACGGCGTTCCACTTTGCCTTCGCGGAGGCGGCGATGCAGTCAAACGACTTCCCTTCAAGCTCCGAGGCGAAATACGTCCTTGCCTGCTCGTCGCTCTTGAACGATACGGCTATGCGGTGCAGGGCGCCGTCCGTCTCGTCGTGAGCGTAGCAGCGATACGGCGCGGGGTTCCAGTTCCCGGTGAATTCGCCGCGCTCGTTCACGCAATCGTCCTTGGCGAGCTTGCAGCGGCGGTTCAGCGGAAGCCTGGCGGGCTTCCCGTCCGCCGTCCTGACGTCGTATATCGCGCCATGCGCGGTCGGCGCGACTGCGACGTCCATGGGAGCGTCGCCGGCGCGGGAGAGACGGAAGCGCAGGCAATAGGGATGCGCCTCCAGTATCTCCATATCGGACGGCTCGCAGACATAGCGGAACAACCCATAGCTTGGCACACCGCCTGTGCCCTGCGCGTGAAGCTGCGAGAAGCCGACTACCTTGTCGCCCGGCCACCACCCGCTCGTCGGCGGGCCGAAGCCATGCCGCGCGTCCTTCGGCTTCTCGTGCGGCGACGGCCAGAGCGAGTCTGGCGAAGGATGTGCGGAGCCGTGGGGAACACAGGGTCCAAGGACATTGCTCCCCGTGGCGCGACCCGTGCCGAGCCGCATGTCAACCAAACTTGCTACATCCGCAGCATGGGCCGCAACGCCCGACAGCTGCAATGCGCAGAGGCAGAGAATTGTTCCGCGCGGCGCTCTGTAGAGTAGAGACCCACGTCTCACAAAACGCTCTTCCTTCTCCGCTTCGCGATTCCGCAATACCTCGCTCATCGCCTCTTGCATCGACTTCTGGCGGCACCGATTCTGCATAACAATCCAGTTTTCCCTCATGCGTGAATTATACCGTTTCTGCCTTGTTTACACGCCACGCGGCCTTCCGCCTCAAGCGCCTCCAGCACCTTGGTGTCGGCGACCGCCTCGCCCGCGAGGTCGTCGCCGAAGTCAGCGCAGAATCACCGTCGTCCCCGGTTTCTTGGCGAGCAGCAGCCCCTCGTCCGTGGACTCCAGCTGATACCGGTCCGCGCCCGGCCCGCCTAGGACGAACTCCACGTCCGACGGCTTCGCGTTCCAGAGCGCGACGTAGCCGTTCCTCTCGCCGGTCTCGGCATCCCTCGAAATGGCGATGCGCCGCAGCGCCGCGTTTTTTGGATCGACCACAACGGTCACCGTCGAACCGGACTGGAAGGTCATCGCCTTAGCGTCGATCGCCGACGCGATCAGCGAAAGGTCGAGCGTGGTCGCGAGGTGCGACGAATCGCCCATCTGCACCTTGGGCTGCGCGGCCGCCGCCCCTTCCTCCGCCGTCGTGTTTGGCGCGAAGGTGTCGGTGACGACGGTCGTCGGCAACGTGCCGGACGAAGAGAACGTCGCGCCGGTGGCGAACGCGAGCGACTTCACGGTGGTGAGGCCGTTGCCGTCGAACGCAAGGTCGCCGGAGACGTTCACGGCGCAGTCCGCCGCCGTCGCCGCGTTCTTGAACGTCAAGATCGCATCCTGCGCCACGACGACCGTGCCCCGCCCGACGTAGGTGACGGCGTTCGCGTAGGTGGTCGCGTTCGTGTAGGTCAGCGTGCTCTCGCCCTCGTTCTCGCCATCGGTGTGGATGACGAGGCTGTAGATGCCGTCTGCCGTCGCGGCCTTGGAATCGAACTGCGCACCGTAGAGCAGTTCCACCTTCGCTCCGCTCGGACCCGACCCCGTCGAAACGGCGTTCTCGACGGAGCCTTCCTCGACGCAGAGCGTCGTGACCCCAGCGAAGCCAATGTCGCCGTTGGCCGCGCCCATCACGAGATTGCCTTTGCCGAGCTTGCGGATCTGAAGGCCGAGTCCGCCGAAGTCAGACGTTCCCGGCGTGCTGCCGCCGAACGTCAGATTACTCGTATCGTATTCGTCGCCCTCGTCGATGTCGAAGTAGAGGTAGCTCGTCGGGCTGATCGTCGTCCACTGGGAAGCCTGCGTGCTGCCGTTGCCGGAGCGCATTATATCGATTTTGTAGGATGTCCCTGCTGTATATCCGGCGAGAGTGTAGGGTCCCTTGACCGCCCCGCTTGTATCGGTGCAGCTCTCGTCGAATATTGCTTTACTCGAGATTTCCACCTTCACGCTCTGCGAATACTTGCTGTTGTATTTCTTTATCTTTGTCTTGAGATAGTAGGTGCGCGTCTTGGGCAGCGTGAAGTGCTGTTGTGCGCCACCCCACTTGTCGCCAAGCCAAAACCATGGATACCCGTCGCCGCCGTCGTTCGAATTCCCGTAGAATATGTATCCGAACGGGTCGAGGACGTTGCCCGCCGTGATGCGTCCTTCGCCCTGCGGCTTGCGGACGTAGAGGTCGTATCCTTTCAGGACGATTGTCTTGCCGTTGAGGTCGAAGTCGAACGCGCGCCAGTCGGCGTCCGCTTTGAGCGTGATGTCGTCCTGGAGGAACACGGTGACGTGGCTGGCGGCAATTTCGTCCGCGTGCTGCGCGAGTGCCTGGAACTCCGCGTCGTCCGCGAAAAGCGCCTTCATGTAGTCCATGCCGAGCGTCCACTCGCCGCTGAAAGGATTCATGTCCTCGTCGTAGAACGCCCAGCGGTCGTTTGCGGTGTCGTACTTGACGAACGACGGCACCTTGCCGAGGACTACGTAGAGCCCTTCGGGGCGGGGTAGCAGCCCCAGCCGGTCCTTGTTCGCGTCATCGACGACGAACGTCGCCGTCGGAATCTCCGTCCACGCCACGAGCAAAACACTTCCCTGGAACTCGCGTTCGCCGAGGTCGACCGTCACGGTGGAGTCGGCGTAGAACGTCGTGTTGGTCCCGTCGAAGACTCCGTCGAGCCGCGAGAGGTCGAGCGTCGTCTCGAGATGCGAGGCGTCGCCCAGCTGCACGCGGGGCGTGGTCAGCGTGCAGTTGCCGCCGTTCGTATGGTTGGCGTTCGGCGCGTATTTTTCCAGCACCACCGTCTCCGGAATGCTTCCGGAGCCCGCCGAATCGCCCAGCCAGCAGGTGCTGCCGGTCTCGAAAACTAGCGACTTGACTTGGGTGAAACCGCCGTTGTTCTGGTTCAGCGATCCATGCACCGTCACGTCGCAGTTCGTCGCCGCCGGGCTGTGCGCGTAGAACGAGAGCACCGCGTCCGGGGCGACCACGATGCCGCCTGTTCCGCTGTAGGACATGTTGCCCGCATAGACCGTGGTGTTCGTGTACGTAATCGTGTGGCCGCCCATCGTCATCGTCGTGGCGCTCCAGTCACCGTTTTTGAGACTGACGTTCTGCGTCCCGCCGATTACTGCGTTCGCTGCAAGCGTGATGTTCCGCATGACGAACGAATTTTTGTAGGCGTCTGCCTCTTCCGTGTTGTTCGCCACCGCGCCCAGTCCGTCGGGACCCGCGCCGGAAATGGTGAAATCGTAATATGCCGAATTGGAGACGGCCCCATGCGGGTCGAACTGCGCACCGTCCATCACCTCGATGCGCGAGCCGGCCTCGCCGCATCCGGCGCCTTTTGCGTTCACAAGCACGCCTTCCTCCACGACTGCCGATGCCACTCCGTTTCCTCCGATGTCATTTTTGGCCGTGGACATCACAAGCCTCCCCTGGCCCGTCTTGTGTATCTGAAGGCCAATCCCGCCAAAATCGGAAGTGCCGGGCGTACTGCCGCCGAACGTAATATCTGAAGGATCGTACTCCTCTCCTTCGGGGATGTCGAAGCACAAATAACTCGTCGGACTGATCGTCGTCCACTTGTAAGCCTGCGTATTGCCGCTACCGGAGCGCAGTATTTCGATTTTGTAGGATGTTCCCGCCGTATATCCCGTGCGGGCGTAGGGCCCCATCGTTGTCGTGCCGCTGCACTTCTCGTTGAATATTTCCGTACCGTCGATTTTTACTCGCACACTCTGCGAAAAACCGCTACTGTAATAATGTATCTTGGTCTTGAGATAGCAAGTGCGCGACTTTGGCAGCGTGAAGTTCTGGTTTGCTCCGCTTCCAGACCCGCCGAGCCAAAGCCATTCAGACCCATCGCCGCCGTTGTTTGACGACCCCGTGAAAGTGTATCCAAGCGGGTCGAGGACGTTGCCCGCCGTGATGCGTCCCGTGCCCTGCGGCTTGCGGACGTAGAGGTCGTATCCTTTCAGGACGATTGTCTTGCCGTTGAGGTCGAAGTCGAACGCGCGCCAGTCGGTGTCCGCCGTGAGCGTGACGTTGCTATGGAGGCAGACGGGAACGCCCGCCGCGGCGATTTCGTTCGTGAACGGCACGAGCGCCCGGAACTCCGCGTCGTCCGCGAAGAGCACCTTTTTGCACGCAGCGAGTCCTTCGGCGGGGGTCTCGGCGGAAAGCATGCAGGCCTCGTCGCCGAAATACGCGAAAGTGCCGTCGACCAGCTTGGCGTACAGCACGCCCAGCTCGAGGTCGTTGTCGCGGGAGTTGCTGTTGGAGTTGATGTACGTCCTGGAGGCGCTGACCGTGACCGGATCGGAAAAGCTGCCGTTGTACGTCGCGGCGATGGAGTAGGTCTTCGAAGACGCGTAGGGCGGGAGGTAGAGCGCGTAGATGCCGTTCGCGTCGGTCGTGGCCGTCGCCGCCGTCTCGCCGTCGCAGGTCGCCGTCACGGCGACGCCGGGAACGACGCTGCCCGAACGGTCGAACACGCGTCCGCTCGCGATGGACGAGTAACGCGCCGCGTTCGTGGAGATGTTGCAGACGATCCCTCTAATTGTATCGTACACCGTCTTCACCTCGCCGTAGACGTTGCGGTCGAACAGCGGCGGGTTGTACCACACGTTGCACTTGCTGCTGCCCCATCCCATGTTGAAGTGGACGTACAGCGTGTTGCCGGAGTAGCCGTAGCCGTCCGCCATGACCGCATGGCCAGATTCGCTGCTCCCCTTCTTGATGGAGACGACGCACGGCGTCTTCGCGTCGAGGCTGGGGAGCAGGGCTTTGTCGATGATGTCGCTCTGCACAAAGACCGCGTTGGAGTAGTGGAACGTGTTGACGAGCGCGTCTGGGACGTCCGAGACGGAGGCGCCGCTACCATTCGGACCATATTGCATATTCACCGCGACGCCCGCGTCGTAGCAGAGCTTGCCCACCGCCTTGCGCCAGGTTTCGGTGGAGTCGGCGCTCCAAGTGTAGTAGCTGTTGATGTTCTCGGGCATGTTGTCCCAGTCGTACGTGCCGCCCATCAGGGAGAGGAACACGTTGTCGCCGTTCGACATGCATTGGAAGGAGGCGACGGCGACGGGATTGTCCGCCTGCGGCCACTTGAAGTAGCGCATGACCTGCGCGGAGGACGTGGCCACGCATCCGCACGAATAATTGGCGGGGGTGTAGTAGTTGAAGCAGACGGGGTAGTAGGTTCCGCCGCGGTTGCCGATCCTGGACTGCGACCAGTCGTTCAGCGGCGCGAGCGCGGGCACGCGCAGGTCGGGCGGGGCGGACGTGATGGACTGCTCCGCGTCGTCCGCGTCGAAGGAAAGCGGCTTCGCGGCGGCGCGGAGGGCGGCCCAGCGCGCGGCGTTGCCGGCGGCGGCGGGGGATGCCGTAGCGACGGGGGATGCCGTAGCGGCGGCGTAGGAAAGGCCGGAGGAGGGTTGGGATTCCGCACGCATGGCGGTGTCGCCGGCGATGAGGCACCACAGCGGGTTTTCGTCCGTCGCAGCGAACTCGCCGGACTTCGACCAGGCGAGGATCGGGGTGAAGTCCGTGTCGCCGGACGTGACCACGTATCCGCCGCCCTCGAACGACACCACGTGGAATACGCCCTTGCCGTCCCGCCCCTGGTACGTGGCCGTTGACGCGGGCGCGGCGTCAAACTGCTCCCCGAGGGCTTCCTTGAGGCGCACCCAGCCGGCGACGGCCTCCTGCGCGGCGTCGGGCGACACCTCTACGGCGAACGCTCCCGTGCCGGCCGCGAACGCGAAGAACGCAGCGACGATTCTGCGCAATACAGTTCCCGCATACTGCTTTCCATTGGGTGTTTTTACAGTTGCCATGACATTTCCTCCATCCAGTCCACGCTTCAAAAATTCATCAGGAACGACGACTTGCCGAAGCTCCGCTGACGCGCAAGGAAGAACATCTTCTCGCCCTCCGCCATTGCGAGACGATGAAGCCACGCAGTCTTGTCGACATACACATAGCTCCTGCGGCGGATCTCTTCAAGATCGTTCGAGTCTTTGTTTACCGAGGAAATTTCAAAAACCCTTCCGCATTTGGTAGGGACGCCTCTCCGAGGCGTCCGCGGTCTATGTCGGTGTCGCGGATTTCCGCGCCAGCTGCGCTCTGCGTCTCGAGAACTTCATCTTTTTCTTCGGCCACGTGGAACCTCCTTGTTGCGGACATTATATAAAAAAAAGCTCCGCGGCGCAACCGCCGCGGATGACTTTCGCTTTCGCTGAACGCGCGGATCAGGCGTTCTTGGCGATCTCGACGATCGTCTTGAAGCCCTCGGGATCGTGGATCGCGATCTCGCTCAGCATCTTGCGGTTCAGCGCGACGCCCGCCTTGGCGAGACCGGCGATGAACTTGGAGTAGCTGATCCCCTCGGCGCGCGCCGCCGCGTTGACGCGGGCGATCCAGAGCTGGCGGAAGTCGCGCTTCTTGAGCTTGCGATGGATCGTCGAAAGGCGCATCGCGCGATCGACGGCCTCCGTCGCAGTCCTGAAGAGTTTCGAGCGGGCGCCGTAGAAGCCCTTGGCCTTCGCAAGGCGGCGGCGACGGCGTTCGCGGGAAGCGGGTGCATTAGTAACACGCATGGTATATGTCCTCCTTCTCTATCAGCGTCCCTGGAGGGCGCGTGCGTATGTCTTGGTGACCTTGTTGGATTCGACGGCGGTGCGGCCGCAGAGGTTGTTCTTGCGGTTGCGCTTCTTGCCGTTGTTGAGGTGTGCGTGGCCGCCCTGCGAACGCATGACCTTCCCGTTCTTCGAGAGCTTCATGCGCTTGACGGCGCACTTCTTCGTTTTCATCTTAGGCATTTTCTTTTTTCCTTTCTTTTTCCTTACCGGTCGGGCAGCCTGTTTTCGCCCGAGCCAGACGGTAAATTAGAGTTGAAAAGTTGAAAAGTTGAGGGTTGAGGGTTTTACTGCGCCTCCTCGCTGCGGGACTCAACCTCGAACTCGGGGCGCTTGCCCTTGTACCACCAGTACATGATCGGCGTCGCGATGAAGACGGACGAGTACGTGCCAGCGACAACACCGATGAGCATAGTGAGCGCAAAGTCGAAGATCGAGCCGTCGCCGAACGCGAATAGCGCGAGTACGGCGAAGAACGTCGTGACGGACGTGATGACCGTGCGTCCGAGGCAGGCGTTGATCGCGCTGTTGCAAAGCTCGGCAAACGTCGAGCGGCGGTCGTGGCGAAGCTGCTCGCGGATGCGGTCGAACACGACGACCGTGTCGTTCACGGAGTAGCCGATGATCGTGAGTAGCGCGGTGATCACGATGAGCGACACCTGACGCCCGCAGAGCGAGAAGACCGCGAGCGAGATGAGCGCGTCGTGCGCAAGCGCGACGAGAGCGCCGAGGCCGAAGCCGAACTGGAAGCGGAAGCCGACGTAGAGGAGGATCGCGACGAGCGAGAAGAGGACTGCGTACGTGCCGCTCTTCTTGAGGTCCGCGCCGACGACCGAGCCGACTTCGTCGACCGACGCCGCCGTGAACTCGGCCTGCGGGAACCTTGCCTGGAGGAGCTTCGTGACATGCGCGCCGACGTCCTTGTTCTCGACCTGGGAGCCCTTCTTCGTCTCAGCCGTCTCGCCGGTCTTGACGAGGAGCGTGGTGTCGCCGACGCCCTCCTGGTACTGGATGACCGTCGCGTTGTCGAAGTCGTTGAGCGCCGCGCGGATGTCCTTGATCTCGGGCTTCGCGTCCTGCTTGAGGTTGTAGACTATCGAGGTGCCGCCAGTGAGGTCCACGGCGAGCACTGACGCCTTGTTGTTCATGAAGCGCACGGCGAAGATCGCAAGCGCGACCGCGATGAACGCGAACGAGCCGCCGACCGTGTACTTCGTAAGCCTCATGAAGTCGAAGTTCGGCTTCTTGAAGAACTGCATCATCCTGAACGGCGCCTCGCGGCCGGAATCGACGCAGTGGTCGAGGACAAGCCGAGTCACGACGACGGCCGTGAACATCGAGATGACCACGCCGGCGGTGAGCGTGATCGCGAAGCCGCGCACAGGGCCCGTGCCGACGACGAAGAGGATTACGCCCGTGATGATCGTCGTGAGGTTGGAGTCGAAGATCGCGGTGAACGCGCGGCCATAGCCGTTCTTGATCGCCTCGCCGGCGCGACGGCCGGCGGCGAACTCCTCGCGGATGCGCTCGAAGATGAGCACGTTCGCGTCAACCGCCATGCCGAGCGAGAGGACCAGGCCTGCGATGCCGGGCATCGTGAGGACGGGAAGCTGCATCGAGCCGCCGCCGCCCATCGCGGGGTCGTGCGCGAAGACGCCGAGGATGTTGGCGACGAAGACGAGCGCAGTCGGGAGAAGCGCGATGTCGAGGAAGAGCGCGATGTCCGCGACGAGGCCGGTCATCCAGTAGTAGATGAACATGAAGACCGCGACAAGGCAGAAGCCGAGCACTGCGGCGACCATGCCGGCGTGCTTCGCGTCCTCTCCCACGGTCGGCGAGACAGAGGACTCGGCGAGAATCTTCATCGGCGCGGGGAGCGCACCGGCGTTCAGCTCGTTCGCGAGCTTCTGGGCGGATGGACCGTCGAAGCGGCCGGTGATCTGGCCGTTTGCGCCGATCTCGCTCTGGATGACTGGCGCGGAAATCAGCTGGTCGTCGAGAACGATCGCGAGCTGGCGGCCGCGGCCGGTCGGGTTCTTGGGACCGCCGGCCTTGTAGTTGCGCGTCAAGGTCGCGAACTTCTGCGCGCCCTCGGAGTTGAGGCGGAAGCCGATTGAGAGGTTGCCGGTGGTCGGATCGCGCTCGACGGCGGCTGACTCGAGATGCTCGCCGGTGACCTGGGGATCGGTGCGCCGCGCGACGAAATTGGGCGAGTATGTGCCGTCGCCGTTGTCCTCGAGCATGAACGCGTAGCGCGGATCGGGGACCTCGAACGCGGCGAGGCGCGCGGCGTAGCCGGGAGTCTTCGAGACTTCCTTCCAGTTCTCGGCGCGCGCATAGCCCGACCCCTTCTTGACGTAGCCCTCGGGCGCGACGTCCTTGGAGAGAAGCTTCGCGACGAGCTGGTCGTTCTTGGCGTGGGTGAGGCGGAACTCGAGGTAGGCCGCGCTCTGAAGGGAGGCCTTGGCAGCCTTGCGGACTTCCTCGTCGACGCCGGGGAGCTGGACGAGAAGGCGGTGGTCCTTCATGCCCTGGATCACGGGCTCGTTCGTGCCCATCGCGTCGACGCGGCGGCGAATTACCTCTATAATGCGCGAATCGCAATCCTTCAGCGTCTCGTCGATCTTCGCCTGAACTGCGCCAGGCGTGTTCGTGATTGCCGGGTTCTCGGCGATGATCGACTCGGCAAGGCGCTCGGTGTCGACGCCAAGCGTGAACGACGTGCCGCCCTTGAGGTCAAGGCCAAAGCGGAGCTTCTCCTGTACAGGCGTCGTAACGTAGAACG
>Ga0310695_10010728_pt1 | contig 13308 bp, 5 predicted proteins | sample RumenRJG_04DNA_FD_203882 | JGI IMG/M metagenome (GOLD analysis project Ga0310695, IMG submission 203882) | Bovine rumen microbial communities from Lethbridge, Alberta, Canada - RJG_04 (v2) (version 2) | ecosystem: Host-associated > Mammals > Digestive system > Stomach > Rumen | place: Canada...
TTTCCTATTTGAGTCATTAAATTATTAAAATTATTTTTATTTAAAAGAAAATCTTTTGGTTTTTTTCCTCTAATTCTATCTCCAGGATTAAATTTATTAATATCTTCATCATTAATATCTTCTTTTAATTTTTTCATCCCACCATTATATTTTCTTTTACCTCTAAAATTAGCTTCTTTCTTTTCATTCGCAGTTTTAGTAGCTTCTTTAACTAAATCTTTAACTTTAAAAGTAAAATTATCTGGTTTTTTTCCTTTACCTGGATTCTTATGCCAAAATCTAGATTTTAATGGTTTAACATCTTTATATTTTTCACCTTCAATATCATCTTTAAATCTAGGATCAAAAAAGAAATCATCTTCAACAAGAGGATGTAAAACTTGTTTATCAACTTCTTCATCATCATCAATTTCATCAAGTAAATCTTCTTCATAAATTGGTTTATCTTCATCTAAGAATTTAGAAGTAATTTCATTTTTTTCTTTATCAATAAATGGATTTACTCTTTGAACTTCCATAAATTTAGGTTCTAAATAAGTTAATTCACCATTTAAAACTTCAATTTTTAATGATTGTAATTGTTTTTTTACTTCACCAAATAAAAATGGTTTTCCTATTGGATTTCCTATAAATGAAGTTTTACCTGAACGACATTTAAATCCTAATAAAGTAATTTTATCTTCAACTGTACCAAAAACATGTGTTATTCCATCACGATAATTTGCATCTGGAAATTGATTTATTTCAGCAGAGTCTAAAATTGGTAAATTAATTTCTAAAGATACATAAAATTCATCTTGATCTTTTGATAAGAAAAGATCATTTTTAAAAAAGTCATCATAATAAATTTGAAATCCTGCAATTTTATCTTTAGTTTCATTTGTTATTACTGAAAATTTAGATATTGCATATTTTTTCATACCTTCTTTTGTAGAATATTTTGTAGCTCCTTCTATTTTTTCTCCTACTGATTCACCTTCTTTATGAAGAATTTCATCTAAAACAAAAGAAAAAAATTTTTGAGTGTCTTCTGATAAATTTCCTTTTTTATATCCAAGATATGCTTTTATTAATCTACGGAATGTTATATATTTTCTTTTTGGTCCTACTATATCTTGGAATACTGTTTCTATTGATATATCATCTGATACGAGACTACCTACACATTCTTCAAAACGAGGAAATGATGCCATGTCCTTATATTGATCAAAGAAAAGGTAATCTGCACATACACGAAGTTTGTCTAGTTCTTCTTTTGTTATGTCTACTGGTTTCTTTCTTGACATTTTTTTATAAAATTTTTTTTATAAATGGATTTTTATATTATTGAATATTTTGAAAATTATTTTTTAAGTTATTTTTATTTTTTTTAAATATTTTTAACCAAATTTATATTATTTATGTATTTATTTAAAATTGTTTACATATTTATTTTTTTTAAAGAATAATTAACAAATGAATAACATATTTATTTACAATTACCATTTCAAATTAAATGTTTCTATTAAAAATATTATATTGAGATTTTTAAAATTTACCTAAAATATCTACAAATTCTTTCATTTTTTGTTCAGTAAATTTAGGTGTTAAATTTACTTTAATATATTTGCTCTTAACCCAATCTTCGTCTAAATGTTTTTGAGTAACAGTAAAAAATCCAAAATCTTTTAATTTTTGACATAGAACTTCATTTTTACCATTTTTGGTATCAAGAAGCAAAAATGGTAAATTTTTCTCTCCAATAACAACAACATTTTTGCTTTCACATTGTTCAAATAATTGATTAAAAACATTTCTCTTACTTTCAATTTCTTCTCTCATTTCTTTTCCATTTTTCTGAAATTGTTCAAGTGAATATTTAGTACCAGTACAAGTAAAAGGTGGTGCACTTGCAGAAAAGATATAACCTTCACCAAATAATCTTTGTTTATCAATAACAGAATATTTTCCTACAACAAAACCACCAACACCATTACAAATTAATTCTAAATTTGCACAAAGTACATCAATATCATCCATTGTAAGATTAGCAAGTTCAATAGAACCTTTTAAATTTTCACCAACTGAACCTACTCCAAGAGAATCATCAACTATTAATAATACGTTACTAGAACGTAATTTGGACATTTCTCTTAGAGGAGATATACTACCATCAGCTTGGAATATTCCTTCAGTAATAATACTAATAGTTTCTCCTGTTTTATTAACTTCTTCTAATTTTGTTTTTAAATCATTTATATCATTGTGTTTAAATTTAATTACATTTGCTCTTGCAAGACGAAGACCTAATTGAATTGGGTAATTACATAATTCATCAACTAATGCAGTTGATTTTTCTGTATAAATTTTAACTACAGATGTCATAACATTATTTCCATATGAATATATAATTGCATCATTTGTATTATATATTTCCATTAATTTTTCTTCTAAAGCAAGATGTTCCATTGTACCACCATAGAATTGACGAGGACCACATGAACCACATCCATATTCATTTATTATTTTTTCCATTAATAATATTCTTTCTTTATTATTTCCAAAATCAAAAATATCATATGATGATAAATCAATATCAGTATCTTTAGGATTTTTTGGTAAAGGTGTAATTTTATAATCTGAAGTTTCCCATAATGGAGGCATTTCTCTAGGATTTTTTTCAATAGCTTCTAATTCATTCAAGTCTACTTTTGGAGCATGATATACACCACTTGGTTCAGGAGTATTACCAAAAATACAAGAACTTTCAGTTAATGCTTCTAAAGTTGCAGTAATTGCTTTTTCAATATCATCATCAGAATGAGCAGAAGACATACAATATCTAATTCTACAAGCTGTAATTGAACATGCAGGGAAACCTACAATTACAATAGCAAGTCCTCTTTTTAAACATGCTCTACTAACATCTTTTAATTTAACTGGATGATATACCATTACTGGAATTACAGGAGAATCATAATCACCAAGAACATGACATCCATTTTCAAGTAATCTTTTTCTAAAAGTAATTGAATTTTTCCTTAATTGAGCAATTCTTCTTTCACCTTCTTCACTTTGAATAATCCTTAAACAAGATAAAATTTGTTGAGCTTCAACAGGACTCATAGGACTACCATAAACATTAGCATAACAATTACTTTTAAGTAAAGCAATAGTTTTTTTATCAGAACAAATATAACCTCCAGCAGCAGCAAAACTTTTTGAAAAAGTACCCATTAAAATATCAATATCATTAAAATCACATCCTAAATGTTCAGTAATACCTCTACCAGTTGCTCCAAGTGCTCCAATACTATGAGCTTCATCAACATATAAATAAAATCCATAAGCTTTTTTCAAAGCAATTAATTCTTTTAATTTACAAAATTCACCTTCCATAGAATAAAGTCCTTCAACAATAACAATAATTTTTCTAATTTGTTTACTTTTTTCTTTATCACTTTTTAATTCTTCTAATTGATTTCTTAAATCAATCATATCATTATGTTTAAATTTCATTATTTTTGCTTTAGAAGCTCTCATACCACTTATCATAGAACAATGATTTAAAATATCAGAAAAAATAATATCATTTTTTCCAGCAAGAATAGGAATTAAAGTAGAATTAGTAGCAAATCCCATTGGAATAACAATACAATCTTCCTTATGTAAAAATTGTGCAAGTTCCTTTTCTAAAATAGTTTGTTCTTTAGAGACTCCAACTTCAGAAGCAAAAGCACTAATAGCCATACTTTTACTTTTTAAAGTTTTAATAATTTGAGGAGTAATAATTTCATGATAACCACCAAATCCAAGATAATTATAAGAACCAAAATTAATAGCTTTTTTAATTTTACCAGGAATAACAACTAAATGATAAACATTTTCAATAGGAACTTCTTTTCTTAAAGCAATTGTAATATGAGCACCAGGAGCACCAATAATTGGACGAGAGAAACAATCATATGTAGTTGAGTATATTCTTCTAATATAAAAATCTTTATCTGATTCACTCCATACATTTACATAATTTGTTCCTAAATTTATTTTGTATAAAATCCAATCTTTGATATCTAATAATTTAGCTGAGATTTTTAACCAATTAAAACCCCATGTTGTGTGTAAATCTATACTAAAATAATACCAGAGTGAACCCCAAGTTGAAAGTTTGTAATCGTCATTGTTTTCCATTTTGTTTCTTTGTGTTTTTTTTATATATTTTAATTTTTAATTGTGATATTTATACTTAATTAAGATTTTTTTTTATAGTTTTTTTTAAAAAATAAAATTTTTTTTATATGGATAAAGCTTATTTTTTCAATTAAAAGTTTTTTTATCTTTTTTTGAAAGTTTTTCTAAATTGATTTTCTTATGGGAAAAGGAATTTTTTTTTCAAAAAACGGTTATTATGAAAATCATTATTTAAAATAAATTTGATTTTATTTATTTATTCAAAGAAAATTCAATAAAAACCTAAAATAAAATATGAATAAATTTAATAAATGAATTTTTCTTTTATATAAATATAAATTAAGAAGAGTATTATCATTTATCAATAATAGGATAAATGAATATAAAATTATTAATTATGATATGTAAATAAAATTATTAATTTTTTTATGTTAAAAGTATGTATATAGATGTTTATTTATAATTATGTTTTATTATATATTATAAAAAATATAATGCCTTATTTTTATTATAATTAATAATTTTATTTAATAAATAATTTTTACAAAGAATCAATAAAAAATGTTGCTATTGATTTAGAAATAAAAAAAGAAGTAAATATTGATTAAAAAAATCAAAAAAAAAAATTTATATATCTATCAATATAAAAAAATATTTTATTATTATTTTTTTAAATCCTTATTTATACCCATTAAATTTTAAATAATAATTAAAAAAAATGAAAAAAATTAAATTCCTATTTTTTATTTTTTCAATTTTATGTGATGAAGTAAAATCTAATGCCAATGAATCATTAAAAGAGGCTTGTGAAAAAATTCCAAATCCAACAAGAGCAAATGATTGTGTTATTGCTACTTTAGAATGGAATTATAGATGTTGCTATGTTTATGTTAAAGAAGGAAAAACAATTTCAAATAAATCTTGTAAATATTTTGAGGATAATGGAAGTAAGATTAAATTATATGCTAAAACTGTTAGAGAAGAACAAAATTTAAATTATAAAATAAATTGTGAAGGAAATTTTATGAATAAAAATGTATTTATGAACTTTTTAATTTTATTATTAATTTTATAAAAATTTTTTTTAAAATAATTTTATAATAATTTTATAATTATTTAGTTATAAAAAAATGGAGGATAAAAAACCAAATTATAAATTTGATTTAAATATAGTTATAGTTGGAAAAATAAAAGATCAAGAATTTTCAAAATATTTTCTTCAAAAAGAATTTGGAATTTACGAAATATATGAAGACAAAGAAAAAAAAGCGTTTATGTATACAGAACATAAAATAATTAAATCATGGAAATTTTTTTTTTTGTTATCAAATGAAGAAGAAGATTTAAAATTAATAGAAGCTTTAAAATTAATAAAAAATGATTTTAATAATACAAATTCTTTATTATTAATTGTTCTTGATGCTATATTTAATCAACATGTACTAGATGATATAATAAAAAAAATAGAAGAATATTCAACAATAAAAACAATGCCATTTATATATTTATTATCAAAAGATCGTAATGAATTTCCAGATAATAAAACATTAAGAAAGTATATTTTTGATAATTCAAAATTAGATCAAATGAATTTTTATTGTGACGAATATCCTTATACAAAAGATAATTTAAATGAAGAAGAAAAATCAAGACAATCAAATATATTAAATAATATTACAACAACATTAATAAAAGTAACAAGTTATTATAATGAATTAGGAGATTCATTTTCAATTCCATTTCCAATAGAAAATAAAAAAATAAATTTAAATTATAATACAAAAATATATGGAAGAAATATTAATATTTTAGTATGTGGTAAAAGTGGAGTTGGAAAAAGTACTTTTATAAATTTACTTATAAAAGAAAAAAGAGTTAAAATTGGAGGTAATGGTTTATCAACAACAAAACATATTGTTGAATATAAAATTCCAAATACTGCTATTTCAATATATGATACTCCTGGATTTGAAGATGAGGAAACAGTGAATATTACAATTAATCATATAAAAGAATATAAAGATGTTTTTTATCAATTTGGAAAACAAATTCATTTAATTTTTTATTTTTTGAAAGGAAATGATAATACATTATTTCAAAAAATTGATTATAAATTTATTCAATTTTTATTTAGTCTTAATATTGAATTAATGTTTATTGAAACTCATAGTAATATTGATAAAGAAAAAATGAAAAAAGAATTTGATGATGAAGTTGAAAAAATTAAAAATGCTATAACTATTATTTTAAATGGTAAGAAAACTAAATATAATTTTAATAATTTAAAAAATAATTTTTTTCCTGTGAATTTAGTTAAAAATGAGAATAATTCAATTATTGGAATTTCATATATTTTTAATTCCATTTATAATTATTTTTATAATAAATCATATGAAAATTTGCAAAAAATTAAAAATATTTCTCCTCAAACAAAAAAAAATGACTTATTCAAACTAATAAAAGATGATTATTTTTTAAAATTATATAGTGATTATGATAATTATTTAAAAAAATTAGCAAATGCAAAAAACGAAATTATTCTAAAATATATTTTTTTATGTGGATGTACAGCATTAAATCCAATTCCATTTATGGAATTACCAATATTTGATAAAATAAAAAATAATTTATTAATTGAATTATCAAAATTATATGGATTTAATGAAATTATAAATAAAAAACAATTTAATTATACTACTCTTATTGGGGAAACCGGTAAATTGGCTTCGGCTTTTGGAGTGATGTTAATGATAAATCCTATATTTTTTTTTTCTTTAATTATTAATGGAATTGGTATAAGTGGATTAATTTCTAAAATTGGAAATGATTATTCTAAATTATTATTAGGAAAAATTAAAGAAAAAGGTAATATTGCTTTTATTAAAAGTGCTGCAGAAGATTATTTACAAGCAATTGAAGATTTTAAAAATTTTGGAAAATATTTTGATAAATTAGAAAAAGGAATTGATATTGAAGATGATGATTATAATAATGATGATAATGATAATGAAAATGATAATTTAGATGAATAAAAATTAATTCAACTTTAAAAAATAATAATATAGTTTTTTGAAAAATTAAATTATAAAAATTATAATAAATATTAAAATAATATATTTATAAATTGATATATTTTTTCTATTTATGAAATTAAACTTTGAATTTATATTTTACTCCTTTCATTATGATTATTTCAGATAATTAAATATCAATTATTTTGTTTGATTATTTTTTTCTTTTTCATTATTTAAATTCATTTCTTCAAGTCCAAATAAAGAATAAATACTATTTATATTCATTAAAACTTCTTTAGGTATAATTGACAATAAATTTTTAGTTTTATAAAGAACCTTATTTAAATTATTAACAAAAGGAATCCAATAAAAGAAAAAAGCAGCACTAAATATGGAAATATATACAATAAAAAATACAGTAAAAAGAGATAGTATATCATTTAAATTTTCATTAATAGATATAATATTAATTACTCTTAATTTAGTATATAAAGGTATAATAAAATTTCTATAAAAAATACTCAAATCTTTTAACATATCTTCATTAAATAAATTAATTGGATCAAACATAGAATTTTTTTCCAATTCATCTGTATCAGAAGACAAATTTTGAATATAATAATTTGTTCCCATTAAAGTTAAATTTTTTACATTTTCAATAGTAGAATAAACATATCTTCTAATTTGATCAACAAATCTAACTTCTTCAACAAAATATGATGCTGTAAGATCTAAACCATATTTTGTTGCATTATTCATAAAAAATAAACATTCATCTTCATTTTCGAAATAATCATCTAATTTTAAATCACATGCTTCCATTTCTAATACTTCTGAAAATCTTTCATAAAAATTATTTGGAAGGCTTTTTCTATAAAAATTCATATACTCATTTAGTTTTCTTCTTTTTAAATATAAATCTTCTAATTCTTTTAAAAGATATTCATTTACATCTAAATTAAAAATTAATGAATTTCTATCAAAAATAGCTTCTCTAAGAGAATTGAATATTAAATGATATTCATTTTCACAATAACATTCATTTTCATAATATTTAACATTAATATATGAACTATTTAAAAAATTAAAAAACATAATAAAAATTACTATGTAAAATATTCCTAAAATAATTGCAAAAAATAAAATTTTAATTAATAATCTTTGTGATAAGGCTTTTGCTCTTAAAGTTCTTTTTAAATTTTTATCTTTTTGTTTTTGATTTATTTGATTATGTAATTGATGATTATTATTTGTCATTTGATCATTTTGTTCTTGTTCATCATATTCAATATCCATTTCTCCTTTTATTTTTTTATAATAATTTTCACATCTTTCTAAAGATGTTAAAATAATATCAAGATTAATATCAAAAAAAACTTCAATATATTTTTCTTTTTTTTGAGATACTATATAATATGCTTTTGTAATTAAATAATAAATTAAACCAATAAAAACAATAATACAAATAAAACCTAATGTAGAAGTCATTTTTATTTTTTTTGTTTGTTTATTCATTTCTTTGATATAAACATCAATTTGAGTATAAAAAGCTTTTCCAACTTGATTTAAAGAATTTCTTAAAAAATGAAAAACATCAGGATCAGTAGATATAATTTCATTTAATAATTTATTACAAATATTAAAAATATCCATAGATAATTCAATTAAAACACTATTTAAATAATTAGATGTATTAAGTATAGATAAATCATTTTTTATATTAGAAATTAAATAAATCCTTTCACTAACTTCATATTTAGTTTCTTTACTTAAATCAATATCAACTGCACTGTTATAAGCAATCATACTATCAATTTTTTCGAAAATATTAAGTAAATTATTAATTACTAAATTAATATATTTTTCCCTGTTAAATCTTGATGGAAAAGATGTGTAATTTTCATTATATAATAAAGTTAATTCTCTAATATAAAAAATTGCTTCTTCATTATATCCCATTATATTACCTGAATTAAATACTAAATTAGAACATTTTTTTATTATATTTATTCCATTTTTTAAATATATCATTGAAATTATTGTCATTAGAATAAATATTAAAAAACTAATTAATGAATTTAATTTTAATATTATTATACTTCGCTGTTTTTCTTCTTTTTTAAGTGCTGCTTCTATTTGTTCTATTATAAAATCATTATCATCTTCTTCATTAACATCAAATCCAAGATTTATTTTAATTTCTATTTTTGATTTTTTTATTTCTTTTAATTCCATTTCTTTTTCTAATTTTTGTTTTTCTTTATTTTCATTATTTTTTTTTGGATAATCATTTATTCTTTTTTCCACTTGTGATTTTTTCTCATAATCTTCCTTTTCATAAATCTTATTATTTTTATAATTATATTCAAAAAATTTTATTTTTTTAAAATTAATTTTATAATATTCATCATTATTTGTTGGTTCAATTGGAATATCTTTCATACTTTTTCTTCCAGGAGATTTATCAATTAATTTTTTTGAATTTAAAATGTGAATTTGTGATTTTTTAAAATCAATACTATCTTCAGATTCTTCATCATTTTCCTCTGATTCATCATCTTCTTCATCATCTTCATCATCTTCTTCATTTTTTTTACTTATTAAATTTAATTTTTCTTTTTCTACTTTAGATAAAAATTTATCTTTAACAAAATGAGTAATAGTACTTGTATTTATTTTTTTACTTAATTTATAATTTAAAGTTTGAACATCTAATTTTAAATTTGTATTTGAACTTGGAATAAAATCTGCTGATATATTTAAATTACTTTTATTAGAAGGACTCTCAATATTACTTTTTAATATAGAACTACTAAAATTTTTATTTATTGTCTTATATTTAATGTCTGATAATTTATATAATTTTGAATATTTAATATCATCATTTGATGGTTTTTCTAATTTAAAAAAATAACCAACAATTTTATTATTTATTAATTGTTCTTTTACAGTTAAATAAAAAAAAAGTTCTTGTACATTATTATTAGGAATAATTTTAGAATTAGTTCTTTTTATTATATCAACAATTCTAGTAGAAACATAAAAAGATTCCATTAAATCACTTTTTTTCCAACTTACTAAAGTTGAAGTAGAATAATTTTTCATTATTATATTCTTTTTCAAATTTAATTTTTGTTGTGGAGTAAGTTGACCCATTTCAACAGCTAATTTTAAAAATTCTTCATAAATATCTCTTATATAATATGTAATTTCAATATTATTATTCATCATGTCAGAAGTAATTCCTAATATAATTGAACTATTTGGAGTAAAATTTTTAATTATTAAATGAGTATCTGTTAAAATGCAACATGTTTGTTGTTTATTATGATCATTATTTGTATGATAAAATGAATTATCTCTTGATATTGATGATATAAAAAATAACTCATTATATTCTGATTGATATAATATTACTTTCATTGATAATTCTGTTAAATATTTTGATTTTGTTTTTCCAAATGTATTTATTTCTTTTGCTTGAATATTATTTTTCATTTCTTGGTCATTACATATTTTTTTAAAATCTTTTATTTTCTTTTTTAATAATTTATTATGTTGAAATTGAAAATTATCTGGTATTAATATATCCAATTTATTACCTATTAAATGTTTTAATTCATATCCAAAAATTTCTCCAACACCTAAAGATGCATTTATAATTATACCAAATTTTTCTGGTATTCCAGAAACTACAATATATTGATAATAATCATTTTTATTTAATACATTAATATTAATATTCTTAAATTCAGGTTGGATTTTTTTATGTAATACATCATCAATTTCTGAAATTAAATTTTTATATTGTAAACATTTTTTTTTATCACATAAAATTTTAGAAAGAAATTCATAATAAATTTTAACATATGTTATATGATTTGCTTTTATTTTTTTCATTTCATTAATAAGATATTCAATCTCTTTAATAATTCTATTAATTTTAGTACCACAATTATTTAATTGATTTACATTTTCATTATCAGTATTATAAGAATCTAATAATTGATTCCAAAATGTAATATAAAGAGATGATGCTTCTTCAATTAAATCAATAAAATTTTTATAATAATTTCTAAATTTTAATTCTTTAACTATATCAACATTTTCATTATCATCTTCATGTAAATCAGATAAATTATCTTCCAAAATTCTATTACATCTAAAAATAATAAATTCTTCTTCAATTGAAGGTGATAAAGTTTTAATAGAACTTAAAAATTCAGCTGCTTTTTTTCTTTTTTTTAATTTTTTTAATAAAAATAAGGAATAAGCAAATTTTAATTCTATACTATCAGGAAATTTATTAATTGAATAATTGAATAATGTATCTGCATGTTCTAATAAACAACTATTTCCTTCTAATCCTTTTTTAACTAATGATATATATCTTTTTAGAGGACAATCATTTAAAATACATGAATTTTCATAAATTTCAATATAACTATTTAAAAGTAATTCAGACTCCCTTTCTTCATTTTTATTATTTAATAAATATAAAAAATTTTGAATATGATTTAATATATCTTTTACTGATTTTTCTTTTCCTATTATATAGAGAAAATCTGTTAAATGATTCTTCCTGAAAAATAATATTACACATAATATTGGTTCAACAGTCAAAAATAATCCAAAACAACTATTAAATTCAGTATTTATTGTAAATCTTCCTATCAATAAACAAATTGATGACCAGAAAAATGTTAATGATAAAAATTGATGAATAAAATTTAATAACTTTTCATTATATCTTTCATAAGTGAAATTTAAATATAAAGTAAAAGAAGAAAAAAATATTAAACTAAATATTAAAAAATAATGTACTTCAATTCTACCATCGAAACCTATAAATATAACAGAAAGAAAAATTTTTGAAAATAAAAAAAAAACATCTGGAATTGAAGTTGTTTTAGAAAGTACTTTTTTTTGGGCATCTAAAGCATATTCATAATAAATAGAGACCACTAAAAAACAAATAAGAACAAAAAAAATTAAACTTATTGAAGAAATTAAACAATTAAAATAAAAAAATATAGTATTACATTTTAAATTATCTGAATAAAATGAAGTTTTTATCCCTAATTCATTTTCAGTACAATCAAATATACTTAATAATGTAAAAAAAATTGGTAAAAAAAAAAAAGTTGACATAAATGGAAGAATATATTTTAAAATAATTAATAGAAATCCAATTCTAAATTCTTTATTCATAAATTTATGTAATGCATAACATATAATTGAAAAAGTAAAAATATTTAAAATTACTGAAAAATAAAACATAAATAAATATAAATCTTTATTATCTTTAGAATAAGGTAATATTAAAAAATATTTGAATAGTTCACTTATTTGGGAAAAGATTTTTTTATTTTTCCATTCAACATCAAACTAAATATTAAAATAAAAAATAATTTTACATATTCATCTAATGGAAAGTACATAAATTGAAAATATTGAAAAAATATATTAATACATTCAAAAGTTACTGAAGGTTTATAATCTTTTAATAATTCATTAAATAAATAAAATAAACCTTTTTTTATTTCATTGAAATATGATGATAATTTATTTTCTTTTTGATTTAATTTTATTTTCATAAAATCTTTTGATATATCATTTTTCAATGACATTAAATTTTTTTTATTTAATTTAAAATTTTATGGAAATTATTTTTATTTTTTTTATAGAATTATTGCTAATGATTTTTAATATATGATATTAATTATTATAAATAATATAATATTGAATAAATAATATAATAAAATAAAAATTAAATTGTCATTGTAAAAATAAAATTACTTTAATGTGGAAATTTTTTAATAATATTTTCTTTAAATTTCTCTGATATATTACCAGAAGGATAATAATTTAAAACAAAAACCATATGACCTGTACTAATATTCCTATTAATACCAATTCCAATTAAAGTACTATTTTTCCATATCATTTGTGTAAAATGAGAAGGAATTTCTTGGTTATTATTATTATCATAATTACTTTCTTTTTTACATAATCTATTAATTAAACCATTTGCATCTAATATTGTTGAATAACAAAAAATTGATTCTCCTAAGTCTTCTCCTTTATATTGATTATTTGAATTTGTTAATATTTCTGTTTGAGA
>Ga0310695_10010729_pt1 | contig 13305 bp, 16 predicted proteins | sample RumenRJG_04DNA_FD_203882 | JGI IMG/M metagenome (GOLD analysis project Ga0310695, IMG submission 203882) | Bovine rumen microbial communities from Lethbridge, Alberta, Canada - RJG_04 (v2) (version 2) | ecosystem: Host-associated > Mammals > Digestive system > Stomach > Rumen | place: Canada...
ATATCTGACTGAGGATGAGATTGCGGCTATAGAGTCGCTTCGTCCTTTGGATGGAACCCAAATGGCAATGGCTCGCGACTTGTTCGTGTTTCAGATGTACACTGGTTTGAGTTATAGCGACGCTCAGGCGTTCGATATTCGGGATTATAAGAAGATCGATGGCAAATGGGTGAACGTGGGCGAGAGAATTAAGACCGGGGTATCTTATGTTTCGGTGTTGTTGCCACAGGCGGTGGAGGTGTTGGAACGTTACGGGATGCAGGTGCCGAAGGTGAATAATATCCAATACAATGCCTCGCTGAAGGTGATACAACAGGCTCTTGGCATTAGGACAAAATTGCACTCGCACCTGGCACGGCATACCTTTGCTACAAGGGCATTGAGGCTGGGGGCTAAGATTGAGAATGTCTCGCGGATGTTGGGTCACACCAATATTACCCAGACGCAACGTTATGCCAAGGTACTGGCGCAAAGTGTGCATGATGATTTTGAATTAATAAACGAAAAACTGAATAACTATGAAAAGTAAATTATTAATGATTGCAGCTGCCATCATGATGTGTGGCTGCGAAAAGCCTATTGTGGGCGAGGTGTTAGACGATGAAGTGGATGAGGAGGAAATAGAGGCACTCACCAAGAAATTCACGTTTACGATGAAGGGCGACTTCACAAGTGCTACATTCAACCGTGCAGCCGGATATTTGCAGGCCGATGGCAGGGATATGACTGACGTGTGGGTTCTCGACTATATGAACGGCGAACTGGTCCAGCAGATACACCAAGGAGATAACACTGCGGATGATTTCGGGAAGCCGGTGATGCAACTGGCTTATGGTCCGCACCATGTTTATTTTGTTGCAAGTAGGGGGACGACACCGACACTGAATGTCGGTGAACACTCGATTACGTGGGAGAAGCCGAGCGACACGTTCTGGAAAGATTACGAGGTGAATGTGGTGAGTACCAGCAACGGAAACAGGGCGGTGACACTGGACCGCGTTGCAACAAAACTGAGGATAGCCGTTAATGATGAAATTCCTGACAATGCGGCTGTGATGGCAATAACTCCATCGACTTGGTATTATGGACTGAATTACACGACGGGTGCTGCCGTTGCATCGAGCAGCGCATCCAGGACTGTTGATATTCCGACCTCTTTGCATGGAACGACGGGCGAACTTGCAATGACTATATTCGGTATGAGTGGTGCAGATGAATGGACGACTGATGTTTCGGTGGTTGTGTATGACGCGAATAGTGTGGTGCTCGGGTCGGCATCCATTGTCGGGGCTCCATTCGTGAGGAACAGGTCAACGGAATATTCTGGGAGCCTGTTTTCTTCTGGGAGTCTCACCAACCTATCGCTAAGTGAAGCGTGGGCGACTTCTCACATCGGAACATGGTGAAATGAAAAGGCAGGTACTCACTTGGTGCCTGCCTTTTCGTTCATTCTACGCATATCCTCTCGCATCCGCTCTATTTCCTCTTGTGTGATTTTGACTTGTTCTTCTTCTTCGCCAGCTTCATCCCACGGTAGAGGCATGAGGTCTTTCGGACTGTTGATGCCTGCCTTCTGGATGTCAGCCAATGACACGAGCATGAGATGGTATGTCTGCCATCGGGTGGCACTCCACAGGTCACGCTTTCTGTTTTCGTAACCACGACTTATTAGCAGCAGGTCGGCATAAGATAAGCGATAGAGGTAATCGTTAATTGGAAGTCCGATTTCGCCCACGAAATATTGGTAGTAATCGTGGGCGGTTTTCAGTTTTTTGGCTGTTCTTCGTCTTTTGGGGTTTCTTCCTCTTCGGTTTTTATAACCTCTGGTATCTTATACCACGCACGGCGCAAATTTATAGTGGTCTTAATGAGCGACTCGACGTCATCAGGTCCCCAGTTGTAGAGGATGTCTTCTGATTTGACGGGTGGCTCTTCGTCTTTTTTGGCATAGGCTGCCACGATGCAAGCAAGACCGAGCGTCACCCAGTCGTATATCTTGCTGTTGCTCATGAAGAGGGCAGACGATTGGCCTGTCATATCCTCGAATCCCTTTTCCGCTGCGGCAGTATAGAGCATTCGGATGTCTTGGCCGTTGATGTTGATTGTTGCTTCGTTGTTCATAGTTCCTTTTGTTTACATTTCTTATTCGCTGTGTTGAGATAATTCGCCAGTGCCGGTGAATTGGGCGCGGGCGGTGGCGATTTCGGCATTCTGCGACGTGATTTGCAAGTCGGAGAGAATTGCAAAGCCAGTGAACTGCATGGCATCTTCCACGGCGTCGCGGTTCTGTTCGCCTGCTGCGCCAGCGGTGCGGGTGAAGCGGAGCTGATAGACGCGTCCAACCTGGAGCTGGTCGATGTTCTTTGCACCTGGGCGGTATTCCTCGTCGTCGTCGCTGATGATGAGCGATTCGACTTGTACGTCCCAATTAAGACCGACGGGCTCTTGTTCAAGCCAGTCGTCAACTGTATCCTTGGTCGTGTCCTCTTGGACTTGCAGTGCGCAATGTAGGGTGCAGTTGGTGGCTGCGGCTATACACTGGAGGTGGTCGGTGTCGTCGCCCACCATTACGCGAAGGTTCTGACCTTTGATTGTTGCCATTGTTTTGTTGTTGTTTGAACCAGCGGGTGAACCGCTGGGCACTGTTGTTGTGATTAACCCTGCCGCTGATGTTTCGCGGCGGCAGGGCTGACTATTGACATTGTTAATCAGAGAGTAGAGATTCCATTTATGCCAACGGACCTGTACCGGTGAATTGAACGGAGATGGTGCTGTTCTGTCTGTTCTGGGCAGAGATGTTGATGTCGCTGACGTAAGCCTGACCGCTCTTCTTGATGACGCTGTTCTGGCCGACGCGGTTGTTGGTTCCGGCAGTCTGGTCGAAGGTGAGCGTCACCTTGGTCTTGTTGATCATCAGCGAGAGCAAGTCCTGCGGCAGTTCGCCGTTGGTGCCGTTGTCCTCGAGAGTCACCAGCGAGTCGGTCTGAGCGTCCCATGAGAGCCCTGTGACCTCCTGCTCTTGGAAGTCGCCAACGCTGTCTTTGGTTGAGCTATCCTCGAGCTGGGCTGACACGTGGAATTGGCATGAGGTTGCCATTGCAATACACTTTCCGCCTACCATCACACGAAGGTTTTGTCCTTTAATGATTCCCATAGTTGTTATACGTTATTGTCAACGTCGCAAGCGTAGTGAACCAAGTCCCAGTAGCAGGGCTTCATCCAGTCCCATGCCACGCCGTCGGTCTTCGGAAAGCCTTCGAGCAGGTTGGGAATGTAGTCGCCTTGGTCGTAGTGGGTGGTGACGTAGTTGTTGACAGCACGCATGGCCATCATCACGATGTCATCCACGGCTTTCGGGTCCTTGGCTCCTACTTCGATAGCTGCGCCCATCTGCCACATGCTCGGCATCCAGTCGTCGTCCTTTGTCTCGTGTGCAGGCTGCTTGCCCTCGTCACGGATGACGATGTAGGGCAGTGGGGTGTTGTCCGTTTCTTCGGGCGACACCTCGAAGCAGGTCGATTCCACACGACCGCCAATGACGGTCATGAGGTCGGCATCTGCACAGATGGCATTGTAGAGAAGTTCATCGAGCTTGAACATGGTTTGCTACTTTTGCGATGTTGTGGTTAATACTATTTCGTTTTGTATCATCTTCTTTTGGGAAACCAGCGGGCAACAACCTGTTGCTGTTGCATCGGAGTGCCCGCTGGCGGAACTATGCCCGAAAGAAGACGATGAGAGGGTTTACACGGTCGTAGGCTCTTCCTCGACAATCTTGTAGAGACCGAATGCCTGAGACTCGTTGTTGGCACCGTTAATGTAAACCGAGATGTCGGTCATTGACCAAGCGGTGTTGATGGTCACGGCTGTGATGTTCTTCTTGGCAACAGCCTGGCTGGTTGCGTCGATAGACAGACGAACGTCGCCGTGCTGCTGGAGGGCGAACCACTCCCAGTAGCCAATCTCGATGTAGCGGTCGGAAGTTGGTACCAACTTGCTGTTGTTCAGCTCTGTGTTCACGAAGTGGGACACAACGTAGGGATAGCCTGCGCAAAGGCCGTTCTCGATGACGAATCCACCGGCAGCACCGGCAATCTTCGGAGTAGCCTTCAGCTCTGCCTCGGTCACGCGGTCCATAGCGATGCAGACGTTGCCCTCGAAGAAGCCCTTGTTAGAGAACTCGGCAACGGCCTGGAGGATGTTCTTGTAAGCATCGGCACCAAGCTCGATGTCCGTAGCGGAAGCCTTCTTGTTGGCAAACGGACCCTTGTTGCCGTCCCAGGCAGCGAGGGAGTAAATCTTCTTGGCGATGTACTCGCGGAGAGCAATGCCGAACTTTGTCTGCACGAATGCCATGAGGTCGAAGGCAGCGTTGTCGATGGCCATGTTGCTGACGGGCACGGTCAGACCTACGCGGCGAACGGTAGGAGTGATCTGTGCGAAGTTCAGCACCTGGTCCTCGAGAGCATTTACCTCGCCTACCTCTTCCATCTCCACGTCGTTGATAGAGACAGGCCAAACCTCATTACCGGTAACGCCTGTTACCACGTTAAGACCTACGGGCAGTCCCAGTCCTTCGTGGAGGGTAGGAATCATCTCGTGGATAGAGAGGTTGATGGCACCAGAGGCTTCGATGTTGTTGGTGTCGCCAGGGCTGGCGGGGCGCAACAGAATCTCGCGGTCAGCCTTGCCGTTGCGAACGTCCTTCAGGAGCTCGCGGAAAGCCTTTGCCTTGTTTGCCTTACTTGCCTCGGCCTGAGCCTTGGCGTTGTCGTTCTCGCGGTTCAGGAACTTCATCTGCTCGTCGAGCTGGTTCAGTTCACGGGTGAGGTTCATCTCCTCGATTTTCTCTTCGGCGGTGAGCTCACGGTTCTTGGCGTTCATGTACAGATCGCCCAGCTTCTCGTTGGCCTTGTTTCGGGCCTCACGCAGCTGCATGAAAGTCATTTTTTCCATACTTAAAACGGTTTTAAAATGGGTTATTAAAAAGTTGTTGATTCCAGTCGTTCGTCGAAGTCCGCCATGCGCTGCATGTGAGCCAGTCGGCGGTTCATCTCACGCTTCAGTGCTTCTTCCTTCTCCTGCTCTTCGCGCTGGCGTTGTGCCTCGGCATCAGCCTTGGCCTTCTTGCCTGCGGGAGTCTCGTCGTAGAGTTCGCGGGCATTGACGCTGGTCTGCTTGTAGGCAGGGTCCATGCCGATGGTGAGCGCGGTGAGCGCACGGAACTTCTTGTGCGTGATTTTCATATCCTTGCCACCTTCGCGTTCATCCACGTCGTAGTCTTCGGGCCAGAACTCGAAAGAGCAACCTGAGTAGTCGCCACGACGCACCATCTCCAGACAGCGGTCGCCAATGTCACACTTTGGTGCCTCGAACTCGAAGTTGACACCCTTCTCGTCCACGCTCAGTCGGAGCGAGCCTGTGCCCTTGTTGCAACGGGCAAGCGTCAGGTCGCGGTCGTGGAGCATGTTCATCTTGATGTCCTGCGAATTCAAGAACTCCATCGTACATGCCTCGGGCTTGATCACTTCGCGGAAGCGGTAGCCCCAGTCGTCGAGTACTTCGCTTTCAGCATCAAACACGATGGCCGTGCCGGTGATGGTGCGAGACTCGCCCTGCGCATCTGGACCAGCTTCTCTAACGGACAGCTTGCAGTCCAGGGTTCTGATTTCGATTTTCTTTGCATCCATATTTTTCTTTGAAAATTGGTTCTATATTACCCGCGTTATGCGGTCTCGGGTTTACTGAATGGTATTTCTATCTTCTCGCGGGTGATTGCCAATGGCACCTCGTAGGCGTGTGGGAACTTCCATTCTATCCAAGCGGAGTTGATACGCTCGGCGAACTGACCGCCCACACGAAGCTCGTGGGTGAAGGTGGTGAAGGGCTGTTCACCGATGTGGTATGCATTGGGGTTTTCTTCGACACGCTTAACGATGTCGCCACCGATGCGACGCAGATACTCCTGGGCAACCGTCCACATCATGTCGAGCAGCTGTAGCCAGTCTTTGGTGCGCATGATGCTCATCGTGGCGAGGTGCATCTTTCTGCTGTCAAGTACTCTATTCCATACCGGGGCAAAGTCAGGGTATTTCTCGCTGATTATCTGCGTACAGATGTCAAGGTCTTCAGGATTTCCCCATGTGGCATACTGCTTGCGCATACTCATTCCGAGATCGGCGGCCTTTGTTGTTATGGCACCATGCGCCTCGATAGTCTTGCCGATGTCGGGCACGTTGTCCATGAAGCCAAAGTAGCGGCGATAGTGGCAGAATCCAATGTACTTTGGCAAATTCTTGCGCTCGCTCACTTTCTTCATCTGCCACAGCTCCGAGTAGTAGAGATCGGGCACGTCGGGCTTCGGCAGTTTGCGGCTGTCGATGGTCTCGTAGACTGCGTTCTTCACTACAGGCTCGAAGTCGGTATGCGCACAAATGAAAATCTTCGCGTCGGCGTTGTCGGGCTCCTTGAAGTATTCCTCGTTCTTCTTCAACCATGCCATCTGCCGCTCGAGGTCGTTTCCGCGCCATGACCCTCCGTTGTAATGGAGGTAGCACTTGTCGAGGTCTGGGTATAGGCGGGCGGTGAGTGCCGGCTTGGTCTTGATGATGTCTTCCAGCAGACAGGCTCCGGTGTCATACCAGTTCTGCGTGTTCTCCATCCCTCCCGGCTGGAGAGCCCACGAGCGCAGAGGGTCGTAATACTTCGCACAGTGCTTGGTGAGCAGTGGCACGTTCATATAGCACAGCCACGGCAACAGTCGGTCGTGTTCCTTGCGACGGCCACGGAACCATTGCGCCTTGCCACAGGCTGCATACTGCTCATCCCATAGGAAGTCGAACGGCTTAGTGATGAGAACGTTACTCTCCACCAGTATGAAGCCGTCCTTCAAGATGCCCCACAGATACTGCACGCTCATCATGTGCTTCACGCTCCCATAGTTGCTCTTGTGCGCCAACTCCCAGCACTTGTTGGGGTAGTTGGCCAATTCTTGGTCGAAGTTGACGAGCTGTTGCTTTCGGTTGTTCAGCACCTTCACGCCCTTTATGCGCTTGGCGAATGGACGCTTGTCGCTATTGTCGAGCACCGTCACTGGCCAGTCGCACCCCACCTTGCGGATGCTCAGAATGAGGGCCTCGGTGAGTTCGGGGGTGTTGTAGTGGACTATTGCTATTTGTTTCATATTTCGTCAATTTTTAATCATTAGGTAACAACCGCGCAACCGTTAGGTAATAGTTGTCGAGTTGTTAGGTAACAACCTATTCTTTGCTTGCTGGCGGTTCTGGTTCTGTTGGTTGTGTGGGTTGTGCGCCCGATAGTTTCGGACTTCCGAGCTCTGCCAGGTTGGTGCTGACGTAGATGATGTCGCCACCCTCCACGGCTGGACGGTCGTACTGCTGGCGGATTTCGTTGACCGTTGCCGCACCCGTCTCGAGCTGCATCTTGTCCACCTTCGCTTGTGCCTCCTTATCGAGTCGTAGCAACGGCTGTTCGCACATGTGAATGCGACGCTTGCCGAAGTCGTCGCGCGTCAGCAGTTTGCGGTTCATCTCCTGCTCCATCTCGGTGATGTCTGGCTGCACGGTGCGCTGTAGGTATTCCAGCGTGGCGTTGGTGTAGGTGGTGTAATGGCTGTTGGTATCGAGCATCAGCAGGGGGCGCGGGGTGCCGAAGAATCGTGCAACGTCGTCGAGTCCCATGTTCATGTGCTCCATCAGCTGCATGTCCTGTGCTGACATCGAGATGTTCTGCACCTTGTCGAGCCCTCGCAGACTGACCACATCCTGCTTGTAGATTTCCTCGTTGACCTCCTGCGCATACTGCTTCATCTGCTTGGGGTCGAAGAGTCCCTGACTGATGGGGCTGTAGCCGCTGGAAGGTGCCTGCTCACCGATAATCAGTTTAACGCGACCACCCTTGGCAGCTGTCTCGAGTGCCTGGTTGCTTTCGGTCTTGATCAGACTCAGCGTGTCGTAGGCATACTTGATGGTCGAGATGCCCCAGAAGCCGTTCTGATAGCGGAAGGTGTTGGCGAAATGCAACACGTCGCGCCTTGGGGCGTTCACCTCGAAGCGCACACCGTTCTCGCCAAGGTAGGTGAGGGTATAGGTGCCGGTGATTTCGTCGTAGCCGCCACACTCAGCCAGCCACAGGTTCATGGGGTCGCCCCACTCGTCGCGCTCGATGTAGATGAAGGCATTGCCCAGCAGCAGACGGCGAATGACCACCTGCTCGATGAGCGATGCGGCGGTGCTGATTGGGTTGGGCTGCACCTGCAACAAGTAGTTGATGGTCTTACCAGGCCCCCACATGTCGGGCACGAAGTTACCGCCCTCGCGGTTCATGCGCTGATACTGGATGGCGAACTGCGCCTCCGTCTTGGCGCGAAGTTCCACGGCACGATACACCGCGCTCACCGTCAGAGCCAGCTCAGGCCGCCCGATGCGCACAATCTTCTCCTCGAAGGTGGCACCCGTCGCCTGCGGCTGGTTGCTCGCGTGGTTGGGGTCGGTCGTTACCGGCACACCCGTTGTCTCGCGTCGGCGGAAAAAGTTTGCAAATATTCTATCCATATTGTCTTGCTTTTTATATTCGGGCAAAATGTGGTTACGGGTTTACTATCGTCACGGCGGTGGTCATCTCGGTGGCGCGGATGATAATCTTATTCTCGCGCTTGTCGCTGTTGAGCGACTGCACCTGATACACCTTGCCATCGCACTCAATGAGCGACTCGCGGGTGATGGTGACGTTCGCGCTGAAGTTCATGCGGAAGATGACTGAATCGTAGGCATCCAAAGCACCCTCGCGGAGTGCCCTGGTGCCTTTGGAGAACTCATAGCTTGACCACAGCGAGCCGTCGCGTCGGTAGCCCGTCTTCTCACCAAACTGCCGTTCGGAGGGCTGCACCTTGTTCAAGATGGTCACGCGGTGGTTGCGCATTCCTGATGTGAATCCTGTGCTCATAGTGCTATTCGGTTTCGTGGGCGGCAAAGACGATGTTACCGTCTGCCGTGCGGATGTTGTGCCCGTCGGCAGTTATAATCTCGCGCAGGTCGATGAGGGCGTTCTTTTTGCCCGTCAGGGTTACTTGGCACGTGGTGCGTTGGCGGTTCTGTGCGGTGTACTGGATGTCGGTGACGATAGCGTCGCCGGCCAGCAGTTGTTCGCCACTCTCGCGGTTCTTGTCGCCGCTGGCGGTGGCCAGTTGCACCTGTACCGTCTGTCCGATGAGGTCAGCGATTTCAGCAACGCCGATTGCGCCCAGCTCTTCTTCATCTGTCACGGCTGCATTGGCGGTGACGGACCATTGCAAGCTGACGGCACGGTTCTTCGTCCATGCGCCTTCGTCATCCTTGGTCGAGTAGGGCGTGACGTTCAGCTGGAGTTGGAGCTGACAGTCGAGGGCGGCGATGATAGCACGACCGCCCACGAAGATTCTGAGGTTTTGTCCTTTAACTGTTGCCATGTCTCGAATTGATAATTGATAATTGACAATTATTCTGTCACAGGCTGCAAGGCTTCAGCGTAGGGAGTCCAGTCTATGCCCTCCTTCTCTGCACGGCCTGCCTCCAGCTGCTCGTTCTTCCATGCCAGACAAGCGTCGTTGAAAGCCTTCAACTGCGCCTTGGTCTCGAAGTCGTGATAGACGGGAGTGCCGTCTGCCTCTTCGCCAATCTTCAGGCGACAGGGAGCGGTGGCGGTGGTGAAGTTGATTTGGTTCTCAATAGATAGCCACACGGGTTTTCCCTCGAAAGTCATGCCGCCCACGATCTGCGCTGTAATGCGCTCGTTGATGTCTGCGATGATGGCATCCTTGGCAGCCTCGAAGGTCGGTTTGCCCTGCTTCTTCGGGCAATAAACCTCATACCATGTTGCTAATTCTTTGCCTTCCTCCTTCTGGAGACCGTAGGCGATTACTACTCTTGTGCCTTCCTCTTTCACAAGCGTGAAGTCGGCGGCTGATGCACATACTTTGTTGTTCATGATTACTTGCTTGTTAAATGAAACATCTATTTAACAAGCGGGCGAAATGCCGTCTTGGGTTTACTGACGTAGTATGAACTGCGTCATGTCGCGGTCGAAGTAGCCGACACGATGGAAGGCATCGGTGTCGAATAGTTCATACCGCAATCGGTGGGAGTCATAATGTGCCAACACACCAAGCATGGCGTTGACTGAGCGGAATAGTTTGTCGGGATTGTTCATGGGCAATCGCTCCACGCTTCTGCGCAACCGCTGCTCCGCGTGGTGACTCATGTAGGTGCGGTGGGGTTTGATAAATCCGCCCAGAAACTCCACACCCTGACTGACTTCTCGCAACTGAGTCTTGCCGCGATGCAGTTGCAAGTGAAGACGCTCTTGCAGAAAACAATCTATCTGCGGAATCAGAATGAGCAACCATTCCTTGTCGGTGCTGATGACATAGGCATCATCGACATATCTGCCGTAGTGCTTGCAATGTAGGTCGCGCTTCATGTGTTGGTCGAACTCATTGAGATAGACGTTACTTAGCAGCTGACTGGTAAGATTACCAATGGGCAATCCGCAACCGTCTGGCGTGTGGAATAGCGACTTGTTCAGGTCGAGCCCCTCCCACTCTTCGGGCTTGCCTACTATCTTGCATGATGACTTTGGATCAAGCATCACGATTTTCTCTGTCAGCCATAGCACAAATGGGATGTCTATCACGTCCTGCCAGGTGGTTTCCGTGCCGTCTATGCTGTGCGTCGCCATCCGCTTGATGGTATCGGTGGCTATGCCCAGCAGTATCTTGCGGTCGATGTGCATAAAATAGCCACGGATGTCGAGCGACATCGCCCAGCAGCGTCGGCCGTAGTTCTCGCTTTCGGTCAGGATGTGGCGTTTCAGTCGCTCGATGCCGTAGTGAGTGCCGCGCCCCTGGATGCAACTATAAGAGTCGGCAATAAAGGTGCGCTCGAATAGTTGGTGGGTGTAGTTGTAGTAAAGGTGGTGAATGATGCGATCGGAGAATTGTGCCGCAAAAACCTCCCGTTTCTTCGGTCTGTCCACAATAAAACAGCTGGAGGGTTCCGGTGTGTAGTCCCTGCGTATCAGTTGTGCGGCCATGTGTCGCAGATTGCGTGGTGCCTGGCGGTCGAACACCCGCACATAGTGCTTCGATGTCTTGTGTCGCCGTGCCATGTGCCACGCTGCGTACAGGTCGGCCAGCAGTGCCTCTTCTGTCAGGGTGTATGCCATCTTATGTCCTCGATTGTGTTTCTCGTGTCGCTGTGTGATGCCTCTGTCGTCTTGTGTTCTGGCAAGTGCTGAACCGCGCGGACCGTAAACCCATAGCGCCGGTTGTTGTTGTTCTGCGGATTGACACCAGTCGAATTGAAGTTCATGTTGCGAGCATTCGTCTCTGAGTTCCAAGTGGATGACCAGTAGTTGCCGTTCGTCCCACGGTTGTTGAGCGACGTACCATTGTAGTTGCCCGAAGCGGGGAAGAAAATATCCGCAACGCGGTTATCGCCTGCTACGACCCAATCTCTCCGACAGAATCCCTGATCATTGGAAGCCGTCGGCGGTCTTTCGTTGTTTCCAGCTGGCTGCACGAGCCTGCCAGGACGGATAACCTATGAATTCGCCTGAACCGCTGATGTATGGCAGCGCGTGTGGCGACACAAATATGTGTAACAATAAATTGAAGAAAACGGGAGGTGTATTATAACAGCTCAGCGGCCTTCTGTTTCAGGCTGCTGATAAACTCGATATTCTCGTCAGCCGTTTTGCGCTCGAGCGGGTAGGCGATGAGGTCGGCAATGATTTGGAATGCGCCCGTCTTTCGCGGAGCCTCGCTGATGCCCTTGTTGTTTTTACTTGCAGGTTCTGGCAGTGTGCCGCGCCACGACTCGAAACGGTGCTGTAACTGGTCGTAGGTCTCGTCGCCCTGTAATGGTATATCTATCTCAATGCAAATATCGTCAGGGCTGTCTTGGAGCGGCTCGATGTTCTGATGGGTTGGAATAAATTTCGAGATACTCTCGACGGGGAATCCCAACATAGCGAACTCGCCCGACTTGTTCTTCTGACGATGACACGTCAGCGGTTTTGCGTCGCCGCGTTTCTTCTGAAATTCCTCGGTGCAGACGACGTTCTTGATGAGCCATGCGCTCCACTCGTAGGCGCGATAAAACTTACCTTCGCGATGAAGGAATACTTTATTCCATGAATCAGGTTCTTTGCGTAGCCTGTCGTATTCTATTGCAGCAATAATCTGCATATTCTTAATCTTTTAATATAAACAATAAACATGTAAAACCAAAAACATTCCGATTTGCCCGTCTGGGCTTTTGATAGTCGCGCTTGGGGCGCGACAAGCCCAGACAGGAAAATCGGCAGGCGATTACTGAACCGCGCGGACCGTAAACCCATAGCGCCGGCCGCTGTAGTTCTGCGGAACGACACCAGTCGAACCGAAGTACATGCTGCGAGCATTCGTCTCTGAGCTCCAAGTGGATGACCAGTAGTAGCCGTACGTCCCACGGTAGTTGAGCGACGTACCATTGTAGTAGCCCGAAGCGGGGAAGAAAATAGAGTTACCGTTGATGCGCGATGTGAAGCGACGACCAGCCACACCATCCTCATCGGTCCACTCGGAGTCACAGTTGCTGTTAAGCTCAGTAAACTCGCCCATAGTCGGCAGACGACAAGGTGCGCCCATATTGTGTCGAGCCATGTCGTAGGTATTGCTCACGGCGATGTTGCCGGTCAGTGCTGCGCCTGGGGTCTGTGCATACACGGCATCACTGAAGTCGTAGCCGCTGCCTTCTGCGTGGCCTTCGACGTTACCCCACGAGAAGTAGAGTCCGTGTTCATACGGTGTCGATGCGCCCACGTTGTGCTCGCACCACAGCAAGCCTGAAGGCAGGGCGAGGTCAACGAAGCCGGTGGGGGCTGCTGCCGTCTGGCTCAGAATGCCGATGACGTTGAACTGGGTGCCGTCGTAATTCATCACCAGGATGGTGTTGTTGTGAACCTTACCCATAGGCATCGCGTTGCCGTAGAGTTTGATGGGCTTTGCTGCCGAACCGTTCACGCTGAGCGTGGGCGACGATGCGGTGAAAGCGTTCACGAAGTTGACGGCAATCACGCCGCCAGGGGTCAGTACGGTGTTGGTCATGCTTACCGTCTTGGCTTGTGTTGCGCCAGCGGTTTCACATACGCCGTAACCAAAGCCGAGGGGAGCGGTGCTATCCGTAGTCACCAGCGGCTGGATTTTGTTCAGGATGGCTTGCAGTTGCGCATCCGTCTGCTGAATGTCAAATGTTCCGTTTGCCATAA
>Ga0310695_10010731_pt1 | contig 13304 bp, 16 predicted proteins | sample RumenRJG_04DNA_FD_203882 | JGI IMG/M metagenome (GOLD analysis project Ga0310695, IMG submission 203882) | Bovine rumen microbial communities from Lethbridge, Alberta, Canada - RJG_04 (v2) (version 2) | ecosystem: Host-associated > Mammals > Digestive system > Stomach > Rumen | place: Canada...
CACTGATGAGGAAGCCGCCCAGTATGACGCACTCGTGCGTGAATCAGCAGGACTCAGTGCCAAGGCTAAGGCAATGGCATCTGATGCCGAACTGCGCAACATCCGCTCTGCCGAAGAGAAGGGTGCCAAGCTGCGCGAGATGCTGAAGAACTGCGTGGAGAAGCGTGAGAACGCCACCACCATTCTCGCCAACAAGGTGACCACTGGCGACGACCAGAACGAGAACGCCAACCTCGAGGCAGGTGGTTTGATCCCCGTCACCATCAAGGAAATCATCGACACCAAGGTGCCCGGTATCGAGCTGCCAGACTCACTGGTGATGGTTACTGGCGTGACAGGTACTGAGATCATCCCCTACAGCACCAACGACGTGAAGTTCACCGTCAACAAGGAGGTGCAGAAGGTGGGTGTGCAGGCTCTCGACTTCACCAACATCACCGCTGCCCCCGTCCGCGTGGCTGCTTCACTGGCCGTTTCACACCGCGCCATCGACAACGCCGCCTTCGACATCTACAGCTTCATGGTGTTCAAGATGCAGAAGGGCTGGGCTATCTTCCGCGCCGTTCACGTCTATGCACACGGCAACTACGCCAAGCTGCCTTCACCTTTCGCACAGGTGGAAATCGAAGAGCTCACGCTCGACGAGAATATCGGTGAGAATCTCGCCACAAAGATTGCCGAGATGTATGACCTCGGCTTCGAGGGCGACCCAGAGCTTATCATGGACAAGGTGGCAGAGGTTAAGTTGTCCTTCAAGCCCCGCATCGCTGGCACCATCGGCGACCGTACCGTTATCGAGGATGGTAAGTGCGTAGGTTACAACTACAAGGTATCACCTTACGTTGACTACAGCATCGACGCCAACGGTGTAGCTACCAAGGACGTTGAAGGTGGCAAGCCTGTTCGCTACATCGCCATCGGTCACTTCGGCTATCTGGCTGAGGAGCAGCACGGCGAGTTCCGTTTCAACGTCGATGCGACATCTGCCGAGGTATTCAACAGCGCAACTGTTGTTATCTCCATGACCACCGACTACTCTCTGACTGAGCTCTCCAGCAAGGTCAACGGCAACGACTCCGGCAAGCCCCAGGCGTTTAAGTTGATTAAACTCGTGGAACCCGCAAGCTCTAACGAGATCGGCGGTTAATCACTCTCTCGCGACTCAATAGTTCCTGACCGCTCGGTGGCTCCGATGCAGCAGCAATAGGTTGTCTGCCGGGCGGTTTTCTTTCAATCAGCAATCACGTCAAGCACAAGGTAATAATATGGGACTCTTAACCGACGCATTCTTCAAGTCAGCCCTGGAGAGCAATGCAGACCTCATGGCCGCACTGCCCGCACACGCCATCTATAACAACGTAGCCGAACCCGACTATGATATGGAGAACGTGGACGTGCCGTACATCATTGTCAATAACGACGGTGGCAACAACGACACGCAGACCAAGGACGACTACGAGGGATCCGATGACAAGGTGAACATCAGCATCCGTATTGTTGCGAAGACCAACGACTCGTTGCGCCAGATGGCCGTCGCCGTGCGGCGTACCGTCCACGACTACATGCAGGCATCAGCCGAGCGCATAGATGCTGGCACGCCAGCCGAGAACGACGACCTGCGCCCCCACGACTACGACTTCTCGTTTAGCGACGTCAGCTACGAGCCGCAGAAGCCAAGCCACACGATCGTGCTCTATTACCAGTGCTCGACACCTAACGAAATATTTGACGACTATGAGCAAGATTAAAGGCCAGAACTTCAGACTGCTTCAGAATGCAGCCGCGATACCTGAAGCCACCAACTGCTCGATAACGCTACAAGGTAATACCGAGGACACGTCCACAAAGGACACCGAGGGACTCTTTACTCAGGAAACGATTGTATCGAATCAGTGGTCTGCGCAGGTAGATACCTATCAGAGCGACACCGCCGCTCTGCGCTCCATAATCTCAACGTTCATTGCAGCACAGGCCGTTCCCGTTGGTTGGGACCAAACAGCAGGCGCACAGAACCGCGTCAAGCAGAATGCGAACTTCAAACGTAGCGGCAATGCTATCTTGAACGACTTCACCATGAACTTCAACGACCGCGAGACGGTCGCCGTATCACTTCAATTCCAGGGAACAGGAGCCCTCAGTTAAACGACTATGCAGAAAGGACAATACATTCGACTTTTGCTATCGGTAGCAGCCAACCCGTCAACGGTAGTGGCAGCCGCCAAGCAGATGGCCTTGCACGGCTCTGCTCAGACTGAGGACAGCTCTACCAAGGACACCACGGGCAGCGACCTGGAGTATGAGGTCACGGGGCAATCTTATGACATCACTGGCAGCGGATTGGTTCTCACACCAAACGATGCCGACTTGACAGGTGCCGTAAGCCTGAACGACTTCGAGAACTGGATCAAGGACCAGCTGCTGAACTGGCGCATCTGTGTGATGGAAGGCGCAAAGAACCGCACAATCGTGGAAGAGATTGCACACGGTCAGGGTAAACTGACCAACCTGCAAATCCAAGCGCAGAACAAGCAGTATGCAACCTATAACTACACCATCAACGGCTACGGTGCCATCGTACCAGGTAGCGATGCCGCCAGTGGTGACTAACGATTAATCAGCCGCTCGCCTGCCTGACGATTCTTTTCATATGCCAGCAGACGGGCGGTTTTTCCATTAAAACAAAAGGAACTATGACACAGACAGAAATAACCATCAACGGGAAAACCTATCCCGTCATCTTTACACTTGCTACGCTTTCTAATTTTGAGGAAATCGCCAACAAAGCATTTTTCAACGCAGACCTCGGCATGGTGAAGAATCGCATTGCACTGATATGTGCTGCTGCTATTGCAGCCAACGAAAACACCAAACTGACTGTCGAAGAGTTGAGAGGCAACGAGACGTGGGAAGACTACGTTCAGATCGCCACAGCCTACAATGTCGTGATGAAACTGGCAGAAAAATTCTTTCCCGTGCCTGAAATCGAGAAAGGTAACGACGAAGAGCAGCCTGCTGAAGAAGGAGACGAGAAGCCAAAAAACTAACAACCGTCCACGAACTCTTTCAACTGTTCGTGGGCGAAATCGGTATCAGTCGCCATGAGTTCTACTACGAACTGAAGTGGTGGGAGGTAAAGAGTATTATCCGAGGTTATAACGCCCGACACCATCACGGATGGGAGCAGGCGCGACTTGTAGCATACAATGCCAGATTTTGTATGGGCTCGAAAAACCCCATCCCAACGGTCACGAATTGGTTGAAGTTTCCGTGGGAGATGAAGCGATTAAACGACAAACCAGTTAGCGATGAAGATATAGATGACCTTCTGGCAGACATCAACGCTGCTAACGCAACGAAATAGGGGAGCCCACCGGCTCCCCGCTTTCATGTTATGCGAGCCTCACGGCTGGCTTATCGACGGAATCACAAGGTATCACCACGTCTGAACATTATCATCGCTCCAAGTATCATCGGCTGTAATGGTGACGCTTTTGCCAGCACCGATGATGCCACCTGAATAGATAGACGTAAGGTTCTGAGCAAAACGAGCGGAAGGCAGGGTAACATGACCAAGCACTGATTCATCGGTGCCAATCATCTTCACGTCGATGTCGGTCTGCCAGTCGGTGGATAGCGATAAACCGAAGAATAGGGCAGACACTTGACCAGTAGTGCCGACATACGATGAAGGTATCGCCACTGAGCGCATCTGCTGACGGGCATCAGTACCTTCACCCGTTCGAACGTTCACGCCATAGTACCAGGTTGCAGGCTCAACCTCCAGACGTGCCATCTGCGAGGTGATCTCATCGGTGATGGCGATACGCAAGCGAGTAGCGACACGATGAAGCGTGACGGATTGCGAGGCCGACGAAGATGGCTGGACGTTCAGCGGAAGCGTCGCCCAGAAGGTGTCAGAGGGTTTTACCCATGAAATCGTCGGAGCTGTCACTGTAGGCTCAGAGCCGCGCGAGGCAACGAAGCAGAGAGTGTGTTCACCATAGTCGAGCGACAGTGCCGCAGAATCGAAGCCATCAGTCTTGTGGATAGTCTGCTTCAAGTCATCACCCATGTAGTCGAAGAGCCACAGGTCGGTGATGTTCAGTTCTGCAAGCGTGGCGCGAGTCATTGCCTGCTGAGAGATTTCTCCAAAGTCGAAGGTGATAGTCTTCTTACTTACTGAGTCTGTCGGTGTCATCTCTGCCGTCAGTTCACCAGTCATTTCGTGCTCACCACATGCTGTCAGCAATAAGGCCGCTGACATAGCCAAAATGAATCTTTTCATAGTAAGTTGTTTTTGATAGTTTATATTTAAGGGTGGGGCAGCACACGTCACTGCCCCGTGTCCTTTTTCATCTTTTCGGAAATCCGATCAAATTCCTCATGCACGCTCTCGGCCATGACCTTTGCGTATCTCTGTGTCTGCCGGATGTTGGTGTGGCCAAGCATCCGCGAGACATTCTCAATCTTGGCCCCATTCCTGAGCATCCAGGTGGCGAAGGTGTGGCGTGCGAGGTGTGAATGCAGCGGTATCTGAATCTTCGCACTCATACCAATCGACTTCAGTGAACGGTTATAGACATGGTTCTCTATCTGCGGCACCTTCATATCATATTTCTCCAGCACGCGGATAGCTGGCGGCAACAACTGCGAAACATAAGCCACGCCCGTCTTGATGCGTTCGCCGATGCGGGTATAGGTGTCGCCATCCTTGCGGTACTGAGCAATATCGAAGGCTTCTGCATCGGAATATGCCAAACCCGTGTACATTTGGAAAATGAAGAGGTCGCGCGACTGGCGCAGCAGATCATCGTCTGGAATATCAAGATTCTCGATGGCTTGCATTTCTTTCTCCGTCAGGTATTCGACATTCTCACGATCACCACGTTTGAACTTTCCTCGGAGCAGTTCATAAGGGTTGCGCTCAATCTTTGAGAAGGTCACGGCCCGATTGAGGAGAGCTTTCAGACTTCTGTGATATTTGAACACCGCCGAGTCTATGAGCTTCGAGCCATCCTTCTTTTTCCGTTGGTGCAACCACGCATCGAAGGCGCAGATGTTCTCAGCCGTCACGTCCTGCCACCGTTGCATCTCACCGAACTCATGCAGACGATGAGCGAGCGTGCGGTATTGTTTGCGGGTGCCATAAGCCACCGTCAACTGCTCGACTTGCCGTTCTACCCATTCCAGAAACTTCGGTTCTTCCGATACAGCCTCTTTCACCGGCCACACCTTTGCCTTCAGGGTCTCTGTGCTGATTGGTTCACCATCTCTGATGCAGCGGTTCGCCTCACGGTCAACAATCTCATAAATGATTGCCAGCCGCTCATTCAACACGGGCGCATCTGGGCGATTGACAATCATCCCGGCCTTCCATTCTCTATCACGCACACGCACACCCGTACTAATGTAATATGCGCGGCGCGCGACCGTCACTCGCACTTCAATCGTGCCAGTGCCTTCGGTCCTCGCTTTTTTCTTTCTATCGTATATAATCTTAGTCGTTATCATATTTTTCTCGTTTTAAGTTCAAAAATGTTTTACCCTGCGCTGTTTTGTGGTAAAACAACGGTAAAACATTTCGTTATAATTCGGTACAATTTGTAACATTTTGTATTTTCATTTATAAATTTAAAGTCTTCTGCATCCCCTGTAAATACGCGGAGGCCCTCTATTTTCGGGCAGTCCCGACTGTTTTACTGAGTGATTCCGTCGGGACTCGTTTGAAGTTAAACAAAAGTGCTGTATATAGTAGGTTAACGGCATGGTATTAGGGTGGAGCGGGTAAAACAATGGTAAAACATTGCAAGCGCACCACAATACTAAGGTTGTTATTATGATATATGTATAAAGCATTTATTGTTTCTTTTTCTTTGATTTTTCCTTATTCATTTCCTTTAGGGCCTTCTTCACTACTTCATCTGCAACGACTTGGTGGCCACGGATGAGACCTTCAGGAACTACACCAGCATAATGGGCACCTCTACCGGCGATGATATTCGGAATGGGGATTTTTATGACTGGCTCGATGCTGCCAGGCATGTCGTTCACGAATGTCGGTGATTGTGGAGCAACTACGCTGTATGAGCTGACGAGCATCGATACTTGGTTCTTCATCGACTCGATGCCATTGAGGGCTGCTTCCAGTTTGGTGGTCAGTGTAGCATTCTCTTTTCGCGTCTCTCGAAGTTCGGTTATCAACGCATCGTTCTGCTTGCGTGAAATCACGAGGTCAGCAACCAGCGAGTCATTGAACTCTTTCGACTTTCTGAGTTCAGACAGGAATATCTCATTCTTTTCTTTTGAGTCACGAAGTTCACCTATCAGTTTTTCGCATTGACGCTCCAGCAACTCATTACGGGTTGACATCCTGACGGCTTCATCAAATAGCCTTTGCACGTAGTCGGGGATTGCAGGCTGCTGCGGATTGACCATTTTCTCAAGTTCCTCATTAGTCACTTCCTCTTCGATGGTGAGAAGCTGCCCCTCTCCAGTCAGGAGGTAGTCGAGGTTAAACACGCCACGATATGCCTCACATATATTCTTGAACAGACTATCGGTGAGATATTTTTCATCTCCATTCATAGCAGCCGACATACTTGTACGTCCATAGTGGAGTGCTTCAGAAAATCCGGTCTTAGTATGGATGCCGTAATATTTACGCAAATGTTCATAGACCTCAATCAGACGTTTTTGTCGCCCATTCATACGCTTTTGTCTTAATTGTTGTTAAAATACTACATCTTTTTAGGATAAAAGTTTGTAATCCTACATTTTTGTCTTACATTTGCACCCAAAAGAAAGAAAGACTTAAATCGGGCACAAGAATAGCCGTCAGACGTTACACACGTCTTTGCAGAGGTGATAGGTTGCAAATATACGGCTTTCTTCCCGATTTTAGTACAAAAGTGTAAGATAATTAAGAAAGTTTAAGTAATGGCACAAGAAAAAGTAACAAGACAAGAGTTGCGTGATATGCACATCGGACAGACGCGCATCTTCACGCTGATGGACCCTAAGAAGGTGACTTCTGCCAAGGTTACGGCCAAGCAGTTGAAGGATGAGAAGGAGGGCGAGTGGCTGGTAAAACCAGACTACGACGCATGCGCTGTGAGTATTACGAGATTAAAGTAACATCTAATAAAAAGGAACTATGAGCAATGATTTAATTCAATTCGGAGAGAGCAGGCAGACTATGAGCAGTTTGGAAATTGCCAAACTGACAGGTAAGCCACACAATGACGTGATGAAAGCCATCCGTGCGATGGAGCCATCATGGGAAAAAGTATCGCAGGGAAAATTTTCCCTATCATCCAGAAAGGTCGAGCAGCCTAATGGTGGTGTACGTGAATATCCATGCTACGAACTTACCAAGACTGAATGCCTCTACGTTGCCACCAAGTTCAACGACGAAGCACGTGCAAAGTTGGTGCTCCGTTGGGAAGAGTTAGAGCAGAAGCAGCGTGCCCAAATGCTTCAGTTGCCAGACTTCACCGATCCAGCCGAGGCTGCAATGGCATGGGCGAAGGAATACAGAGAGAAGAATGTGCTGGCCATCGAGAACAAGAAACTCGAAGAAGAGAACATCCAACTCGCTGCCGAGAACCAGGAACTGAAGCACGACAAGAACTACCTCGACCTGATTATGAGGTCGAAGGCTCTGCTCACTATCAGTCAGATTGCTCAGGACTACGGTATGAGCGGAAAGGCCTTGAACAAGAAGTTGGCCGACATGAGCATCCAGTACAGCATCAACGGTCAGTGGATTCTCTACGCTAAATATAAGGATTGCGGCTATGTGTCGAGTCGTTCAATCGACATCACACGCGCTGACGGTCGCCCTGACGTGGTGCTTCACACCGAATGGACGCAGGCAGGCCGTAAGTTCCTGTATGAGGAATTGAAGAAACAAGGCATCATCCCAATGTTAGAAAGGAGTTGACTATGGAAGAGAGAGAGCAGGAACTTCTTGCTGAGATTGATAGACTTAAAAGGATGATGATGGCATCTAACCCATTTTTATGCGGAAACATGAAATGTGGTAATAGGGTCAAGCCAACCGTTTGCAAGTGTTGTTGACATGTTATTACAAAATAGTTTATGGACTGGAAGTTATTAGAGGCGAAGATCATCGCGGCGGTGACAAAGGTTGCGCAACAGCATTACCAGGTGAATGAAGAGCGTTGGCTTACTGCTGAGCAGCTATCAGAATATGTTGGTGTGTTCACAAAACGATGGCTTCAGGATCATGGCGACATGCTGCCGAGACAGCAGCCGACATGGAAGGACAAGAATGGTGTTGAACACTCGACATCGTATCTCTACCCGCTGCATCAGATACAGGCGATGATAGCCGACGGGAGAATCAAGGAACTCAGAGAAAAGAACATAGGTTAACGGTATAACAATATTTTCAAGTTCAATCAGACAGCGGTCTGTAGTACATCTTTTCATAGGATTTTTAGTTAAACATTGGTATTATTCATTTCACCCAGCCCGCCGTGAGGTTCGCTGGTTTCTAAAACAAAGAGCACAATCAGGATAGACATATTCGGGAGGTAAAAGCCGGAATAGTTGGCGCAAACCGGCAAAATTGGAATAAGGGGATGGTTAAGAGCCTCGCACATCGCTGAAATAATTGCTACGGCATCCGACCAAAGCGGCGATGATTCCCTGAATAGCTTAGGTGAGCAGCAGGTCCGAATCCTGCACCTTCCACAAGATTCAATGACTATACAAACCAGCACTGCTGGGTACTCAGAAACGGCGAGGCGCGACAGCCCTCAACCAATACATAGCCGGACGAGAGGCGACTGATGAAGGACCTCATGTAAGTGAGAATGTAATCAGACCGGGTGGACGCTCCCGCCGTGAGGTGCGAGTGAGGTGCAGAACCTAAACCATTTCAAAGGAGACCTGTTGGCACGTGTGCCAGATGTTGTAGAGCTGGGTATTAGGCAGTGAGACTAAAATCGAAACTAATATATTGAATAGATAAATTGAACGTGCCCGTGCGATTCGTCGTGCGGGCTTTTACATTGCCGTGTAGTTCAGTTGGTAGAGCGTCAGGTCGCTGGACATCAGTACATGAAGGTCGCAGGTTCGAGTCCTGCCACGGCAACAATACTTGTATTAAGTTTTTTGTTATTACATTTTTTATTTGACTCCATTCTGCCCCGCCGTGAGGCTCGGCAGTTTTCTTACGAAGAATTTATTCACTAAAATATCCTATCATGCAAAAGAAAAATTTTATTGAGGACGAAGAGATTAAGATGATCTTTCGTCAGATTGGTTTCGGTGCCGCTCTTGGCACTGCGTTTCTAATGGCCATCTACTTTGGTGGACTCATTGCCAAACTATGCAGCGGAATGTGATGTACGACGCACAAGACGATGCACTATTTGGTCACGACGGGCGGCACAAGCCGAGTCCTATCCCGCGGCTGTTGACAGCGAGAGGGTTTGGCAACAGCCACGGTCGCCTGGCTTACTCGCAGATGAATCGCCAGCAAGACGACAACATGAGCGAGTACGCGGTGAAGACCATCGGCATGCTGCCGAAAGGTTACATCATCGTGAACGACGACACCGTAGGCTACGACAGCGAGACAGCCTTCCTCGTAGGCCACCATCGTGTGGCCATTCCCGTGAAGGAGTTCGCCAGGAGCCGACGGCTGACCATCCGCGAACAATGGGAGCTGCTGAACCCTCGCTATATCGGCACCTATTTCCGTAGTGACTTTGACAGTTGCCGGAGCAAGCGGCCCGACTTCGACGAAGCCTATCAGGAGGCTATCACGAACGGCACTGACGCGCAATTCATTGCTCAGTTCTGGACTCCAGCGCGAGAGCACGAGGCTGCAATCGACAGAATGCGACGGAGACTTGATGCACTCGAAGACCAGCGCATGGAACTGAAGACCCGCGTGAGCCATTGCCGTGGCAAGGTCAGACAGATCAAGAGCGACATCGCCTATCAGCGATTCCATCTCTACGACAATATCCAGAAGAGCTTGCTGATGGCAGAAGCCGACTTGGACAATGCCAATCACGACTACTACGCCCTGCTGGAGAAGATTGACAAAATTGAAAGATTTCTCAAAAACTACACCATCTTATGAAAATCAGATTTTCACAAAACATTGATGCTATCGGAGGCGATTCCGAGATAGCACCCGAAGAAATCAGTGGCAAGGCAGGCATTGAGCGCGTCGCCAGTCTCTCAAAAGAGGCTATCGCCATCGCCCACTATATCTTCAAGAAACACCCAGAGTTTAAACAGGTTACGCTCGATACCATGACGGATGAAGAGCGAAAGCTGATTGAAGTATCACAAACAAAAACAAATTTATCATGATTAATTTATCAACACCAAGTCAGCAGATGCTTGATGAACTGAATGCTGACCTCGACCGCATCCAGTATTGGCAGAACCGCTGGAACAGCGGAGCCGATTGGATAGCCGCTTCACAAGGCTACAGAGAGCGATGGAACAAAGAGCGCAAGCCGTTCATCGCCAGTGAGCATGAATACAAGTCAGTCAACGGCAATCGTTGGTATTGCTTCGACATTCCCTTCTGGCCGGAAGGTTTCGACGATTTGCAGATGCTGTCTGCAAGTTTTATCTATTACGAGACATACGCCAGCATCGGTGCCTTTATCCCAAAGTTTGTAATGAATGAGCAGACGAACATGATGGATGATGCCTGCGTGATCTACACCAGCCACTTCTTCGAGCGATACTGCGAACGCATGAAGATACCATTCCGTTCGCGTCAGATGGTGCTGGAGTTTGCAAGCATCATTGCATTCAATCCGCTGAAAGACGATACCGACAAAGACGGGCGACCTATCGTAGTGTCACGAATGCCGAAGGCAGGATATACCTATGGCGTGAGGCGCAAAGACAATCCGAACATCATCGAGATGCGGACATTCCTAAGTGATAAGAACATGACACCGACAAAGCTCAGACGATACGAAGAACTGCGTGAGCGCGTGGATGATGATTCATTTATCGCCGAGTCCTACAATCTTTCAGTGTGGGGCTCTATCTATCAGAAAAACAATATTGCAATACCAAAAGAATAATTAAGTAATTATGGAATTTGAAGGAAGAATTATCAGAGTGCTGCCAGTCAGAAGCGGCACAAGTCAGAACGGCAACGAATGGAAACGTCTGCCGTTTGTTTTTGCTTATTATGAGAGCGGTGAGCAGCGTTGGGAAGACCGGGTACTGTTAGAGACTTGGGACACAACATGGATGGCTCTGATTGGTCAGTTCTGCGTAAAGGGTTCTGACGGTAAGGTAGTAGTTGAGAACGGCAGCGTCAAGTTAAACGTTTTAGACATCAAATGCCGTTGTGGTTTCTCGCATGGCGTGAAGGACGTGAACAGAAAAGACGGATCTGGTGTAATAACTATGAACGAGTTGAAATGTTATAAACTGGAGATTGCCGGTCAGACTCAGAAACCCGCACCGCAGCAGCCAGGCAACGTGCTCGGTGGGCCACAGACACCACCGTACAACCCTCAGACGCCATTCCCGCCACAGGTGGACGCACAAGGTAATCCAATCAATAATCAGGGAGGCAACTACGATGATCTACCATTCTGACGACTTTTTCTGTGAGTGGTGGCCGACAGGTCACCGCTCCTAATATCATAAAACAAGGAACTATGAAGAAGAGTATCAAAACAGTCACCGTGAGGACCGTTCCAAATGGCTACGAACTGAAATATGACGGAATGCGACAGCAAGAAGGATTCCTATACTTCAACATCGAGTCACTGCTGGGCGGTATCCTGAAACATGTCGTCATGGGTGACAAAAGCGAGCAAGACCCGGAAGAATGCAAGAGCCTGCTGCAATCGATGATGACATGGCCAGACAGCGTGGAACTCCGGCAAGCCTACGCCACACTACAGAGCGACTATGAAGATGCCAAGCGCACAGCGCACACGGCGCAGGTTCAGTTGGCCGCACTCGACAGAAAGCACGAGGCTGCTCTGACTACCATTCGTGAACTGCGCCAGGAATTGGCAAAGTCGGCCATTAAGGTTGAAGCCTATAACAACCTGAAGCGTGAACTTGAACGTAAGGCCGAGAGCGAACGCATCAAGGCCAAGATGAAAAAGTTCAGAGAAGAGGAAGAAGAGCAGCGCAAGGCAAAGCGCATCAAGGTGAAGCCAAACGACGGTACTGAGGAAGGCAAGAAACTGGCAGAGAAACAAGATCGAGCAGCCAAAGCCCGTAAGGTGAAAGCCGAGAACGACGAAAAGAGGATTGCTGAGAAGGTCAAAAAGTTGAAGGACGAACAATCATCCACCAACGAAAAGAAAACGGCTGACAAGCCAAAGAAACAGCCCAAACAGCCGAAAGAGACACCCAAGAAGATAGAATACTCTCAAGAGGTCTATGACGCATTAACGACACCGCTGACCATCGACAAACTGAAACTCTCCATACGCACGCTGAAGGTGCTGAAGTATGCCGGTGGCGAAGTCAACAACACCATTGCCGACGTAGTGCGATACACCAAGCGAGACCTGCTCATGATACGAGGTTGCGGCACGACCGTGATCAACGATTGGCAGGCATGGCTCGACGCTCACGGCCTTCAGATGGGTATGAACCCCAAACCAATCCTAAAGGAACATGACAACCATTGATGAAACCCAAGGCGACATCTATCGTCAGGTATGCTCAGCCGCTTCAATGGTGAAGCTGGTGATGGGCGTTAGCAATGGCTGTGCCATTCAGATCATGCTCGACTGCTACAGCGAAGTGAGCGGTAAGGCGACTGATCACAAGACGGGTCAGCGCAAACCCGCTCACCCTCGCTATCGTCAGCAGGTGAAACAAGCCTACAAGCGAGCCATCGACGAATACCACGACTATGAGCACCGACTTGTCTATGCAACCCGCAACCGATTCTTTCACGTCGAAGACCTGTCACCGAAGTATCGCAAGATATACGGAAACATCACCGACGCTGAATATTTCGAGTTCTGGAAAGGCACCAGTGCGAAAGCCTATCAGGTGAGCAGACCATTGGTCACGTCGTTGTGGAATAAATACCGTCTGTCGCTGCTGAACCACGGCATCAGTCACCCCTACATACTGGCGTGGCCGATGGTGGCACAAGCCTGCCTCACGATTGCTGAAACGATGTACAACCACGTAGTCGAAGACGCTATCAAAGCCTGCCCGAGACTACAGCCACACCAGGTGCGGACGCTCTTCAAGGACTTCTCGTTGCATCGTGTAAACGAAGCATGGACACGAGCACTCGACATGACGGA
>Ga0310695_10010732_pt1 | contig 13304 bp, 10 predicted proteins | sample RumenRJG_04DNA_FD_203882 | JGI IMG/M metagenome (GOLD analysis project Ga0310695, IMG submission 203882) | Bovine rumen microbial communities from Lethbridge, Alberta, Canada - RJG_04 (v2) (version 2) | ecosystem: Host-associated > Mammals > Digestive system > Stomach > Rumen | place: Canada...
CCGCCGCTGCGGGGCGTTTACTCAACCAATAATCCAATCCAATAAAACTGAAAACTAAGTTTGAAATTAATTTTACTTTTGAATTGATTTTTTTAGTAAGTCAGGGCCTGTTGGTCTCAGATCTTATTTTTTCTTCTTGGGACGCTTGGCGCCATACTTGCTGCGGCGCTGGGTGCGGCCTTCAACACCGGCGGTGTCGAGGGTGCCACGGATGATGTGATAGCGTACACCGGGAAGGTCCTTAACGCGTCCACCGCGTACCATGACGATCGAGTGCTCCTGCAGGTTGTGGCCCTCACCAGGAATATAAGAGTTCACCTCTTTACCGTTGGTCAAGCGGACACGGGCAACCTTGCGCATAGCCGAATTCGGCTTCTTAGGCGTGGTCGTGTAAACACGAACACAAACACCGCGACGCTGAGGGCATGAGTCCAGAGCGGGCGATTTGCTGGTCGATTCCAGCGCAGTGCGGCCTTTTCTTACTAATTGCTGAATAGTAGGCATCTTAGTTTTTTTGTTTTTAATTAATTTGACAAATATTTTTCAGTTTGCTTCCCTGCTGTCGATCGCACTTAACTCCGCACGCTATCAAGCGATTAGACGTCATTTTAGTGCCTTTCGGCGCAAAAAAGCGATGCAAAATTACAAACTTTTTTCCACCTGGCCAAACTTTTCGCTCTTTTTATTTTATATATAATGTAAAACATAACTCGCTGTATCTCACCAGTATAACCCTAAACGCATAGCAGCCAGGGACTTTCAAAACCTCAAATATTTACACCACTTAACATTATTTAACGTAATTTAGCCACAAAAACAAGCATTTTGCACCTTTTCCCACAAAAATCGATGCATCAGCGCCACTGCATCAAGCAGGCTTCAGAACCGTCAAGTCGTCGCCAAAAACCGTTAACACATTATATAATATATAGGGCCACTGAACCAGGAACACACGCAAGCACCCCATAGCCGCATCGCAGAAAACAGCGCAACCAGGACGCAAATTCCCGCATTTATCGTTACCTTTGCAACCCGGAAACCCTTATAACAAGAATTGATCATGACCATCATCGCCAACACCACCCTACTGATTGCCGCGCTGCTCGACCTCTGGGCAATGTTGCGGCGGGATGCGCTAGCCATGCGACAAGCAGAATACAGCAATTCCCGCTTTTACTCATGGCTGGGAGAAAGCAGCGAACTGACCACGCCCACGCGCCTATTGCCGCTGGCCATCCTCATCGCCAGTTTCACGACAATGGCCAGGATGTCATGGATCGTCATCATGATCCTGGCCGCGGCGCTAGTCGTCCAAGGCATATACCTCTTGTCGAACAAAGCCGGAGAGAAAACCGCATCGAGCAAGCGCACGACAAGACTGCGCTTAGCGTCCTTCGTTCTCGCCCTAAGCACCACCGCAATCATCAGCGGCCTCGGCCACCACTTCGGCACGAGCGAAGTCAACGAGTTGGCCTCCATCTTCAGCGTGATGGTACTGGCAGTAAGTCCACTGCTGACCATGTTCACCAACTGGGTCATTTCGCCAATCGAGAAACGTAAAAACACGGAAAAAGACGGCAAATAAATTACTTAAAGTATCGCATTAAATAGCATAATGCAAAATACAACTGCATCAATTGTTTAAACTCTCAATATATCGGTCTGATTATGCTAGTCTCCCGACTCAATTTTTGACGGAATCTTGACGAGAAGGAAAGAATTTAGGCACAAAGGCCCGCATTCTTTAAAGCATCACTTCATACTACACAATACATGCAACTTTGTACCAATTGATTATAAATCATATTATTTGCTCATAAATAATGAAATCCATGCGATACGGTGATTAACCATTACCAGCCCACGGGAGCGGCATGCAGTGGGGCATAACCGTGGCAGATATTAGGGCTTGCCCCGGCGTGATCACCTATGCTAGACCTCAGCGCCTGGTTGCTTGAAGAGCATGCCTGCGTTTATTGATATCAGCAGACCTGTAGCATCCTGGCGTGAATTGGACATGCCAAGGCCAGGCCCAACTTACAGAGCATTTCTATTATTCTACCGGCATGCCTGAATATTAAAAAAGGGCATAGGCATTAATGCGCTGTCACATTATTAAAGATTATGGTGCAACCGCCGGAATGAGGGGCAAGAAAGCATAAAAAAAAGGGATTATTAACACGAAAAAAATGATGTGACAGGCCCGTAACTGTCCAAAATCTCACATAAACATGCCTTTTTGCTTAGGCTTTACTTTTTTTAACAAAACTATTACCTGTTATTTCCGATTTTGGCAGTACTTTTGCAGCGTCATTTTAAGGTAATAATTTTTTTCATAAGGTAAAGATTTAGAGATTGAAATCGACTCGCCGGGAGGCGGGTCTTTTCAATTTTTATACCCCTGGGTTCTACAGGTCATCAGGGCCCTCGGCGGCCTCTTCGGGTGAGCCCAGTTCGGGTAGAGGGCCGAGCCTGTCATAGGCCCCTGGATTAAGAATATCCAGATACTCCTTATAAGGGATGAAACGGCCGCCCATCGACTTGAGGTGCGGTGTTTCGAGTTGGCAATCAATCAATCGTCCCCCGATGCGGCTCATCAGCCTGGCCAGGTGGATCAAGGCCAGTTTAGAGGCATTGGGAACGATTGAAAACATGCTTTCCCCGATAAAGCAGTCACCCATGGCCATGCCATAGAGGCCTCCAACCAGTTCACCCTCGACATTCCAGACCTCGACACTGGTGGCATAGCCCAGCCGGTTCATGTTCCTGTAGGCCTTCATCATGTCTTCGCCCAGCCAGGCGCCATTCATATAATATCGTCCGTCGGCCGTGCTGCACCCCTGAATAACGCCATCAAAGTCACGGTTGAAGGTCACCGAATAGTCGTGCTTGCGCATGATTGAGCGCATGGAGTGTGACACGTGCACTTCATCAGGGAAAATAACAAAACGCTTCAGGGGGCAATACCATGCGGGTTCGGGCCAATCACGAAACGAGAACCAGGGAAAGATACCGTAACTGTAGGCCAGCAGCAGGCGTTCCTCGCTCAAGTCACCGCCCACTGCCAGCAAACCGTCTTCCTCCCCCATCCTGGGATCAGGAAAAACAATTTCATCGCTGAGTCGAAAAATCATCTCCGTTCCTCCTTGTTTTATTCTTGCGGTTGTTCGTCCAACTCATTGACAACATACTCCCCACCCTGCTTCAAGGAACCGAACAATATCTCCCGCACCAGTCTGGACTTGAGACGGGAGTGGATGACACGATCCATCTCACGTGCGCCATACTCGCGGCTGTAGCCCAACCGCAGCAACTGGTCATGGGCCCGCTCTCCGATGGTCAGTGTGACGCCCTTGGGAGCAAGCATTTGCTGCAGTTCGCGCAACTTCTTGTCCAGAATCATGCCAGCCATTTTATAGTCCATATCGTTAAACACGACGATCGACGACAAGCGATTGATAAATTCAGGCTTGAACGTCTTTTTCACCTGCTTGAGCATCGCCCCGCCCGCAGTTACCGTCGAAGCGAATCCCACCGAAGCCTGATGAGCGAACTGGGCGCCCGCGTTACTGGTCATGATGAGCACCACGTTGCGGAACACAGCCTTGCGACCCTTGTTATCGCTCAAGGTGCCATAATCCATCACTTGCAGCAACAGGTTGAAGACGTCATCGTGGGCCTTTTCTATCTCATCAAGCAGCAGGACACAGTCGGGATGCTTTCTCACGGCATCGGTCAACAGGCCGCCGTCGTCATATCCCACATATCCGGCAGGAGAGCCAATGAGTTTGGCAACCGTGTGCTTCTCGACATACTCGCTCATGTCAAAGCGCACGAGTTCCACGCCCAGTTCACTGGCCAGGACACGGGCGACCTCGGTCTTACCCACTCCTGTGGGGCCGACGAACAACAGCGAGGCAAGCGGCTTGTTCTCGTCGGTCAATCCGGCCTTGGACATCTGCACAGCCTCGACCACACGCTTGACAGCATCATCCTGACCATAGATTTTCTCCAGTATGCGGGGTTCAAGGCTCTCGAGCCTGTCGTTATCACCCTCATCCATCGACAAGGAGTCCACCTTGGCGATACGGGCGAGCGTACTGGCTATCAACGTCTTATCGACATGGCGTCCTTCACCTTCGGTGGCACGGTTCATCTGCAGCCACGCTCCGGCCTCGTCAATGAGGTCGATGGCTTTGTCGGGCAGATAACGGTCGGTAATGTGCCGCGTGCTGCCTTTCACTGCCAGTTCCAGCGCATCGTCGTCATATTTCACATGATGGAACGCCTCATAGCCCTCCTTGAGCATATGCAGTATCTGGAGCGTTTCCTCGACAGTAGGCTCCTCAATGGCAACCTGCTGGAAACGACGCACCAGGCCCTTGTTGCGCATGATGTAGCGATTGTATTCCTCATAGGTCGTCGCGCCGATGAACCGCACGCGCCCGCCCTCCAGATAGGGCTTGAGCAGGTTGCTGGCATCCATCGAGCCCTCACCCGTCTGGCCGGCTCCCACAATATTGTGAATCTCGTCGATATACAGGATAGCGCCCTTCTCGGCAGCGATGCCATTCATCACCACCTTGAGGCGTTTTTCAAAGTCTCCTCGGTACTGTGTTCCCGCGATGAGCGATCCCAGGTCGAGTTGATAAATCTTCACTCCACGCAACGACTCGGGCACATTTCCATCCTCAATGCGCTGCGCCAGGCCATAAACGATCGAAGTCTTGCCCACACCGGGCTCACCGATGTGCAGCGGGTTGTTCTTATCCTTGCGGCACAGCACCTGCACCGTGCGGTCCAACTCCTCCTCGCGGCCGATGAGAGGATTGTGGTCTGCCAAGTGATCATTGATGCACAGCACATAGTCTCGCCACCCTGCTGCGGCCTGCCGCTTATCGGGACTGGCGCCGGGCTCTGTAAGTTCCCCATCGACCGGCTCACTATTCTCCCCGTTGCCTTGCCTGCTATCAAGATCATAGGCGGCAGCAATGCCATCGACAAAACGCTCTTTATCGTCACCGGCAAGCGCATTGAGGCAATTGGCGGCAAAAGAATCCTTGAGCCTCATCATGCACTCCATGAGTTGGGGCACATCGACTTGTTGACTGGAGTTCAACTGGCTTTCCCGTTCCATGAGTTGCATGAGTTGACCATATTGATGGGAAGCGCACAGTTCTCTGTCATGCTCATCCTCATCAAAATGCTCTTGCCGGTCAATATAGGCGCGCAAGCGGTCCTTGACTTCATCGACAGGCAAGTCCATGGCCGGTGATTCCAGGAATGAAGCCATCGCACCGTCACTCAGGGCGGCAAGCAGCAAGTGCTCGGGTGTCACCAACTTATTGCGGCAGGTGTCGGCAAGAATCAATGCCGAAGTAATGATGTTCTCAAGATTGGTTGAAATTTCCACTTTAGTCTATATATGAGATTTTAAAGTTGCTGATTGATAGGATATTGTCATGCCTCATGATTCACTCGGGTTCACAGGTGATGCGCAACGGGAAGCCCTCGCTGCGCGCCATCGATGTGGCCATCGACACCTTGGTCATCGCCACGTCATAACTATAAACACCCACTACGGCTCGCCCCTCGCGGTGCACACGCATCATCAGCGTGACGGCCACGTCGGCCGGCTGATTGAAGACGACCCGCAGCACCTCGGTGACAAACTGCATTGTTGTGAAATCATCATTATGGAATATCACCTTATACTGCCGTGGTTCATCTATCTCGATTCTCGAGCGGGTTCTCGCACCGGTACCGGTTCCTTGCTTATTCTTGTCAGGCATAACTTTTCTCTGAATTTTGACACCAAAGATACTATATTTATTTCGTATCACAAAAATCGTTCCAACCACTGCTCTATTGTCACTCCCTGCCAACATTTCCCGCCAAACGGCCAGCAGTGTCACTCAGGCATGTCACAGAGGGGATGAAACAAGATTTAATGCCCTGGAATTTCGTTGATTCACAATAAATGCTTATATTTGCAGTGTCATGGCACCACATCTAGCCATAGCACGCTTGAATCATGCCGCATTGTCGCTATTGACGGCCATGGTTCTAATTACCGCCTTTCCCTTGAAAATGCTTGGAGAGCCGGTAGATTCTCTTTACCATCTCTACATCAACGCCGACAGGGCCAAAAAATGGGAGATAACCAATACCATCTCCCAAACGCTCTACAACGACGAGATCACCGACTCTCTATACCAGTGTGACAACCGCACCAAACCGTCCCGCGTTGACGCCATCTTCCACTACCTGATGGCGGAGCACTTCTTTAACCATGGCGACTATGAGAGCACCCTGCAGGAGAGCACCCAGGCCCGAGAATTGATTGCACGGGAAAAGGTCAGCAAACTGCACAGCGACGTGCTGGGCCTTGTGAGCAATGCCCACTACAGGCTCGGTGCCATCGACAAGTCATTGACAACGCTGCTCGAGGTTTACCAGGTGGACAAGCAGTTGGGCGACAAGAAACTCATCAGCAGTGACCTGAATTCCCTCGCGGCCATCTATCTTGCCGTTCAACAGCCCAAACCCGGCATCCCGTTCATCGAGAAGGCCATCAGCCTTGAGCGCAGGCTCAACCGTCCCGACAGGCTGGCCATCAGGCTGTCGCTCGCAGCCGAACTCTACATGACCGATAATCAACTGGACAAGGCCATGGCAGCAATCGACGAAGCCTATGAGATCGACAAGAACAACGAGAGACCTGACAAGGGTGCCACAAGGCTAGCGGTAAAAGCGGCCATCCTGGAACGCATGTCTAAACTCCAGGAAGCGCGCGCGATCCTGATGCAAGCGTTGCCCTTGCTTGAAAAGTCCAACAACATCTACAGCCTAGCGTCATGTTACAACCAGTTGGGTAGCGTGAACAAGAAGTTGGGCAACAATCAAGATGCCCTGGCCTTTTACAAAAAGGCACTGGAAAAAAGCATCAAGTGCAGGTCTCCAAAGATCGAGCGCGATGCCGAGCGCGGCATGTGGGAAATGCTGCACGACACCGACCCCAGAGTCGCCGCCCTGCACCTGGAACGCTATACCACATTGTCCGATTCCATGTACAACCAGATGGCTTCGGCCCAGAGGATGGTAATGAGTGCCACGACCCAGAATATCGAGGAGACGGAAATCAACAAGGACTCCACCCGCTGGAACAAACCGCTCCGCTGGGGTGCAGCAGCGCTATTGGCATTGCTGGTGATGATGATCCTCGGCATGTTGCTGATCCGCAGGCGCAACCGCGGCGCCATGCAGATGATGAGACAGACCGAGGAACTGAGGACACATTTCTTCTCTAACATCAGCACCAAACTGCAGGCGCCGTTGACCCTGATCATGAGCGCAGGACGACAGTTGCAAGACGCCCACAGGGCAAGCGTCGAGGAGAACAAGAACATTGGCAGCATCATCGTCAATAACGGCAACAGCATGCTGGAACTGGTGAATCAACTCATCGACATCGAGAAGGTGAAATCCCAGGGCAAGAACCCCAACCTCAGGCGAGGAGACATCGTGATGTTTGTCCGCATGCTCATTGACAACTATGCCGACGATGCCCACCAGCGGATGATCAGCCTGGATTACGCGCCAGCATTCTCGTCGTTGACTGTTGATTTTTCGCCCGAATACATCCGCCGCATCATTCATGGCCTTATTGCAAATGCCTTGAAATTCACGCCACGCAATGGCAGTGTGACAGTAGGCCTCGCCATGCCCGACGAGAACAAGGTGCGCCTCTCGGTTGCCGACACAGGTAAGGGAATTCCTGCCGAAGAGATCAGTCGCATTTTTGAACCCATGTACCAGACCGATGACGATGACGACGGAGCAGCAACCAGCGCGACATTATCTCTGGTCAACCAGATTGTGCAGACGCTGGGAGGCAACATCCAGGTCGAGAGTGAACAGGGCAAAGGCACCACATTCACCATCGATCTCCCGCTCCACGTGGTCGAGGTGTCATCCAACGAGTTGTCGCTCATGGCCGAAAATCTCATTCTCCAGACAAGTGACGACAAGCAGAAACCCCTGGTATTCATCGTCGAGAACAACGAGCAAGTAGCATACTTCATCGCAAGCCACCTGAGAGAGCCCTACAACCTCAGGTTTGCACGTGATGGACGTGAAGCCCTGCAGAATGCCCAGAATCTCGTGCCCGACCTGATTATCACCAACATGACAATGCCTGTCATGGATGGCAAGGAACTCATCAAGCAACTGCGTGATGACAGCAACCTCAGCCACATTCCCATTATCGCCATGACATCAGATACCAGCGAGAAGGAACGTATTTCCTGCTTTGAAGCCGGTGCCGACAATGTCCTTGTCAAGCCTTTCAACTCCAGCGAACTCTGCATTCTCGCCCAGCATCTCATCCGCCAGCGCTCATCATTGCGTGAGCGCTTTGTCAAGACCAGTCCCGAGGTGGGCGGCAACGCTCACATGACAAGAATCAGCCGGGAGGACAAAGAATTCATCAACAAACTGGTGGATGTCATCCACGTGCAGATGTCTAAAGACAACATCGACATGGAGCACATTGCAGCAGCCTTGTCAATGAGCCGCAAGCAATTGCGCACCAGAGTGATGAACATTACCGGACTCACGCCAGTAGCCTATGTCCTGCAAGTTAGGCTCAACTATGCACGACGCATGATTGCCAAGGAAGACACACCACTGACGGCAATCGCCAGCAAGTGCGGTTTCCAGAACCTTTCACATTTCTCCAAGGCCTTCAAGCAGCAATACGGTGTCAGTCCCATGCAGTTCAGGAAGAACAATGACAACATCTCCCAGACCTAGGAGGCAATTCATAATCGACCTGAACATTATTCAACTATTCACCCCCTACAGACAACACAGAAAAGATGATTAGCACAAAAGAAAAAGCAAAACCATCCAGCGACTATCTGGCAGTCGAGGATATGATTGACAAAGCCATCCAGCAGATGGAGGAAGAAACGCACATCGAGTACGGTTCAACTATGGTTCGCAACAACAATAAGCCCGTTCGATGCAAGTGGGTCAAGAGGATTATAGATAAAATGTTGAACAAGCGCTAGCCTCTTCTTGGGGGCTGTGGTTCACTGGCCATCGCTCACCCCCCACCCTAGCATGGGTGAGATGAGCGCATGAGCACAAGTTTTTTCTCTTTTTCTTGACGTTTTTCGTGATATTTTGTACCTTTGACATTCCAATCAATATTTACATCATGTCATGAAACGGATTTTGGTAGTAATTATGATGTTCTGGAACCTATTGAACGGTAATGCGACGGCTCCGGTCGATTGGGCCAACAAGGCCCGTTACGCGCAAGCCAACAAGGAATTGATCAATCAAGGCAAACCCGTCGGCATCGTCATGATGGGCAACTCCATCACCGAGTATTGGGAAGAACTCCATCCACAATTTTTCAAGGGCAACGGCCTTGTGGGGCGAGGCATTAGTGGGCAGGTTTCAAGCCAGATGCTGGCCAGGTTCCGTGAAGATGTCATCAACCTCAAGCCCAGGGTGGTGGTCATCAACTGCGGCACCAACGACATCGCCGAGAACAATGGCCCCTATGACGAGGATATCACAATGGACAACATCATGTCGATGACCGAACTGGCCATTGCCAACGACATTACGGTCGTTCTGTCATCGGTACTGCCATGTGACTGTTTCTGCTGGAATCCATCTGTCAAGGATGTGACCCTGAAGATTCATGCCCTTAACGAGCGCATCAGCGCCTATGCCGCTTCCAGAGGGCTGACCTACATCAACTATCATGACGGCATGACTACCCGCAACGGGGCACTGAACCCATCCTACACCGAGGATGGCGTTCACCCCAACTCCACAGGATATTATGTCATGGAAAAAATACTGACCGGGGCCATTGACGGCCTCTTGTCCTAGTACACAGCAATTTTCACTTAAAAACTATCACTATAACTATTTCAAAAAAAACAATGAGAAAGATCAGTTTAATCATCATGGCACTTGTTGCAATGACATCGGCTGCCGGCAACCTGGAGAAAGCGGTTGACCGCAGCAACCTGGATCCTAACACCCATCCCGGAGAGAATTTTTACCAATATGCCTGCGGCGGCTGGATGCTCAATAATCCCCTCGACCCGCAGTATGCACGTTTCGGCACTTTCGACCAACTGGCCGAGAATAGCCGCAACCAGGTCAAGGACATCATCACCACCCTGGGCAACAACAACCCTCGTGGCAGCATCAAGCAGAAGGTTGGCGACCTCTATGCCCTCGGTATGGACAGCGTGCGCCTCAATAAAGAAGGCATGGAGCCCCTCAAGGCCTACATTGCAGGCATCAAGACGTTGACCCGAGACCAGTTCTCAGGAGCGATTGCCGATATGCACAACGGCATCAACAGCCCGTTCTTCAACTCATCGGTCATGGCCGACTTGAAGAACTCCAACGACAACATGCTCTACCTCATGCAAGATGGCCTGGGCATGGGCGACCGCGATTATTACCTTGACAAGGATGCCAACACCGTCAAGGTGCGCAATGCCTATGTCAACTACATTCAGCAACTGTTCCAACTCGCCGGTTACAAGAAGGGCAACGCCAAGAAGGCTGCTCAGCACGTGATGGCCATCGAGACCGCGCTGGCCCAGGTTGCCATGACCCGTGAGGATACCCGCGACTACAGCAAACTCTACAACGTCATGACCGTGGCCAAACTCAAGGCAGACTATCCCAACATCAACTGGGACCAATACTTCAACAAACTCAACATCAAGACGCCCGGCAACGTGTGCGTCTTCCAGCCCAAATCACTGGCCAAGGTCAACGAAATGATGAAAAGCCTCAAGGAAGAGGACGTCAAGGAGTATCTCATCTTCAAGTATATTGACGCCGCTGCTCCCTACCTGAGCGATGCCTTTGCCGATGCCAATTTTGACATGTACAGCCGCGCCATGTCGGGCAAGCAGGTCAAGATGCCTCGCTGGAAGCACTCGCTGGATGTTCCCAACACCCTGCTCGGTGAGGCCGTCGGCCAACTCTATGTCGAGAAGTACTTCCCCGCCGACTCCAAGAAGAAGATGCAGCAACTCGTGGACAACCTCAAGAAGGCCCTTGGCGAGCATATTGCCACTTTATCGTGGATGAGCCCCAAGACCAAGGTTAACGCCCTGGTGAAACTCAATAGTTTTACTGTTAAAATCGGTTATCCCGACAAGTGGCGCGACTATAGCAGCCTGGACATCGACCCCAGCAAAAGTTACTGGGAGAACGTGCTTGCTGCACGACGATTCCAAGCCAAGTATGAATACTCCCAACTTGGCAAGCCGGTTGACAAGGAGCGCTGGTTCATGACCCCGCAAACCGTAAACGCCTACTACGAGCCCTCTAGCAACGAGATCTGCTTCCCCGCAGGCATCCTTCAATCGCCCTACTTCGACCCCAACGCCGATGAGGCCTGCAACTATGGAGCCATTGGTGTGGTCATTGGCCATGAGATGACCCATGGATTTGACGACCAGGGCCGCAACTTCGATCACAATGGCAATATGGTTGACTGGTGGACGGCCGAGGATGCCGCTAAGTTTAAGGAACTCGCCGACAAACTTGGCGCTCAGTACAGCGCCGAGATCGTGGCCGACGACGTTCATGCCAACGGACAATTCACCATGGGTGAGAACATCGCCGATCATGGCGGACTGCGCGTCGCCTTCAGCGCCTTCAAGAAGACTGAGCAAGGCAAGGGCAACAAGAGCATCGACGGATTCACGCCCGATCAGCGCTTCTTCTTGAGTTATGCCAACGTTTGGGCAGCCAACATCACTAAGGAAGAGATGCTGCGCCGCACCAAGGTTGACCCCCACAGCCTCGGCATTAACCGCGTTAACGTGGCCATCCGCAACCTGGAGGAATTCTTCAATGCCTTTAACATCCAGCAGGGCATGAAGATGTGGCGCGATCCCGCCGACCGCGTTATCATCTGGTAATCGCCCTCTGATTTCTCATCAACGGTGTGTGTCATGGTCAAGGCCGTCTTTTCCACGGCACACACCTTATTATTATTCATTCACAATAGCAATATGGCCGACAACGATACATTTGTTACCAGGAAGGACCGCCCTTACATCATGGGGCTATCAATCATTGCGGTAATACTATTCCACCTGGTCAATTTCACCAACGCCTACCGGGGAACCTCGATTTCAATCTTTCTCAACGGTTACTTGGGCGTGGATGCCTTCTTTGTCCTGTCGACATTCGGCCTGTGCTTCTCATTTGAGAAAAACGACATTCTCACGTTCTACAAGCACCGCATCAAGCGATTGTTTCCACTATACGTGATATTTCTGCTGGCTGTCTATTTCATTTTTCATCCCGGCCCATCACTGTTACACATTATTATATATCAATGCAGTGGATTAAGCGTCATCCGCTCACTCTACACCGATGTCGAGTGGTACACACCATCCATCATTTGCGTTTACCTCCTCTTTCCGCTCCTGTACTATGGAGGCAGAGCAATACAACATCGCAGCATTTGGTGGCAACTGCTTGCAGTTAACCTGATAGCGGTCCTGGGCCACGCTATAGCCCCATACGTCAGTTTTGGGTACAACTTCGTCGGCCGCTTCCCGATCATCATGAGCGGTGTCATCATCTATTTCTTATACAAAAACAAACGCAACCAGGATGCCTTGATCTACACTACAGCGCTTCTACTCGAGACAATCGCTCTGGATTTATCATTCTTCCTGTCGATGCTCGTATTGCTACTGCTATTCATTTTTAAATACATCAAGCCCAGGCCGCTCTATAAATACATTTCCTATATCGGCAAGTATTCATTTGAATTATACCTTGCCCAGACAATCAGCACCTACTATTACATGCAGGTAAGCCCCATCCAGAACAACTACCTCATGGTTCTCTCAGCCATCCTCCTGACCATACCCATCTTCTTCATCTTTGTAGCCATCTATAAATACTCCAGCCGGCTCTTCAAGTAGCGCCTCAACCCATCTTCCAGTTCAGTGGACCGCAGCACGATTCAGCACCGCCAGCGGCCTGTCAAGTGGACCGCGGCTGTGCCGTGGTAGCAAGGGCAGCAACGTCAGCAAGGGCAGCAAGGGCAGCGGCAGGCCAGCGGCGTGTCCTGTGGGCCGCGGCTCTGCCGCGGTAGCGCTGCCGGGCGGGGATAAAAAATCAGGGAGCCGCTGCTCGTGCAGTGACTCCCTTCTCATTTAGGGGGCGGTTACCTACTCTCCCACTTTCGCAGTACCATCGGCGTGGTGAGGCTTAACTTCTCTGTTCGG
>Ga0310695_10010733_pt1 | contig 13302 bp, 1 predicted proteins | sample RumenRJG_04DNA_FD_203882 | JGI IMG/M metagenome (GOLD analysis project Ga0310695, IMG submission 203882) | Bovine rumen microbial communities from Lethbridge, Alberta, Canada - RJG_04 (v2) (version 2) | ecosystem: Host-associated > Mammals > Digestive system > Stomach > Rumen | place: Canada...
TGCCCATCACGACGGGATACTTGGCCGAGCCGTAGGTGAACTCGGGTATGTAGGCCGATTCAATGCCGATGGTGGCGTCGGGGTCAAGGGTGATGTTGTCCCCCAGGGTGAAGAGTTGCTTCAGCGTCTGGTTGTAGTATTGCAGCGTGATGTACACCTTTTCCGAGCCCGTCTCGTTGCCCCACACTTTCATCATGAACATGCCGGGGATAGGCTCATTGCTGCCTACGACGACGGCCGGACCTGTCAGCCCGCGCAGTTCGCCGTTGACGAAGATGGCCAACTGGTCGTCGCCCGAGGCATAGGGCATCAGTTCGTCTTCGATCTGCACCTTCAGGCTGGTCCAGTGCTCGTAGATGGATGCATAGTCAGGCTCCGCAAGTTCCGGACGCTCCTGGTTGTGGCTCCAGTCAACCTGCCACACGGGAGCCACGTCGGGCACGTTCTCCGTATAGCCGGTATTCGTGCCGTTGTTGTTGCCGTTGCCGCTGTTACCGTTGTCGTCGTCGCTGCTGCAGGCCCCAAGGGCGAGGCCTGCCAGCAGTACGAATATTAATTTTATTGTTTTCATAATCTTTTCTTTTTTTCCGATGTTTCGAATTACTTCACCACGACTTTTCTGCCGTTGTAGATGTAGAGTCCCTTCTTCGTCGGGCGCTTCTGCAGCATTATGCCACTGACGGTGTACCACTGGCCACTCTCAAAGTCAGCCTTTACGAAGTTGATGGCTGTCGGCTCGTCGGGAGTACCTACGACGGCATTGGCCCTGTAGGTCATCACCTCGCCGGTAGAAGCCACTATCTCACCGTCGCGCTCGATGGCGAACCAGAGAGAGCCTCCGGCAGCCCCGGCAGGGGCCTCATTACCTGCAATGCTCAAGTAGAGCACCTTGGCCCCATTGGCCTCATAAGCCTCATTGGCCGACAGGGCGGCAGATCCGACCACCTCGCCGTTGGCGTAGGCCACCAGCATGTCGCCATCCTCGGGCTCGAAGCCCTCGACCACGGCACTGACGCTCATCGTGGTGCGCCACTGACGGGCCTGTGCTGCATTGCGGCTGGTGCCGGCTGTCGACCAAACCTCACGGTAGGTGCTGTTAAGGTCGTAGTACGGATAGATGAACGAGCCTCTCATGGTGCTCTTGTGCAGCAGCATGTAGCCTTCGCCGGGCTTCATGTACTGCAGACTGCCACGCCAGCGACCGGTGTTGCCCGTCTTGGTGAAGTAGGCAAACTCGGTGTGGCTCTTGATCACGTCGCCGGTCTCAGCCTGGTCGTAGTAGTCGCTCAGTGCCGTCTCTACCGTCAGGTTGATCATCGGTGTATAGCCGATGGCGTTCCAGCCCTGCTTGACAGAGATCTTGCGCGACTCCTCGTCACTGATCACTGTGCCGCCGATGGGCAACTTACAGTTTTCCTTGACCTTGATGGCATAAGCCTCCTGCGGCGAGATAACGAAGTCCTTCATGCCGGGAGAGGCAATCCAGCGCTTCTTGTCGCCCTCGTAGGTCATCGTCAGGTTGCTGCCGAGCGGGGTAATCACGTCGCCGTCGTTCCAGCGTATGCTGCTGAGCAGTTTGTTCACGTCGTCGAGTTGCTTGCTCTTCAGGTTGAACGACACCCAGTTCCAGCCCTGCTTCAGGTTGAAGTACTGCACGAAACTGCCCTTAGCCTCGAGGCGTACCGGCGTGTCGGTGCCGAGCACGGCTCCGCTCTCGAACTTGACGGCCGGTGTAGCCGTCAGCACCAGTTCGCGGCCGGTGTTGTACTGCCACAGGCGGAAGTTCAGGTCGCGGCCGGTGGCCAGACTGTCGTAGACGGTCAGGTAGAGGCCGGTCTCGCCGCTCTGCACGTCGTGGCTGATGTTGGCATAGCCGTGACAGACGTTCTGGTCGTCGAACACGCCGACGATGTCGCGCGAGTCGGTGTCCAGTTCGTCGTAGATAAACACCTGTCCGCTGATGCTCATCGAGTTCTTCAGCAGTTCGCCACTCACGTTCTGAGCCCAGTCGGGCTGCTCGCCCTCAACGGTCAGGTTGAGGTAGAACGGCTCGGTGATGCCCTCCTCGTCGGTCAGATAGATAATCTCGTTGTATGTACCCACGTTGAGGTCCTCGCTGACCGTAGCCCTCACATAGTCGAGCATCTGCGGTGCTATCACGTCCTTATACTTATTGAGTGAGAGCCACTTCGGGCAGTTCTCGATGGTATAGTTGTGTTGAGTGGCACTGTAGTTGTAGAACGGCAGTTCCACCCCTTCGCCGGCTCCATACTTCATGGTGTAGTCCAGCCGGTTGACCATCCACTGCAGGCTGCTGTTCACTACGTAGTAGCAGGCCGTCTGCGGCGAAGCCATCGTGTTGCCGTTCTTATCCTCCACGTCGCGCATCGTGACATAGATGTTGCGGTGGTTCAACTTCGAGGGTGTCTCATCAATCTCGACGAGTATCTGGTTGTCCTTACCGATGAACGAGAACTTCAGGTTGGTCACGTTATCATTGGGCACCACAGGTGCTGCCTGCTTGTTAGTGAGTCGCTTCAAGATGACATCTTCTGCATCGGCAAACACGTAGTCGCGCACCAGAGTGTCGGTAGGCTCCTTGGTCTCCGGGTTGAGTTGATAGCGTGGCTTGCCCTTGTCGTCGAGATAGAGTTTCTTGCTGTAGGCGTAGGGCACCAGTTCGAGGTCGTTGTCCTTCTGGCGCTCTATGCGGTCGAAACTCAGGTAGGTCTGCAGACCGGCCTCGTCGCCATTGGGGCTCTTCGAGGCATAGGTGCCGATGAGTTGCTGCGGCAGTGCTTGTGCAAAGAACATCAGTTCGTCCACGTTGCCCGTCATAGCGTCGTCGGCATCAACCACCTGCACGTTGCCATTCTTGCTCACCACGTCGTAGCGGGTAGCGCCGATGAGCGGATAGCCGCCGCTGATGCCTCCCAACGAGTCGACCTCGAAGGTCGCGCGTACCTCTTTGTCTATATATATATTAGCCACGTTGCGTCCTCGATTGACGGTCATGGCGAAGTTGTGCCAGCCACCGTCGCTCCAGTTGCCGGGCACATCTACGGCAAAGCCGTTCGAGCGGTAGCGCAGAGTGTCGCCTTCGAAACCAATGTGGAACTGGTTGTTGGCACCATTGTCTTCCTTCACGCCGCGACCGTTGGAGAGCAGCGTACCGCGACCGTCGGCGTCAGTCCTGAACCAGAACATCAGCGTGTAGTCCTGATCGGCAGTGGTGTTCAGCGCATCACTGGTCAACTGCACACCCTTGTCGGCCTTGTTCAAGTCGAGCGACAGGCCACGCGGGATTGCCCAGTTGACATCTATCAACCTGGCGTTGGCACCCTGTGTGAAATCTTTGACGTATTTGCCCGAACCTTCGTTCATCGGGTAGTAGTCTACGAGGTCTTTCTCGAAGCCTGTCAGGCGGTGGCCGCCATAGACCGTGCCGATGAGTCCGCCGTCCATGGCGCTATACCATAGGCGGGCTTCCATCATACGACCCTGGTAGTACTGGCTTCCGTTGCGGTCCAGTTCGTTGGTACGTCCGAAGATGAGCGGCCCCGTGCCGATGTAGAGCGATGTCAGTTTGTGTGGTTTACCTGCCTGCACACCGCCGTTGAAGAAGGTCACGAGGCTATCCTTCTGGTTCAGGGTCATGGCCACCTGAGTGAAGCCACGCCTGGTAATCGTAGAGTCAGAAACAAACTCCTGCTTGTTGACCACAGCCTTCAGTTTGTTGTCCTTTGTCAGCCACAGTTGCAGTTTCTGTCCGTTGGTGCCGTGCGAGAACAGCGGCATGTCGCGTTCTGCGTTGTCGGGTTTTATCATCAGGTCGATGGTCAGGTCCTTGCCGCTGAAGTTACGGCGGGCATCGCTCTCGATGCTGCCCTTGCCGTCGAACTGCACACTGACGTTCTCAGAGATGCTGTTGTTGTTCACCTCGCCCTTCACTTCGAAGTTGGTGATAGCCGAGAGGTAGTTGTTCTCGATATCCTCAGAGAAGTTGAAGATGATGTCGTCGCCGGCGGTCAGCAATCCGCTCTTTGGCTCAGGCGTGCCGAACAGTTGCGGACGGCGCGTATCCTTGATGCCGGTAATGACCTTCGACGATGTGGTGAGGAAGTCGCTGCCGTTGCGGCAGAACACCACGGCCCGCAGGTCGTAGGTACGCTCGGTCACCCAGCCTTCGCCATAGAACCGGGTCACGATGTTGCCGTTGGGCTTCATCAGTTCCCTCACGCCGTTGGCACCGGCCATCAGTGTCGAGTCGGCATAGTACGAGCAGAGGTTCGTCCAGGCATCGTCGCCACGTTGCGACTCCTTATACTGGAACTCAATATGATCGAAGTTGTGCTGGTGGCGGTCGAAGCCGTTGATGGTGACAGGTATGTACCAGCCGCGCTTCGAATCAACCTGTGCATTGGTGTTCAGCACCCACTTGTCGTTGGGCACGGCAATGTTGACGCCGCCGGCCTCACGCAGGAAGTGCACGTTGAACGTTAGGAGTTCCTTCGTGTTCACAGGGTCGGTGGGCGACATCACGCCGATGGTCAGTCCGTCGAACTCGAAGCCCTGTCCGGCACGCACTTCCATGTCAAGTTCTGTCTCCGTGCCCGGCACCACCGTGACGGTCATGCCGTTGGTGGTCAGCGTCTGTCCGTTGACACTGATCTTCGCACCGTTCTTGTTCGCCTGATCGGCAGCGAACAGCGTCAGGACGGTCAGACCCTCGGTAGCCTCTGGCTTCTCACTCTCGTTGCTCACATAGACCTTGAAGTGGGCGGCGTCGTTGACCGACACGCCGCTGACGCTCTGCTTGTCGAGTCGAATCCTCGGGTTGCAGATCTTCAGCGTGCGCTCATCGAGCGTTCTGCCGCTATTGTAGAATATGGTCTTACGTTCGTTCTCCCACGGATTCTGGGTAGCACCGCCACGAGTGCGGAACACGAAGCCGCGCGGGCCGAAGATGTCAGCGTCCTTCACCTCACTCTCCACCTGCTGATACACCTCGTTGTACATCTTGTTGAAGTTGTAGTTCGTATAGATGTTGGTCAGACCTACAGAATCCTTCAACGACGTATTGGGTCTCACACGATAGACATCGACATTCAGCCGGCTCATCGGGTCGCAGGCGATGGTGAAACTCTCCGTCCGGTTATATGCTTTTGCACCCGAAGTGGAGCCAATCGTTCCGTATATGGCAACGGGGTAAATCTTGTATTGTTTTAATTCACCAGAGAAATTAATAGTTACACCATTTTTTGCACCGCCGGGTTCATCTACTACCGCACGCTCCACTGTAGGTGACTTCCAGAATTTCATTTCTTTCATAGAGAGCAGATACGATGAAAGAATAGTACCGACAATGCTGCCTGCCGCAAGTCCATAACTGGCCGCCGGGGCGAAGAAGTTAACCTCGGTGACTACAGGGAAGTGGTGGGTCCACGATTCCGCGTAGTTGGCATCGAAGGTTTCGCTGTAGTTCACGCCCTGCGCACCGGCTATATCGTAGTTGGTCAGCAAGTCGTGGGCCTGCAGTTTCTCCATCTCGTTCTGGGCAATTATTTCCGTCCAGTCCAATAGGATTTTGTACTTCTCGGTCACCTCGTCCTGGAAGTCTTTGTGCGACTTGCCTGTAGGTATCACCACCATGTAGTTGAGACCCTTCTCCGGCTTGTCTTTGCAGTAGTTGTACAGTGTGTCCTTCTGCATCTGCCTGTTCACCACGGCAAACATGGAGTCGGTAGGCTCACGCAGCGACCAGTAGACCGGACGACCGGTACTGTCGGCAATGGCTTGGGCATCAGCCTTGGTGCCGCAGAACATCATGTCGACAATCTCCTTCGCCTTGTTGGGGATAATCTGTGTGAGAATCTGCTTCTGCGAGTAGACGAACTGCGACTGCATCTTCGGACCATAGCCTATTGCCACATCGCGTATCAGGTAGATGGTGTCGCCCTTGGCATTGATGCCATCGGCAATCTTCACCATCGATCCATAACTGACGTTCTTGGCTACTGTCGACACCTTGTTCTGTCCGCCCAGACTTCCGGCTTTCTGTTCAAACATCTTCTTGGTGACGGCGCGAATGGTCGACATAGGTGTCAACACGACGTTCTGCACCGTACCGATGTAGAGGTCGGCATCGGCACCCACCATCGACGGGTCGCCGCTGGTGCTGATGTTGTTGTTAACGACCATTGTGTACGAGAAGGCCTTGTTGCCCTGCATATTGTACATCAGTTCGTTTACCGTGACTTCTTCTGCCTGGCCGCTCATGATAGGACCGACAGCCTTGCCCGCACCGGCTGGCGCTGCCACGGTGGCATCGACCAGATCCAGTTTCTTAGCCGAGTTAAACCACATGGAGATACCGGCCGTCAGCGTGAGATTCATCGCGTATGAGAAGTTCAGCGTGCTGCCCTTGGCCAGCGTGTTCGTGCTGTAGGCCCCGGGCGGGTCGCGCAGGATGTCGAACAACACGGGATGACCTTCGGTCAGGATGTCCTTGCTCGTGCCGACGGGGAACATATTGAGCACGTAAGCCTGCAGGGGTTTGGCTTCTATGAAGTTGCCGTCGCGCATCACGGTGAAGGTCACCGTCTTCAGTGCGTTGTCGCCAGTGAGCAGCACCGGCGTCTGGTTAGCCTGCAGTGTGAATCGTGCGCGTCCGAGACTGTCGACCTCCACCGGCGCATCAAAGGAGCCGGGCTTCAGTCCGTTCTGCATCATGGCCATGCCTCCGCCCAGTCTGACGATGTCGGGCTTGCGCGTCTGGTCGTTGTTGTAGTAATAGTTCTCGCCCACCTGCAACTCGATGGTGTACTTACGCTCCACGCTGTACACAGGATGGCCGAAACTATAGTGGACCGTCACCGAGTCTTTCGGGTCAAGCCAGGCCAGGGGCACCTCGGTAGAGTTGCCGGCCAGGTCGGTGGCCATGTAGTTCTTGTCGCCGAAGTAACTGAACGTGTCGTAGCCCAACTGGCTGTAGGTCACCTCCACGGGACTGTGGTAGATGCGGTTGTAGACGGCGTGGCAACTGACCTTGGGGTCTACCACCGTGATGGTGTCAATATCTTTATAGGTACCCACATAGGTGGTGTCCTTGGGTGTGAGACAGTCGGTCAGATCGACCACCTCGCTCACCTGTCCCTCCTGGAACAGCGTGGGATAGCCACTACAGTAGACCTGCTGCACCTTCCAGCGCACAGGTGGCAGGAGCACCTCGTACTCGCCTGTTCTCTCGTCGGGCCAGATGGTCATGCGCTTGCGCTCTGTCTTCACCGTGGTGTAATGCTTGTCGCCGTTGTGCTGGTGACGCACCACCTCTCTGCGCTCGGTGCGGTTAGGGTTCTGGTTGTCGTAGACCAGCCACGACGTGTTGTCGCCCTCCAGGGCGAGCACGATGGTGAGCGAATCGCCCAGATTGTTCTTCGAGAAGTTGTTCATCAGCGGCAACTTGCCTTGGTCGTTGCCACCCACGACGCGTCCGGCGAGTTTCACCTTCGTGGCATCGTAGAAATAGGTGTTGGCCACGTCGGCGGTGAAGTCGTGACCGGCGGCACTCTTATAGTAGCCGTCGTTGGTGAACTTGTGTCCGTTCATCACCACCTGGATGGTGTCGATGCCTGGCAGCACCTGGAACGAGAAACTACCGTCGTAGTCCGTCTCCAGCACTTTGCCCTGCGTGTTGTAGACCGTCTGTCCGTTCACCTTGAAGTTGGCACCCTTCACGGGGATGCTCGTGCCGTCGTACATGACGAAGCCCGAGAAGTGCTTACCGTTCTGTACGACGATTTCGCGCATCGTCTCGTCGTTGCTATGTGCATTGAAAGTGACGCCGGGGCGCTTCGGCAAGAACTCTACGCCAGGACGATTACTGACGGCACTCACTTCATAATCGACTTTCGTATTGCCGTAGTACGACAGTTCGTCGGCGACGTAGTGTCCGTTGTCGTCGGTATAGACGCTTGTCACCTGCTGTCCGTCATGAAACACGTCCACCTGGATACCGGCGGCACTCGTGCCGTCGTTGAAGCGCACATAGCCCTCCAGTCGTCCGGTGTGCTTACACTCGCCCACCTTCGCCTGAGTCTCGGTACTGTCGCGGCCCTCGCAGTCGTTGATGGCCACCACCTTATATTCGTAGGTAGCCAGGGGCGACACGCTGGTGTCCTCGTAACTCATCTGGTCCAGGTTGGTGGCGATGACCTTCCAGTCGTTGTCGCCCTCACCCTTTACGCGGCGCATCACGTTGAAGAAGTCGATGGGGTAGCCGTCGGTGTTCCACGTCAGCAGCACACTGCTCTGGCGGGTCTGCGTCAGCAGTTCCTTCTCTATCTTACCGCTATTCTCGTGGTAGAACTCTTTGAAGTCGTCGGCCGTATGTGTCACAATGGTGGGTGTGACATAGTCCCTTGTCGAGGTCTCGGGCACTAGTACACCGTTCGCCTTCGTCCAGCCACCGGTGATGTTAACCAGCAACTGGTCAGCCGTAACGTCTGAAGAAGAAGTTAACTTCATGGGTACGACCTTGCCGTCGACCACCTCCCAGTTGTCGTTGCCTAAGGCTTCTGCCAACTGAGTCCCTGTCAGCGTCTTCTCTGTAGTCTGCATAACTGGTACGGCACTGTTGTCAACAATATGCCATGTGTCGGCTTGACGGCCGTTCATCAGGCTGACCACTTCGCTCTGGTTGGTTTTGTTGTAATGATTGACTCCCCAGTCAGTCCATTCGGTACTGGTAACGGTAAAACTGCTGCCATTGGTTCCCCAAGGAAGAGCATTACCATTGTAATATACACAGAACCATATTATCTTGGCTTCGGGACGAGCGGACGGATGACTGTAAACACGGTCAAAGGTCCATCTGCCGCCACTGCCAGACCATCCGACGATACAACCTATATAAGAACCGTCAGCATTGTTAGTCTTTATCGTTCCGTCAAAGAGGCAGTCAGTCAAGTTCAAATATGCATTGTTTGAATGACCGATGAAACCGCCGGCATGGGTGCTTGAGCAGTTCACCTCTGTCGATACCCACACATGATTAAGGGTAATGGTTGGGTCACCAGATATAGCACCACCAATGAGTCCGGCAGAATGTATACCGCCATTGACTTTTCCCTTTACGTGCAAGTCGGTGATAGTGACACTATAAACTTGGGGGAAGAGGGCTGCAGAACTGTTATTGCCACTCTCGATATCGATAGTGATTGTGTGTCCGTTACCATGTAAGGTGCCGCGCCAGGGCGCATCGCTGAAGCCGACTGATTTTTTGACGCTAATGTCGGCTTGAAGGATGGCATCAACCCAATAACTGTTCTTGGCATCTTTCACCATCTGAACGAACTTGTCCCAGTCATCCTCACTACGGATGATAATGGTCGATGGTGAATAGTGGGTGATAGCTTCACTGTTTGTTACCGTTACCGTACCGTCAGCCTTGCGTGCCCACGTTTCGCAGCCTTCGAACTTGGTATCGAGGTGATCGGGGTCAAAGACGCAATTCTCGATGGTCATACTGTTGTTGCCGATATAGCCCGCAAAGCCGCCATTGTAGCTGCTGTTGGCTCCCTCGAAGCTGCCGTCGAACTTACTGTTGCGGATGGTGAGAGTGCCACCCATACCGCCCACAAAGCCGCCATTGGTGGCGTCACCATTCACGCTGCTGTTAATCGTCATCGATGAACGGCAGTTCTCGATGTTGACGGTGCAGCCTGTCTGAACAGCTGAGATAAGGCCGGCAGCATACTTTTGGCTGGTTTTGATAGTACCTGCCGTATGCAGATTCTTAATGGTAGCATTGCCCACAAAGCGGAAGGGAGCAATGTTATTCTCTGTCCAGCCCGATTTGTTGAAGGTCAGCGTATGTCCGTTGCCGTCGAAGGTACCGCGATAGTAAGCACCGGTGGTCACGCCACAGGGTTCACTGACTGTAATGTCACTCATAAGGATGGCATTGATATCCTTCGTGTTGACTGCATCATTAACAGCCACAGCGAACTTGTGCCAGTCGTTAGCGCTGTTGATGACGAAGCGATTCTGGAGGTCGTATTCCGAATACTCCGTGGTGGCATAACTGTTGATGAGTGTCAGTGTCGCACCGGAAGCGGTACGAGCCCATGTGTGGCAATCCTCAGAACTGGTGCCGATGTGTTTGGGCTCGAAGAGGCTGTTGTCGATGACAATCTGGCCGCCCGTATCTACCGAGCCTATGAAACCGCCGTTCTTGATGCTCTTCTCACCTTCGATGCTGCCGTCGTACTTACAGTTGCGCATTGATATGGTAGCGTTTTTGTTGACTTGAGCCACGAAGCCGCCATTGTTGCTTTCTCCATTATAAGTCGTGCCTATGTCAACCGATGAGCGACAGCCGATTATATTCACCGTGCTGCCCTCAAGGACATTGGCGATGAGGCCGGCTACATCACGTTCGTTGGTCTTGATGGCACCTGCTGTGTGCAGATTTATAAAAGTAGCATTGCCCACATAGCGGAAGGGAGCCATGACACGCTCGTTAGCGGCTGTCCTGACGGTCAGCGTGTGACCGTTGCCGTCGAAGACGCCATTGTAGGCGACACTTGTTCCCCACGCTATGTACACATTGGTCTCTGCGATGTCGGTATAGAGGCGGGCGTTCACCGCGCGCTTGCCCTCAGCCGCATCTACCATGTCGTGGAAGGTCGCCCAGTCCTGAGCATTGCGGATGGGGAAGAAGTAGTCCTCCACCTTCTCATACAGATTGAGGGGCGACTGGCCTCGCTCCACATACACCTTAATATCATAATATACACACGACCGAGTGAGGGGCACCACCTTGTAGCGGCGTGCTCGGTCGGTCGGGTCGAGGGTGTAGACCACGCTGTCTACCACCTGGCCGGCTTTGTTGCGCGAAATGACGCTCAGCAGCATCTGGGCACGCTCGTCCCATACGCCACCCGGCTCGTTGCCATACTGCCACGATGCACGGACGGTGTAGGCCCGCTGGTCTTCCCACTTGGCCGAGTAGTCGGCAATGGTCAGCAGGTGCAGGTTGTCCAGGATGCACCGCGTGCTCGAATAGCAACTGTTGGCGGCCCAATTCCAGTCTTTGGTCATGGTACGGCGCACACGGTAGACGACGTTGTCGAGCGTGCCGCCGTTCTTCAGCATACGTTCTGTAACGTCCTCCACTAATGTGCTGTCGATGAAGGTATAGGTGGCCTTCTTGTTGGTAGGAATGTAGGGCTCCTGATACACGGTGACGAAGTCTGCCTCCAGACCGGTCAGCGAGCGTTGCACCTCGAAGAAGTCGGTGGGTGCCAGGTCGTCTTCGTTCACGTAGGGTATGCTCCACTTCACCTCCGCCTTCGCCTTCTGGCCGGGCACCATGCGTGCGGTCATGGCGATGGGGGCATGAAGCATGCCCAGGTCCTGCTTGGCCGATGACACACCTTCAATGAGATAGGTGCCCTTGGCGGCCAACTCCTTGTAACTGCACACCAGGCGGAAGTTATGGTGAGGCTCGTCGGCATTGAGCAGGATGGAGCCTCGGTTGATGTCTTTGATGTTCTCCTTGTGATGTACACCCTTGACATCGTCGTACTCATAGTAGACGCTGACAATACTGTCGGAAGCCAGGAACCAGGGCACTTCAATCTTGCCGGGGTGGTTCTGACTGGGTATGGCCATAGAGACGAAAGGCTCCAGTTTGCTGCTGGCCGCCGGCATGGTGATGGTCACAGTCTTGAGGTTTTTCACCTCGCGGTTTAAGACGGTGGCTCCGTTACCATTGCGCTTGACTGTCCAGGAGAATGTCAGTTTCTTGCCCAGTAGACTATATGGCACTGCCCATTCGGCAGTGAAGTCGAAGGTGAGTCCGTCGCTGTTGCGCTGCAGTTTGCCCTCAACGTCTTTACCCTTGGTCAGACGGGTGGTACTGCTCGAACTGCCCAACTTGATGTCGAAGAAGCCTTCGATGCTGGTTTTGAAACTGGTGCGCAGCGATGACTGGGCACTGGGGATGTCTGTCTCGGCGGCACCCCAGTGCAATACCTGCACCTTTTCGCTCTGTCCTTCCCATGTCACGTAGAGGTTGCCGTCGTAGACCCACGTGTCGGAACCGTCCTGGTCGTAGACCGGAGCATTGATGATGACGACGTTCGAACCTCCGAGGGTCACCTCGTAGTTGTCCGCCTCATCCTCGTAAGAGGCCGCCGCCGTCTGTGGCAGCAGCCAGGCGAAGAGCGCCAGTAGCATCAGCCACGACCGCCCTTGCAGAATGTTAGTTGAATGATACATAATTACACTAATTAATATTTGATATTTGTTGTTTCTTGCTTCGTTCATTTATCAACTTATCGCAATTCGTCACTGTTCTCTAAGCCGTCACCTCGATGAAATCGGCATTTTTTGAATGTCAATATCAGATTTCCGCCGTCTAAACTGGAAGAAGATTCATTGAGTTCCTTGATTGTAGCACCTGCAAGCGGCGAGGAGGCAATCTGGTCAGAAGTCATACCGAACGGCAGGCACAACGTGTTCCAGTCGCCGTCACGATAGATGGTGCGCCCGCTGAGCGTCGCGTCATACGTTCCTCCCGCCGCAACAGTGATCGCCGTACTGTTACTGCTTGCGTCGTTAAGGGTTAAGGCTTGTGCTTGTGCTTGTGCCTCCTGCGACACAATAGTCAGCATGGCCAGTAGCAGGAGCCATAGCCGACCTCTAAGAGTGTGAACGTTTTGCTTCATTCATGTAATTTAGTTTAAATTTGCTTTGCAAAGATAAATAAATTTTATCAAATCACCAAGGATAAAGCCATCAAAATGTGACTTTTGGCTAATTTGAAACGCATTTTGTTTATTTTGAAAGTCCTTTTGTTTATTTTGAAAGTCCTTTTGTTAATTTTGAAAGTCCGCCCGCTGTTTTTGAAGGTCTAAGGTCTAAGGTCTGAGTGCTGAGGACAGTCGCGGACGAGTGGTCTATCAGGCACCCCCCCCCTCTGATGCCCTTCCCTCTTAGACATTAACCCCCTTACAGGGGGTATATGTCATAGAGGGGGCATCAACTCCCCCCAAGGAACCAAAGCGAACAAATGGAAAAAATCGGCAACATTAGTTTTTTAGAAAAAGGAATACACTTTGACTCGACTTCCACAAGACCATTTTGTCGCACAGGCGCGGCTCACAAAAGATAGAAAATGGGAGTGTGTAGTCAGGGCAGACGCTCAATATTTTTAACGTTGTATTTTGATTCCCAGCACCCTGTCCCTAGTGTCCTCGTCCCAACTGCAAAATTTCCTCTTGCTTGCAATGCCAA
>Ga0310695_10010734_pt1 | contig 13301 bp, 20 predicted proteins | sample RumenRJG_04DNA_FD_203882 | JGI IMG/M metagenome (GOLD analysis project Ga0310695, IMG submission 203882) | Bovine rumen microbial communities from Lethbridge, Alberta, Canada - RJG_04 (v2) (version 2) | ecosystem: Host-associated > Mammals > Digestive system > Stomach > Rumen | place: Canada...
TCCATTCGCTTTTACGCACGCGGATGCCTGTACTTATATAGTATGACCTCCGCTCAGCCGTGATTCTCACCTCCAGCGTACCGACTCCGAGAGCCTTTGATTGCTTTTTCCTATCAAATATTATATTCGTTGTTATCATAGATTTCCTTTATGTTTTACTGTTTTACCGTTTTATCCCTATGTTTTACCCCCGAAATACCCTGCGGTAAAACATTGGTAAAACATTTGGGCTAAAAATGTCACATTTTGTCTTGTTTTGTATTCTTTCATAATCTCTCGTTTTTAACGTTAACTCCCTGTTTTTAAGGCGGATGCATTGATTTTCTGCATATCCCCGTGCTCCCGAAAGGTGATCCGTTTGGGGCTATGCGCGATTCGACGTAATTGATTGTATGTAAATAGGTTAACCGTGTTTCGCATGGTATGGCTGGGAAAACATTGGTAAAACATTTCCCCAGGATAACGATTATCACGGTTAAAACTATTATATTATATAGAATCATACGTGCGTGGTATTTTTATCACCTCTATCAGCTACGCCCATATCGAAGGGATAGTCTTCGAGTGGGTTTTTATCCTTATAGAATTTGGCGATTGTTTCAAGTTCCTGGATGCGACGAAGTAATCTGTCTATCTCCCTGTCTTTATCCTCAACCTGTTTTTCGAGCACGGCAATAGTCTTGTCGGCATAAGCCGTTGCTTTTTCCACAGCTTTCTCAATCATGAAGGATGTGTCAATGGCTGGCGGTAACGTCGGAGCAGACATCTTTTGTATATTCTCAATAGATAATTCTTCCTCGATAGTCAGCAGACTACCCTCGCCATTCAGGAGGTAGTTGAGGTTGAATGTCTGCGGGTATGCCTCGCATATATTTATGAATAGTTTGTCCGTCAAGTACTTTTCATTTCCATTTAGCGCAGAGGACACATACGCACGAGCATACTTGATGTAATCAGCAAATTCACTCTTAGTATGAACACCACAATATTTGTGTAGATGCTCATACACTTCATTCAGTCTTTTCTGCCTATCTAACATAAATATAAAACTTTATTTATTAATTATTCTTAAAATCTAACAACTTTTTTAGATAATTGTTTGTAATCTAAAGAAAGTTTTATACTTTTGCACCCAAGTTAATAAAGTTAGTAATCGGGCACAAGAATAGCCGTCAGGTGAAGTTCACCTTTTCAGCAAAAGCGGAACGAGCCACTTTGCAACACTTTGGCGAGTGTATGGATTGCAAATATACGGCTTTTCTCCCGATTATCTAACAAAAACGTTAGAAAATTAATAAAGTTTAAGTAAATGGCACAGGAAAAAGTAACAAGGGAAGAGCTTCTGGGGATGCACATCGGACAGGCGCGCATCTTTACTCTTATCGACAAATCGAAGCTGCAATCAGTTGCTTCTACCCTGACTCAGCTAAAGAATGAAGGGAAAGGAAAATGGACGCATCGCAAAGATTACAAGGCTTCAGCAGTGAGTGTAACAAGAATCAAATAGCAACTAATTCAGAGAAAATATGAGCGAGATCACAATCTTTAAGAATGACCAGTTCGGAGAAATCCGTACATCGGGCACAGCAGAGAATCCTCTGTTCTGTCTAAATGACATCTGTAAGGTGTTGGAGCTTGACCAGGTATCAAGGGTGAAGAGCAGACTCAGTGACCCTGGGGTTACTTCAATTAAGGTATGGGTACAGACAGGCACGAAGAACGACGGCACACCAGCCATGCGTGAGACTGATATGACATTCATCAACGAAATGAATCTTTATAAGGTTATCATGAGAAGCGACAAGCCACAGGCTGAGCCATTCCAGGATTGGGTATGTGGTGAGGTTCTGCCAAGCATCCGCAAGAATGGTGGTTATATCGCTGCCAACGGATTGAGTGACGAGGAAATCATGGCGCGTGCTCTCGATATCGCCCACAAGACTATCGAGCGCAAGCAGATTGAGAACCGCGAACTAAAGAAGGAGAATGTGAGACTCGAAAATGAAAACATTCAGCTCATAGCCGAGAATCAAGAACTGAAGAACGACAGAAACTATCTCGATATCATCATGAGAAGCCGTGCTCTGCTGACAATCACACAGATTGCGCAGGATTACGGTATGAGCGGCAAGGCTCTGAATAAGAAGCTGGCTGACATGCGCATCCAATATAGTTGTAATGGTCAGTGGACACTTTATGCTCCATACAAAGATAAGGGATTCGTTTCAAGCCGTACCATAGACATCACAAGAGCCGATGGCAGACCAGATACGGTGATGCACACCGAATGGACTCAGGCGGGGCGCAAGTTCCTCTACGAAGAGTTAAAGAAAGAAGGTATCATCCCAATGTTAGAGAGATGACGGATATCGAAAAAGAAATAGCCGAGAAACTTGCAAAAGAAGGTAAGAGATTCGTTTCTGCCGGAGACGCATTCTCGAGATGGTGGTGGAATCAACAAAAAGTGAATTGAAATGAGTATCAACTGGAGTGCATTCGAAGCCAAGGTGCTCGCAATCATCGAGAAGGTGATGACGAAGATAATGAAGCGTTACTGCGAGAAGTGGGTAACGGCTGAAGTTCTTTGCGAGCATGTGGGCACTTTGACTCCGAGGTTCCTGAAGGATCATGGCAAGATGTTCAACCGCACCCAGGTGATTTGGCGCGACCCGCAGGGCGTGGAGCACGCACAGGGCTGGCTCTATCCTCTGCATGAGATACTGGAGATGGTTGAGGACGGAAGGATAAAAGAATTGAAAGAAACCACATAAGTAATGAATTGCATAAAGTACATGTTTTAGAAGATTTTTTTCTATGTTTTGTGTCGCCAGCGGGCGGTCTTTTAGAGATTGTTTTTCTGATTTGACATAGCTTTTGGTCCTGCCGGTTCGGGAGAATAGACAGGTTTTTCAAGAGACTACGAAAGAAGGTGAAAATATTACAGGATAACATTTTGGAGGTATGGCCGAGTGGTTGAAGGCACCAGAGAGCGGATATGCAACTGGCACAGATGCGACAAGAGCTCATAGCACAACCCGCAGGTTCGAATCCTGCTACCTCCACCAACGCCGAGGGACGTGCAGCGTGCAATCCCGAGTAAGTAGGCAGAATGATGAATCATGGCGCAGGTTATCACCTGGTGTACCAACGGCAGGAGTGAACGGCGCGAAACGGCATCGAAAGAGACCTTGAAAGCAGAAGGTATGGAAACAGACGGTATTCAATCCGTGAGTACATCCAGACGAAACAGAGGTAAGTTCCGACCCCCGCAGTGGTCACGAGTTGACCCCGATACGCAAAGAATAAGGCGGGAAGGTAGTAGTGTAAGGCCGAGGGAAGAGTGGGGCATCAATGAGTAGGCCGAATGAGCCACGGTAATAGTGGTGTATTTAACAGAACGAACAGATGGAGCGAGGGTTCGCTATATGTCCATGAGCGAATAACCAAGTATCTTAGGCAGGGTTGGGCACCTGCATGAGCCTTTGCTTCTGATAAATCATATATGGCAAGTCGTGTAGCTCAGTAGGTAAGAGCGCATCCTTAGCGGATGAGGTCACGGGTTCGATTCCCGTCACGGCTACATCATTACTTAATTTTAAAATCAAAGGCTTATGAGAAAATCAATTTATCAGCTCATCCGTGAGCAGAAGACAGACTGGAGCGAGTTCGCAGAGATCGTAGGATTCAGAAACACCATGCAGCAGATAGCTGTTGGCGCAGCGATGGGAATCATCCTGCTGGTGATTCTCGGTGTAGGCGAGTGGATATCAAGATTAATATTTGAATAGCTATGACGTACAATCAACTACAGCAACAGATAGCCGAAAGCGACAAAAAGTTTGCCGAAATGGAAGCGATGCTCCAACAAAAGATAGACATCGAGATGGCGAGCCGATTGCCCGACCGCACGGCAGTGTTTAGGATGAAAGAACAGATAGCCGGTATTCATGGCCGCGCTCTCAGAGCAGCCGACAAATTAAAGAAGGAATATGCGATGCAGAACGCTCCAGCCGATATCGGTGACGTGATAGGCACGGAAATAAAGATACAGCGTAAGAACGGTGTGCAAGGTCACATCTACCGACTCATGCGAGTGGACCGTATAGAGGTGGCGGCTTTTGAAGTGCCGTCACTTGTGTATTACGGTACATATCTGAAAGCCGACGGGAAGACCCCTGTGGCAAAGCAGATGATGATACCGATTCATCAGAAGGACATAACAAAGGTTGTGAAAGTCACAGCCAACAAATACTAACATTTTAATTTTTTGAGAACTATGGCAAAGAAGGAACTAAAGAAGATCCTGTTGAAGACCGTGCCCAACGGCTATTCGTTAACCGTCGAGGGTACAGAGTGCATGTATTTTAACGAGACTGACATGTTAGCTGGATTCCTCGCTCATGTCGGACTCTGCGAGACCGCAAACATGGATAGAGGCACCATCCTGAGCACTCTATTCTCCGCGATGCTTGGAGAGGCCTACGCCACCGACGTAAGCACCCTGAAACAGCGCGTAGGACTGCTCACGAGCCAGTACAACACCACCATCGAGCGTATGGATAAGGCTATCGAATACGTGACCCAGGCTGAAAAGACTATATCCGGCCTCGTTAACCGTATCGAGCAAATAGAGGTACAACTCAAAGCCACCGAAGCCGATCACGCGAAGAATAAGAAGGTGGTAGACGAGACATCAACTAAGTTAGCCGACATTCAGAGACGCAGCGAACAGACGTTGAACTCCCTGGCCAATACAGCCACCATCCTGAAGAGTCTCGAAGAGTCAGCCGAATCTGCCAAGGGAAATAAGGCCTCCAAGAAGGAGGATGCCGGTGACGAGGACGGCAACCAGCCTTCCAAAAGCAAAGGAAAAAAGGCGGCTAAAGACAAGGATGCAGAGTGTGATGGATCAACTGAAAAGGTTAAAGGAAAGAGCAGCGGTCGCAAAAGAAACGACGAAGCTATTCTGAATGCTATCAAAGCCCAAGCAGAAAAAAATCCAAACATAAAATGATTAGTCAATACTCACGACCGCGAGACATTGACCGTGAGTTTTGGGAAGATTATCCGAAAGCCGTGTACTGGCTGAATAAGAACGTAGACAGGCGAAAAGAGAAAGATAAGATATTCGATGACAGCTGGGATGTGCTAAACTTCAGCAGAGATTATTCATTCTCTGCGCCTGTCTTCTACGAATCGCCACAAACAGGCAACAAGTGGATGCTATGGGTGACTACGATGCGCAGAAATGACGGCATTCATTTCTATACGCGGGCGGTGCTCTATCACATGACAGCCGAATATATGACGATGATGATGCCGATGGTTATCCAGAGCACAAACAAGGATGATGAAGTCCGCTACGAGATGCAAGGTGTGAATATATACACCGCTCACTTGTTTCAGCGTATGGCTCAAAAAGACAGGCTCGGTGTTGACATGTCTGACCGTTACAACGTGATGCGCAACTTTTCCGAGTTCGTGGCAACTGGATGGAGCGATACACGACCACCTCGTGATGGTGAGCGACACACTCAGATATTATTCCGCACACCTGGGTCTTGGCTGCGTGGTCATACGGTCTTTATTAAAGAGCACCATGTGACGATATATCGGACGTTCTATACCGACCGTTCAATGTCTTATGCACAATTAAAGGATGTCCGCAGCTTCAAGAAGTTTGCGGACGCAAAAATGAATAATAAATAATAAGTTTATGGACGCATTAACAATCACAGGTAACATTTTAGCCGTTTTGCCAGCGCAGAGCGGTACAAGTCAGCGCACGGGCAACCCCTGGATGACTCAGGAGTACGTGCTTCAGTATTTCGTATGGGACGGTGCAAGAAATCCAAATTATTTCGTTTTCCGATTATTTGGTGAGGACAGAATCAAGCAGTTCAATATCCAGAAGGGTGACGACGTTAAGGTGTATTTCTATCCCAATGGTCATGAGCACGATGGCAGATTCTTCGGAGAGAACGAAGCCCACAAAGTTGAGATTCTGAAACGCAACGGGCAACCCGTAGCACAGCCAACTCAGCAAGAGCAAGCGCAACAACAGCAGGCAGCAGCACCATCACCTCAGACACAAGCACCACAACCACAGAATCAGGAAGGAGGCGAGAATGGCGACGATCTCCCATTCTGACGACTACTTCGCTGAGAGCCATCCTACAGGGTGGAAGTCTTGTAACGAGTCAATAAACACGAGAGTCTATGAGCAAGACTATCTTAATGACATCCGATGACTTCCAGAACAAACTCCTTGCAGCGGTATCAACCGTCAAGGCGGTGACTGGAGTAGCCAATAATGCCGCTGTCAATATCATGTTTGACTGCTTCAGCGAGATCAACGGGAATGCGACTGATCACAAAACAGGTCAGCGCAAACCCGCTCATCCGCGCTACCATCACCAGGTGAAGCAAGCCTATCTGAAAGCCATCGACGAATATCATCAGTATGAGCGTCGGCTGATATACGCCACCAAGAACCGTCTCTTTCATGTCGCAGACCTCACTCCCGAATCTCGCAAGATGTTCGGTGAGAATATCACAGACAAGGATTATTTCGAGTTCTGGAAGGGCATGGGAGCCGAAGCTCATCAGATAAGCCGTCCGCTGGTTACGTCGCTACACAACAAATACCGTCTGAGCCTGATACATCATCAAATGCCATACGCAGAACATACAGCATGGCCGATGGTAGCTATGGCGTGCCTGTCGTTGGCAGTCAGTATCTACAATACAGCTGTCGATAAAGCCGTTACCAATATCAACTATCCGCGACAAGATAAGATAAGGGCGATATTCGCAGACCTCTCGCTTCAGCGCGTGCTCGACGCGTGGAAGAAGGCTCTGCTGATGACCGAGCCAAATGCCACCTATAAGCTGGAACCGATAGAGGACATGAACATTCAGAACGGCCTTATGCAATTGACTGAGACGTGGAGTAATCCTCAGTTGATGTATGATTCAATGTCGAGTGGCGTAGAAGACTACGACGATATTTTCCGCACAAAGGGATACATGAAGAAAGCCCTTAGAAACCTCGCTGAGCACCGCAACGCCATCCTCGAAGAACATTCAAAAAGGAACTATGAACGAAGAGAATAAGATACCCCTGCCAGGGCAACCTGAGCCTGTGCCCGACTTCCTGAAAGAGCGCGGATGGTTCGGTGTCGATGTCTCCGGCTTACTGCTCGACTTTGCCGAACCATACCACCCGCCACGATGGACGCTATCACACAACGGCACACCATTCGCCAACCGTGGCGAACTTCACATCGTGACTGGTAAGAGCGGACACGGCAAGACGGCTTTTATGTCGCAAGTGATGGCCACCCTGCTCTGTGGCAAGTTCGGTAACATGCAATATGAAGGCGAACCACCTAATATGCCCGTGGTGCTCTACATCGACACAGAGATGGGTAAGGATGATACTATCGCCATTAAGAACCGCGTCTGCTCGCTGGCTGGCATTCCATTCAATGAGCCGTGCGAACGGTTCAAGGTGGCAAGGCTCAGGGACACGGTGACAGCTGCCGAACGTTGGCAGCAGATACTGAAGCTCGCCTACGTCATCAAGCCAGACGTGATGTTCATCGACGGACTGCTCGATATTGTCGAGGACTACAACGAGCAGAAGGAATGCACACCCATCATCCGCGAGCTAATGATCATGGCGACACATTACGATATGTCAACCTGGTGCGTGCTGCATGAGAACCCGACCACGGAGAAGATGGTCGGCTCACTTGGTAGTATCGCCCAGCGCAAGGTGACTGAGGTGTTTGCCGTCCGCAAGCATAAGGCTGACAAGGAGAAAGACAAGAAGCCCAATCGACCGCCTATCTACTTCTCAGTCGAGCAACTGAAAGCCCGTGGCAAGGATGTCGAAGACTGGGACTTCGAGATACTCTCCGTCGAAGGTTGGGGCCGTCCGCAGGAAATCAGCGACACACCAGCACCACCGCCACCTCCAGCCGAAAGCAGCGAGGCACTGATGAAGCAGATAGTGAAACACCTGCTGGAGTTCATGTCGCCACCTAATAGCGAGTACTTCTCCAACATCGTGAAGGAACTGAAGAAGCGGATGCATGTTGGCGAGACGAAAGCCAAGGAATACTTCAACGAGGCCAACAGTGCGGGCGTTTTCAGTCTGCCTATCAATGGCCGATACACTCTCAATACGTCGCAATGTGACGCGATATTGAATGATTTACCATTTGCACCAAGCAACGATTAACGACATGACAAAGAATGAATTTATACTCAAGGCGATGATCAGCATGGCCGGAAGTAAAGGACAGTTTAACACCTCATTTCACTGTGTCAACTCAGATGCAAAGCATGTGGCAGACGCAGCAAAGATACTGGCCGACGCTGCCGAAGAGGTCGCTCACTTCGACGAGGAAGTAGAATGAAACCATCAAAACCCTGAACCCCTTCGCACGCACACACGCGCGTTATGGTTATACAGTCCTTGCAAAACCCCGAAACCCTCAACCCCTATATATATATTTATATAAATATATATAGGGGATTGAGGAGGGTATTCAGGTTTTGTGGGGTTTTCGCCAGGGTTTTACAGATAATCGAATCCAAAAATTTAATCGCATCGGCTTGGTATAGTAAAGCAAAGCGGTTTAATATAGCAAACCGCAGCGGTTTAATATAGCAAACCGCAGCGGTTTAGTATAGTAAAGTGAAGCGGACATATAACCTAATATTCAACCTATGCCAAAGATACCTGACGACGTAGTTAAGCGAGTCATTGACCGCGCGAAGATTGAGGATGTCGTGGGCGACTTCGTGACGCTCCGCAAGGCGGGCGTGAACCTCACCGGCTTGTGCCCATTCCACGACGATAAGACCGACGGCAACTTCATCGTGAGGCCGTCGAGCATCGCGGAGAAGAACCACGGCAACACTTACCGTTGCTTCGTCTGCGATCATAAGGGTGGCCCCGTGCAATTCCTGATGGAGCACCAGCGGCTGTCATTCCCTGATGCTATCCGATGGCTGGGAAAGAAGTACAACGAGCCAGTCGACGACATACCGCTGAACTACACGCCACCGCCACCTCGACCGAAGCCCGCACCATTGCCCGTGCTGGAGATACCGAGGTCGTATGTCCGTCGCACGATGGAGATAGGCGGCGACCAGACGCTCTTCATCTATTGGCTGAAACATCTGCCGTGGGATGATGAGCAGCGGGCACGACTCCAACAGACATTGTGGATGTACTGCGTAGGCGGTTGGAAGGATGGTCGCGTCGTGTTCTGGCAGATAGACCACAACGGCATACCTCGCGCTGCCAAACTGATGAAGTATCTCCTGGACGGTCACCGCGACAAAACGCAGCACCCCGGATGGATATACAATCAGGACGGATGCCGACAATCACTTGACCCCGACAATCACGAGATCATCAAGCCCCTCTTTGGCTCCCATCTGCTGAACAGCCATCCGAAGGCCGTGGTGAACATCGTGGAATCAGAGAAGACTGCCATCATCATGGCGAACTATTACGGCGACCCCGACACCCAGTTGTGGTTGGCTTGCGGCGGTCTGAAGCACTTGCAACTCGACAGCCTTCAGCCGCTCATCGACCAAGGGCGAACCATCTGGCTGTGGCCCGACAAGGACGGGCGCGAGGCGTGGCAGGAGGTGGCCGACAAACTGGGCTATGACCTATGCCGGGTATATACCCACTTCTTCGACACCTGTTGGCGTGAGGAGGATGGTGACAAGGCTGACGTGGCCGACATCGCCATCCGTATGATGCGCACCGGCGACAAGCCGCGCAAGGAAGAACCTAAGCAGGAACCCGTCAAGATAGGCGACATCATCACCGAGATATGGCACTCCGACGAGCCATTCCTTGATCCCGTCGAACTGCGCGACCCGCGAGTCCGTGAGTGGCGAGAAACCCTTCGGCGTGCATACCCTGGCAAGAAACACAGACCTATACCGCCAACTTCCAATATTGATGGTGTTAGGACTGTTGGCGAGATAATAAGCGAAAATCCTTTGATAAATCAACTAATTGAGATAGACAATGATAGGAGAACAGAATAGCCAGGAGAACGCTGGTGTGAAGAACGTGAGCACGAAAGTACCGTTGTGGGTGGCGGAGCTGCTGAACATCATCTGCCGGGCGCGAGGGACGGACATCTACGGCCTGATGCAACTCGTCTTGGAGTTCATCATCGAGACGGCCAAGGTGAACGGCCCCGTACCGCCACAGATGCAAGCCCTGCTCCACATGCTGAAGATGGATGCCGATTGGAACAAAGCCTTCTCATTCAGCAACCCTACGGCGACGATGGACGTGGCACAGGTGATCCTCGTACTACAGCAGCACGACGGCAAGCAACCCAAGCAAGGCTTTGGCCTCGCCATGATTGACAAGCCGTTCCTGCCGGGCGAGACACCGACGATGACGCTCTGTGTCGATGACATACTGGAGCGCGTCGCCGAGGTCGCCATGAAGGGACTCTACAAGGAACTGCGGCAGGTGGGCGTGGCCTACGGGACAGATAGTCTGCGCGAGACGCTGACCATGATGTGCGACGCGCAACTCATCGACCACCTCAACCAGATGGACGCTGACGAACTGCCACAGGTCGGCAACTTCCACGACTTCGGGCGAGCCATCGAGTACGGCAAGAAGCACAAGCGCAAGCCGCACCGCACACCCGACTCACTGGCCAACAGTCAGCAGCGCATCCGCTTCGACGAAGACGATGCGACCACCACCGACACGCCCGACCTCAAACCCTACGGCGAACAGGCCGACAAGTATCTGGCCGACCTCGAAGAGCGGGCGAAAGAAGAGGAGTTAGGATTCAAACCATTCGATCAAGAGTATTAGCGTATGAGTGACACAACATTATATCCAAGGTTTGCGCGTGCCGCATTTGGCGACATATTCAAGACACGTGACGGGTGCCGTGCCATCTACATTGGTAAGACTGACCCGTTCGTTGACGATGAAGACGTGATGACTACGCACGAGTTCTATGTGGAACATGCTGGCAGCAAGCTCTACTACAACGACGGGGCAAGCATCGACGGCATAGCGGCTGATGACATCATCGGACGTGACACCGAGGTTGACGAGAGCCGTGACTACTTCATCGCGGGATGGGCACAGGCAGAGATAAACGACTGCCTGAAGAAATGCCGACGGTATATCGCTGCCGTCGAGAAGCGCAACAGCAAGGACGGCAAGCGCATCGGTGAATTGCTGAAGATGATAGACGCGACCCGAAAGCATGTAATGATATGAGCGGACAACGTAAGCGGAGTAACTGGCGAGGGGTCAGCGACAAGGTAGCCAAGGACAAGACCGAGATATACAACAGCCGTGAGTGGAAGGAGTTGCGCATTGCCAAACTCAGGAGCACCAACGGACTGTGCGAGGAGTGTCTGAAGGAGGGCATTGTAACACCTGCCCGCTGTGTGCATCATGTGGTGCCCATCGAGACAGCCCGAACCAAGGACGATATGAAGCGGTTGGCATTCGATGTCAATAATCTGCGTGCTCTGTGCTTCGCCTGTCATGCCCGCATCCATAAGGAGCTGGGCAGCAACACGGCCAAGGTGGTGAAGGCAAGAGCCGAGGCAAGGCAAGACCGATGGGCTGACAACCTGATGAGTCGCTTCGTCATACCGAAAGGCGATGATGACCCGACCTCATGAACCCGCGCGGGTCGTTTTAGTTGAAGGGGCCTTCCGATTCCGAAATCCCCTTGCCCTCTCTTTTATCCACACAGTACATTTTGGGGAGGGTACTTTTTCCCAACCATTTACGGAGGTCTGTCCGGGAATGAGGCCACCACCTTTGAGGTGCGAACCATAGCAAAACATTATTTACCACTTAAAACAAAAAAGATTATGCCGAAGCGAAACATCGTACAGATTCAGCTGCCGCCGGAGCAACCCGACTGCTGCGCCGAGTGTCCGCTGCTCGGACTGGTGCCGAAGTACGTGGCACGCCCAAAGAACTCGAAAGAGACGCACGTCTGCTGCGGGACGATGGAGGCACTGACACAGCGCGGCACCAAGGTACGCGCCAGTCAGAAGGACACCAACCATCCCTGGCACCGGCCATGCGACAACCGTTGGCACTCATGGATGCAACTGCCTGGGCGCAAACTCGGCATCAGTACCCAGACATTCAACGACTGCCGCATCCCCTACGAATGCACACTACAGTTACAAATCAAATTTCATAAATAACAGGAACTATGATTATTGTAAAGACAAAGAATGGCGACCGCTTCATCAACGACAAGGCGGTCACGATGGTTGAGCACGAAAAAAAGATGGCCCAGGTGCATATCTATGGCGACGAAGGGTATTTGTTTAACATCAAAGACGTGGAGGGTATCATTTACGCCAACGACGCACAGCCTATGCACTGGAAGGATGAGGGCTCTGAAATCCAACGGCTCATGAAGTTACTCGACGAGCGAAGGGAGTGGGCCGACAAGATGCGTGACGAATACCTGGAGATTGAGCAGGAGCGTGACGAACTGAAGGCACGCGTCGCACAGCTTGAACCAAAGGCAGACCCCGACCGATGGTGGCCCGACAATGTTGACATTGCACCCGTGGCTGTCATTCTCTCCCACGTCGGATATGATGGCTACGACCCAGGCTATGGTGTAAGGCTCGGAAAGATATTCGAGAGCAACAATATCAAGACTGTGGGCGACCTGTTGCGTATTGGTCGCCGTGACTTCAGGAAGTACCGCTCAGTAGGTGGTGGTAGCATTAGCCGAATAGACAATGCGCTCGAAACGTTGTACGACATAAAAGGTTGGTAATTATGGCAAAAGCAGCAACATATTTGAAGGACATCAGGGCACAGGTCAAGGCAGATCATGGCGGGAAAGTGCCCGACCACTTGAACCTCACCATCCGCAACTATGCCAATGCGCTGGAGGTGCGCGACAAATATCGTGAAGAAATCCTGAAGGATGGTGTCACGATCTTCGAGAACAACACATCTGGCTTCCCCATCCGCAAGCAGCACCCCCTCTGCGGTCTGCTCTATCAGCAGGAGATGCTGTGCCTGAGTTACGCCAAGGCTCTGGGCGGCACGGCGGCAAAGGCGGCAGCGAAGCCGGAGGACAAGGGCGACAAGGATGCCACCAACGCACTCAACGAATTTATTGACGGAATGAGATAGACCACGAATTGAACGAATCATGAAACCTACTCATAGAATATTCTGCCCCGACTGCGGCAGACAGAAGATGCTCTTTGAGACCGAACGGAAGGCGCAG
>Ga0310695_10010735_pt1 | contig 13301 bp, 18 predicted proteins | sample RumenRJG_04DNA_FD_203882 | JGI IMG/M metagenome (GOLD analysis project Ga0310695, IMG submission 203882) | Bovine rumen microbial communities from Lethbridge, Alberta, Canada - RJG_04 (v2) (version 2) | ecosystem: Host-associated > Mammals > Digestive system > Stomach > Rumen | place: Canada...
CCTGATCCTTTTCCTGTCTTCTTTTCGTATCAATCATGCGGTAACCCGTCCGTTTCTATTTCGTCCGGAAGCGTCTTCCAATCCCCTAATGGCATAAATTCCTTATCCCTGAGATCTGCCAGATAGTAAGACGCAAGAGTGAATATGTCTTCGGAAATGAAATAAAGCCCGATGGGATGCGGCTGCGCAGCCAGCATCCTGGCACATAAAGAGATTTCTTCCGGGCTGCGAGAGACATTCGAAACCTTTTGGGTAATGATCAAGTCTACCTTTCCATTCATGCAGTCCTCAAGAAGTCTGCTCCATTCGGGTGCATTTTCCATATAAGGCGTTGATGAACCGTTATCTATGTAGAATCCGATGAATTCCCATTTCGGGCAAAGCGCTAACGAGTCTATAAACTGCTTTTTGTGATACGAGAGATAGTTCTCATACTTCGTCTGGTTGAAATAACGGATATACACCCCGACTTTAAAAGGATGTGTTACGCTTGGCCGTTCATGGCGAATACTTTGCAGCCAAGTTTTGTGGGCAGCAAGCAGCTTGGCTTTCTCCATGTCGTCTCCATACAGTTCACCAAACTGTGCAACCGCGTTTATTGCCTCCAGTCTGTTGAATACATCCAATTCTTCCATAAGGACCTCCACAGTACATTTATGATCTTATGAACTCGCCAATACATTCACCGGCTATATCCAGGAAGCCTTCCATCAAACCGGCTCCTGCTGTTACCAGCACAATGAGGATTTCCATGGTAAACAGGATCAGTGCGGAAGGCCACATTTGCTGAACAATGGCATATATTATGCAGCCAAAGACAATCAGTATCAGACCGCCAAGAATAATGGATGTCAGCTCGATTCCGATCTTTACAAGCACCCTTAACACAAAAAGGACCAGCATGACTGGCAGTAACAGTATTTTCATAAACAACTTCAGTAAAAACATAGTAGGCCTCCCACTAAAAACAGCGTAAGCAGCTGCACGGCACTCCAAAGAACCTATTGTTCCGTATCTTCATCAAACGACATTTCCCTTACAATATCGAACTGATCGCCGATTTCTCTGATCACATCAGCAAGTCTGTATGCCAGATTTTTCATCCATTCCCACGACCTGTCTTTTGTAATCATGTCTTTTTCTTCAGTAGTCATATCGGTGAAGCAGATATTGAGCCATTGTTCTTCCCGTCTGACGCGGAAGTAAATCCCATCCAACTCCCTTTCCTTCGGATATTCCATCATGCTCTCCCGTACATCTTCATCGTAGTCTCTATCATGTCCAGAAACTGATTTGCCTTATCTGCATTCTTTCGAAACTGCTCCAAAAAATCCTGCTTCGGGTCATAATTGACATACAGTGCCACCAGAAGACCTTCCACGACAGAAGCGACAAATTCCTCCGAAAAGCCTGACATGAGGATGTGCATTCTTTTTGTTAATGGGAGCAGTACCTTCTGCCACTCCAGGAACCACTGTTCACTGTCCTCAAGCCCATATCCAGCCAACCACTCCCGTACGGTGTGTTTTTCATTATCTGCTCCGCAGTTAACTTTCTGCATCATATAATGCACATGATCGTCATTCTCCGAGCTGATCCTTCCCAGCGGGAATAAAGCACACACGGTTGGTTTAGCGGCATGAATTCCGCATTTTTTTCCTTTCAGGAACGGACATCTTTTTTCAGGGCCCTGCATCCTCATCGTTACAACCGGAAGCATGCTTGACTGTCCCGCATACCAGATGCAATAATCCTGGATCACCTGCCCCATTTCGATGCCCAGATATCTTGCCATCCTGTTCAGGTCAAAGGGGGAGAGGAGGATATCCTCCCGGTTTTTACAGCATTGGCCGCATTCCGTGCATCTGAAACGAAAAGTGTCTTTACTGTCCAATGTGGCCTGTAATGCCTGTTCCCTAATATTGGGCTTTTTCATATTCGGTATTTTCCTTTCGATCTTGACCAGGCAAACATCATTCGATACTGTACATAGTCTGATTTCATTGTATTTATGCCGCCTGATACCGCAAGGATGTCACTTGGCTATGTAAGATGCAGGACGGATCCTGCATCCCCTTCCCGGAAGGACGGTCGATCAGCCGAACAGACCGGAAAGAAGCGGAACCAGGGTGATGCCGATGAGGGCGACACCGCCGCCGGCCATCAGCTGCTTCATGCCCTGGGACTTCGCGCCTGGGTTGTCGTTACCGTATCCCTCCAGAAGGTTGATCGCGCCCCAGATACCAAGACCGGCACCGAGTGCCACGACGAGAGTCTGCAGTACTCCAACTGCGCTGTTGAAAAATGCCATACGAGGCCTCCTTTGATGTGATCCCTTGCGGGAGTAGTGGTGTTTATCGCTGCTGCAGCGAAAGCTTCTGTCTGAATTCCCGGTCCGATGGTCGGCCCCTTCCTGTTTTCTCTTGCCTCTTAAGGCTGTGGGCTCATGTGACTTTTCGTTCAGACAACACGGCGGATCCCTCCGCTATGTAACAGGCAGCCCGCAGGCCGCCTCAGGCCTCCACCACATCGAAGACCTCATCCTTCTTCAGCTTCATGCGTCGGTTCAGGTACTTCTCGATGTCAAAGGTGTATTTCTTGTCAAAGTCAGCCGTATACTTGAAGTTCGGGTGCTGGGTCAGGTCGTATTTATCGGAGAGGAACGGTCTGACGCCTCTGAGCTGCAGGATACACTTACTGCCGTTCATGACTGCCAGCTCGTCCCGGCTCATCAGCTCCTTGCCGAGCTTCTGATAGTTGGTGCCATAGCTTGGACTGTTGCCCCGGGTGTCAGAAGTGTTAAAGGTGTCGATTGTTTCCTTGCCGAGGGCTTCTGTCAGTTCCTTCAGCGTCGTCGGTTCGGAGCCTCCCAGGAAGATCTGGGCATCGCAGTTACCTATGATGGTGTCAGCGTTATCCTTATAGATGGATTTAAGCTGGCTCCTTGCCTGCAGGACCAGGCAGGCTGAGATCTCGCGGCTTCGGATGGTGGCGATCAGTTTCTCCAGATTCGGGATCTGGCCGATATTCGCCATCTCGTCGATCAGGCATCTTACATGGACCGGAAGCCTGCCGCCGTAGACATCATCTGCCTTCTCACAGAGCAGATTGAAAAGCTGGGTGTACGCCATGCTGATAAGGAAATTGAAAGTGCTGTCCGTATCGGACATGATCAGGAACAGCGCCGTCTTCTTATCTCCGAGGGTGTCCAGTTCCAGTTCATCATAGGCTGTCAGTTCCCTGAGCTCCTGGATATCAAAGACGGCAAGCCTTGCACCGCAGGAAATAAGGATACTTTTCGCTGTCTTCCCGGCGGCCAGTTTGTACTTTTTATATTGTCGGACCGCGAAGTGCTTCGGATTCTTTTTTTCCAGGGCCTCAAACATGATGTCGACCGGGTTCTGGAACTCTTCATCGTCCTCACGGACCTCCATGGCGTTGATAAATTCAATCAGGGTGGCGAAGTTCTGCTCCTCTTTGGGTGCCTCGTAGTGGATATATCCAATCAGGGCACAGTAAAGCAGTGTCTCCGCCTTGGTCCAGAATTCATCACCGGATTTTCCGTCCCCTTTGGTGTTTGCGATCAGCGTGGTGACGAGTTTCAGGATGTCCTTCTCACTGTGGATATAGGCGAAAGGATTATAGTGCATGCTTTTTTTGAAATTGATCGTATTCAGGATCCGGATCTCATAGCCGTTCTTCTGAAGGGCGTGCCCACATTCCAGAACGATGGTCCCTTTTGGGTCAGTGACCACGTAGGAACTGTGCATCTGGAGTAGGTTCGGTTTCAGCCAGAACCTTGTCTTACCGGAACCGGAGCCGCCGACGATCAGGACATTCTTGTTCCTGGCATTGGCCGGGTTCTTCGGGCGGTTGCTCATCATCAGCCGTTCCGTTGCCGTCAGGATCACGTTGTTTTCAAACTTCGGATCCATGAAAGGCTCAATGTCGGCATGTGTCCCCCATCTTGCAGAACCGTATTCCTCGTTGTGCCGGTAATGCTTTGCATTCTTACCCCGGAGGTAGACTGCAAGACGCAGCCCACCTCCGCAGATCATTCCTACCAGCAGGTCCAAAGGGTGCAGGCTCGGGAGGGGATTCCCGAAGGCCACGCCGACCATGCTGAAGAAACTAAGCATCTTTTTTCCCATATCAGCGCCTTCCGCAAGCCGCCAGGCCTCGCCCAGGTTAGTGCAGACGAGGCCCACGATGATATACGGAAGGAGTTTGATCAGGGTCTTCTTTATCTTCGCAGTGTTCATCGGTCAAGCTCCCTCTTTTTATCACGGTTCACGACTTTGCCGGGCAGCTCCGCGATCTTCGCGGCAATGCTCCTCAGCTGTTTTAAGACACTCGGACGTTTCTCCCTGTTCAGGGCCTTGGCAGAGTATTCGTTAAATGCAGCTGTCAGGGCGTCCGCGTCCTTAGCCTTAAAGAAGACCAGATATTTCGGCGGATCCACGGAAGCATCCTTCCGGATAGCGTAGTCCACACCGTACTTCCGGGCGACGCCCTCAAAGCCCCGCAGGTCCGTTTTTGCGATATCGATGCTGGAAACGCCCTGTTTCTGGCCGATCAGTTCCTGTACGGACTGCTTTCCGGAAGGGACCTCATCCTTCTTCAGGTCCTTTACCAGCTTCCTGTGCCGTAGGTACATCATCCCCGCATGGATGATCGTCCGCATCGTAAGCTTCGTGGTCGTGATCGCAAGGTTCACTGTCCTGCTTTCCACTTCCTCCTGCATCGGCCATCACCTCTCTTTCCTTCTCATTCCAGTGGTTCGCGATCACACAGCACATAGTAAGGACGCCAAAACTCGAACCGGCACAAAAGCTCACAAAAGGTACGACCCACCTCATCTCGATTCCTCCTTCACTTTCTTCGGCTTCTTCGCCGGGGTATCGGTTTTCTTTTCCGGGGCAGCTTTTTCCGCCGCTTTCTCTGCAGCTTTTTCTTCCTGGAGCTTTACGGCTTCATCCGGCAACGGCAGGGCCATCACGCCTTTCCCCATCTGGATGAAGACCTCGGGCTGGTGGAACTGCTGCTCAAACTTCTGCATCTGGTCCGGGGTAAGGGATCCGAAGCTTTCTTCGGTAAGGCCCACTACCAGGAATGGTCCGGCGACCACGTCGTAGATCTTTCCTTCGTCATCCCGAAGGGCACGATTCAAAGGCAGTCCTTCCAGCTTCCCTTCCTCGTTCATCACAAGACCGACCTGCTCATCAAAGGGATAAGTCACCTGGATATAGCCGCCGACTGCTTTCTGCAGGTCTTCCAGATCCGTCCCGATCTCCACCGGACGGGGATACTTTTCCGGCTCAACAAGGAGCACGGTCATGGTCTCTTTCGCGGTCTCCGGAGCCGTCGTCTCATACGCAACCGCAGCCTCCGCCACTCTGGACTCGAAGGTCGTTGCCTTCTCAAAGACCCTGGCTTCACTGTCGTAGTGATAGACGCTGTCGGAGAGGAAGTCCGCCGCACTGACCTCGGTCGCATTAACGCTCTGGACCATTTCCTCCAGCTGGGGGCGCTGGAACTCACCGTCATCCTTGATGAACAGGCATTCATGGATGGAAGAAGGCAGCACGAAGAAGTTGCCGCCGAGCTTTTCCGCCGCCTGGTCCATGAATTCCGGGACCTGGACAGCAGCTGCGCCGTTCACGCCGCCTTCAACCGTTGCCACCCACATGGGAGATTCCGGCATATCCATCATCCCGCCGGACATCTCCGCCATCATCTCGGACATGTTGGTAAGTTTTGGCGGATGGTGCGCCATCTGGGAGGTGACCGCATCCTGGTGGAGCTGCTCCGGGGTGATGCCGAACTGGTCCATCATCTGGTTGGTGACAAGAACAGTGGCGTTGTGATGCCGGGAATCGCTGACGTCGATCCGGTAGACCACCGCGATGTCTTCAATGGTCTTATGCGGGATCTGCTCCAGTTTCTCCTTATTCGGCTCCACCGGGATGACCTGCATCATGAGGTTTCCCTTTACGTTTTCATACTCGGTGAAGTGCTTCACATCCACCTGCGGGATCTGTTCGATCGCCTTATCCAGGCCGGAAAGGAACTCGCTCATGACGGCCGCCAGACGCTTCGGATTTTCAACCACCTGGTCGTGAAGCTCGTGCAGGTTCAGGGTCACGGCGGCATTCCTGCCTTCCGGACGGACGGAGAGCCCCACATAGGACTCTCCCTGCAGCTTTTCCACCTTCTGGATGGTCACATCGGCTTCCGGATGGCGGGTCTTCGCCGCATCCTTCGCGATATCAAGGAACTCTTCGTAGCTCATCGCCATAGTCAGGCACCTCCTTAGTCAAAGCAGAAGACGGATGCTTCGCCTTCGCGGGTCTTGAGTTTCGTGGAATGCTCCTCAAAGTAGCGGGCCGCCGCGTAAAGCTGCCTTGCGTTGGGACTCACCACCTCGCCGGCTTCCTCATCGATCCCAAAGATCACGGCGGGTGCCTTGTAGTAGGTCCTGTTTCCGCGCTTTAAGGGCTTCTTCTCCGCGATGGTGTAGTAGAGGTCCTCGGTACCGGGGATCGGGTGCATGTCGTAGGTCCCGATTTTGCCGTCAAAGATGTCGCCGATCTCCTCGGCCAGCTCGTCCATGGTCATGATCGTATTGTCGCCATCGGGGCGGGCCACCAGGACCATGGTGCAGTAGGTTGAGCCGCAGTCGCCGCTGTAAGGGCAGTTCCCGCACTCATCTTCGTCGTCTTCCTCTTCCTCATCGACCTCCGCCTCCATGAGACCGACCAGAAAAGCGGCCTTCGCCACCATGACAGAGCAGTCCAGCAGCATGCCGGAGGCCTGGAGCAGGATGTCGGACGGGGATTCCTCCTCGACGTCGATCTCAAGCTCGATCCCGGGATAATGGTTTTCCTTCCGCTGTTCCTTCATCATCTGTTCGAAAGCTTTCAGGTCGTTGGTGAGGTTCTTCATCTTGCTTGTGTTTTCCATAGGGTTCGTTTCTCCTTTGTCTGATTGATTTTTGGGTAAAAGAAAACGCCTCTGAGGGATTTCAAAGACGTCGGCTGTAGGGATCATATTCAATTGCGATCTGTAGATTTTCTGGATAGTGACCGAAAAACTCAGCGTTCCAGATTTCTCTGGCGCTTTTTCTGCCACTGTTCCAGGAGTTTGATAATAACGCTCTGCATCTGCTTGGGAGAGTAAGATTTCGGGAAATACTTCCGGAGCTGTTCGCTCTTAAAAGCGACCCGTTCAATATCTCCCTTTTTGACTTCTCCCAGGATATCCTGCATAGCTTCCAGAGTGCAGCCACCTTCCTGGCTGAGCTTTTTAAGCCGCTGGGCCTGGGAGAGGGACGGCGCAGCCTGTGTGAAATCCATAGCCTCGATGACATGCTGCTGTTCCTCAGGAGTCAGATACGATAATTCGACCGCAGGATTGAAGGAGATCTGCTTCTGGTCGACCATGTCCAGGAGTTCCGGGATCAGGTTGGTGAGGCGGATGAAGCGTTTAACCGTATCTTTACTAATACCGGCAGATTCACCTATCACCTCAGTTGATAACTTTGGTGCAACTTGCACTGAAGTTAAATCCGTCCGTTGTCCCTGATGATTCATAGCATCCATTTTCATCTTAAAAGCAAAGGCCCTTTCACTGGGTAGTATATTTTCTCTCTGTAAATTCGAATCCACCATCAGGCAAACGGCGGCATCATCATCCATGTCCCGGACGATTACCGGTACTTCGGTAAGCCCGGCGGCCTCAGCAGCGTGTGCTCTGCGGTGTCCGGAGATGATTTCGTAGGTTCCGTCCTCTTTTGGCCTTGCGATCAGCGGCGTCAGGACGCCGAACTGCGCGATACTTTCCGTCGTTCGTAACATCGCTTCGTCATCGACCACCTTAAATGGATGGTTCTTAAAAGGGATTAGTTCACTGATCGGGATTTTCCGTACCTTTTCTAACTGACTGTCGGCGCGGCTTTCATCAGTCTCAAAAATGTCATCGTAGCTGCTCAAGCTGATGTTTGCGCCTTTTCTCTGCATTGTGCATCACCTCCTTCGTGAGCGTCTGATAGGCCTCCGCCACCTTCCCTTTTGGGTCATGGGTGAAAATGCTTTTCCCTTCAGCGGAGATCTCTGCGGCCCGGACTGACCGTGGGATATCGGCGCCGTACACCCTGATCTTTCCGCCGTAGGTGTCCCGGATCAGCTGGGAAATGTCTCTGGCGTCATTGGTTCTTGAATCCACCATGGTCAGGAGGACTCCCTCGATACGGAGCTTCGGGTTGATCTGCCTGCGGACCTTGTTGATGGTCCCGAGCAGCTGCTCCAGTCCTTTGGCGGACAGGTAGTTCGCCTGCACCGGGATAATGGCCTGATCCGCAGCCGCAAGTGCGTTCACTGTAAGCATCCCGAGGGACGGCATGCAGTCAAGGAGAATGAAATCATAGTCCTTCTTTACCGTATCAAGGTACTGCTTCAGGATCTTCTCACGGTTCATGGCAGTAACAAGTGATACTTCCGTCCCTGCCAGAGCGATGTTCGCCGGCACAAGGTCCACTCCCTCCGGGTGATGCAGGATCCCTTCACCCGGTGCAATCGGCTGGTCCTGAATAATCTTTGCCATTAGATCGGAAAGAGTAACAGGCAGGTCATCCGGCCTTGGGTTCCCGAGGGCTATTGTCAGGCTTGCCTGCGGATCACAATCCACAAGCAGTACTCTTTTTCCCTCCATGGCAAGCCCGATGCCAAGGTTTTCGCAGGTGGTGGTCTTGCCGGTCCCGCCTTTCTGGTTTGTTACTGCCGTAATCACGGCCTTATTCGACAATAGTAATCACCCCCTTAATCATGGTTTCCGTAGAAATCGTAGTTTACCCGCGCCTGATAGTAAGAGCTTATGGTAGCGGAAGCATTGTACAGGGCCGCCAGAAGATACTGCTTGATGTTATGGACATCGGTAGTATTCTTCTTGAGACATTCCAGCACGTACTGGATATGACCGGAATTCAGCTTCATAAACCGGCTTTTTACCACATCCCTGGGCCTGTCGTCACTGGCAATGCGGATATATTCCCTTTTCGTACAGACGGTATCGATAAGCAGGTCCAGTATTTCCTGCAGGGTCTCCCGGTCATAGGGATACTGCTGAAGCAGGAGATCAAACTCTAAAGCATCCCTGAAATAGCTCTCATAAGACCGGCGTTCAGCCATCCCATCCGTATCCCTCCCCGGATAGATAGGATTCTCTGTATAACTCATATCAGTATCATTATTATCAGTATTACTTCCGTGTGATTTTCGTGAGTCCGGAGATGTGATTATCACACTTCCAGAATCATGATTTTCACATTTCTTGAAATGTGATGCAGGTGAGTTATACACTGGGTTATCCACAGCTGAGATAAAATTCTTGACGTAGATTAGGTTTGGTTTTCCAAGCCCCTGGCGCTTTCGTTCGATCAGGCCGCATTTATCTTCGAGTTCTGTCATCAGACGTGTTGCCTTTTGATTGGCGCAATGAAGCTTCTCCATTATTTCTTCCAGAGTGCAGATGATATAGACGCGGCCCTGGTCATCGATCCAGCCGTTCTTTGCGGAAAGGTCCATACGCTCCAGAAGGATGCTGTAGAGGACCTTGGCTTCGGCGGATACCTCGCGGAACCGATCGTTGGTGAAGAGCACTTTAGGAACCCTGTAGAAGGAAAACTGGTCAGCCTGGGCACCGTAGAAATAGTCATACACGCATCTCACCCGCCTCCCATTTTCAAAAGATCTTTTTTAAGCGGTTTTCGCCGGAAAGCTGACCGGCCTTCTTTTCCATAAGGACATATGGCATACAGACATTTGCGGTAGCGGAAGGAAGGCTGATAGAAGGGACAGATCCGGCAGGGCGGGGGAGTACGGTTCCGGTCCACCTGAGGAGGAGTCTCCATCAGTTTCTTCAATTTTTTGAATGTCAAAACCTGGCTGCAGCCAGCGGGGATCACATTTTCATGCATTGACCGGCACCTCCTTCATCCCGAGGACCTTTTTCATACAAAAGCTGACGCAGGGACCGTAGCAACAGCCCTCGCAGGGACTCTTTTTCTTAGTAGACTCTGCGAGATAGTAGCAATTTTCCTTGCCCAGGGTGCATCCGACCTTGCGGTTCTTCCAAAAATAGCACTGGCGGCAGCTTGCCGGTCGGTCCTTATGGTAGCGGATCCCGTTGATTAAAATAGTGTTGTTCATTTGATATCCTCCGTTTCTGAGAACAGTTTCCGGAATGTACCGGACAAAAAAACACAGCGGCGGATCCATGAAGGAATCAGTCACTGTGCTATGTAAAGAAAGAGGATATTGCTCACAACGGGCAAAGGATGAATTTACGGGTATAGCCCTTTGTTAGAAAATGCTCACATTTTGCTAACAGAGACCCTCCGACTGCTAACAAAACTGAGGGATCTTGGACGTCCACGGAAGAACTCGAACCTGTAAAAACATGAGACTTTATGCGGCTTCCGGGCACTTCGGAGAACCAGGAGGAACTTACGACCCAGCGCCTCCTAAGCGGAAGGTCGGGGGTTCGAATCCCCCCGGGAACGCGAGAAAAAAAGCGGGATTTCGTTAGCAGATCGGCATCGATTTTAGCAAAACGAAGATCCGCTTTTTTCATTTTCATGATCAGGACCGGCGGGTACCTCCGGGATCACAGCTAAAAATATTAGCAGAAATCGAAGGCCTGGCTAATATTTACCCCCGGTTTGCTAAAACGCATTTCGGACCGAATTTTTGCTAACAGAGGCGTAAGGGCATCTAATAAAAGCGTTATGCCGGTTCTGCAAGAAAATGCCGTTGTACTCTTCCCTGTCTTGCTGTTTCTGAAAATTACTGCTAAACGCAATTAGCCAGGCAGAAGCCTCCGGCTAACATATCTCATTAGACGGCTTCACCTGCCGCCATCATTAGACAACTCCATATCTACTTACATATCGCCATCGATGAAAAACACCTTCATCGGTGGCGTTTGTCGTCTCCGGGATCGCCGGAGCGAAATTTAATCTTAGGAATGGAGGATCCCAATGAACAACATCAATATCATCCTGATCGACGGTGTCCGTTATCATAATGAGCGGCCGTCAAGCTGCCGCCATTGCAGTTTCTGGAAGAACCGGAAGGTCGCCTGTACTCTGGGCAAGGAGAACTGCTACTACCTGGCAGAATCCCCGAAAAAGAAAAACCCCTGTGAAGGCTGCTGTTACGGTCCCTGCGTCAGCTTCTGCATGAAGAAAGTCCTCGGACAGAAGGAGGTGCCGGCCAATGCGTAATTGTTCCATGTCTGAAGCTGAACAGCAGCTGATCATATTTCGGAGACTGAAAAAACTGATGGAAACTCCGCCGAAGGTGGACCGGAACCGGACGCCGCCGCCCTGCAGGCTCTGCCCTTATTTTCAGCCGGAATTCCGGTTCCGGACATGCCTGTATGCGGGCTGCCCTTACGGGAAGGCCCGCAACACCGCATTCAGGAAAAGACCCCTTAAGAGAGAGATGATCGTGGCCGGAGGTGGTGGTATGCGTGTATGACTATTTTTACGGCCCGGAAGGTGAACAGTTCTCCTTTATCCGGGTCCCGAAGATCTTCTTTGAGAACGAGGCATACAGGTCGATGTCTGCAGAAGCCAAGATCCTGTACGGCTTCCTGCTGGATCGGGTATCTGTTTCTCTGAAGAATGGCTGGAAGGATGAGCAGGACCGTGTCTTCATTATCTGTACCATCGAGGAGATCATGGAGAAGATCGGTTGCGGCAATAAGAAGGCCATCCAGCTCCTCGCTGAACTGGAGAACAAGATCGGCCTGATCGAGCGGAAGCGCCAGGGTCTTGGAAAGCCCAACCTGATCTATGTGAAGAACTTCATCCGGACTGTGGATAACACTGGTCAGCGACATCTCTTGAAATGTCAAAATGACACTTCTGGAAGTGTCCGGACGACATCTCATGAAGTGTCAGAATCACACGGTAGTAATACTAACTTAAGTAATACTGATATGAGTAAAACAGAGAATCCTATCCTATCCGGATGGGATGCGGATGGGATGGCAGAACGCCGGACATGTGAGGATTATTTCTGGAGATCCCTGGAATATGACAAGCTGCTCCATGACAATCCCAATGAAATGGAGACGCTGGAAGGGATTCTGGATCTGCTGGTCGATACCTGCTGTTCACGTCGGGAGTATATCCGCATTGCGGGTGATGATAAACCGAAGGAAGTGGTGAAGAGCCGGTTCATGAAGCTGGATTCCATGCATATCCAGTATGTTTTGAGTTGCCTTAAGGAAGGCACGGCGGATGTCCGGAACATCAAACAGTATCTGCTGGCAGCGCTGTATAATGCACCGATGACAATCAGTCCCTATTACCAGGCCAAAGTAAACTACGATCTCTATGGGAATCACACATGAAGGAGGTGAACACATTTGCCGAGTAAAGCCGTGATTACGGCAGTAACGAACCAGAAGGGCGGGACCGGTAAGACCACCACCTGTGAGAACCTTGGTGTCGGGTTGGCTATGGCCGGAAAGAAAGTGCTCCTGATCGATACCGATCCGCAGGCAAGCCTGACAGTGGCGTTGGGGCATAATCGTCCCGATGATCTGCCTGTTACGCTTTCCGACCTGATGGGAAAGATCATCCGGGACCAGCAGATTGCGCCGGGGGAAGGGATCCTTCACCATCCGGAAGGCGTGGATCTGGTGCCTGCAAACATTGCCCTGGCAGGAACGGAAGTTTCACTCGTCAATGCCATGAGCCGGGAAACCGTACTGAAGCAGTACCTGGATACAGTGAAGAAGGACTATGACTTTATTCTCCTTGACTGCATGCCGTCGCTGGGAATGATGACGGTGAATGCCCTGGCAGCGGCGGACCAGGCGATCATTCCTGTGCAGGCCAACTACCTGTCCGCCAAAGGTCTGGAGCAGCTGCTCAATACCATCAATAAAGTTCGCCGGCAGATCAATCCGAAGCTTCGAATCGAAGGGATCCTTTTGACCATGGTGGATGCCAGGACCAATGACGCAAAGGACATTTCCCAGCTGATCCGGGACACTTACGGCGGAAAGATCAGGGTGTACGACACCGACATCCCACGGTCGGTCCGTGCCGCCGAGATATCCGCCGAAGGAAAAAGCATCTTCGCCCATGACCCGAAAGGGAAGGTGGCCGAGGCTTATCAGACGCTCACGAAGATAACTCGTGCACCTGAAATATAGTACTTGAAGTACACGAACTGGGGTAAAAATCAGTTGGAGTACGATCATAACTCGTGGTGCGTACTCATAGTACT
>Ga0310695_10010736_pt1 | contig 13301 bp, 9 predicted proteins | sample RumenRJG_04DNA_FD_203882 | JGI IMG/M metagenome (GOLD analysis project Ga0310695, IMG submission 203882) | Bovine rumen microbial communities from Lethbridge, Alberta, Canada - RJG_04 (v2) (version 2) | ecosystem: Host-associated > Mammals > Digestive system > Stomach > Rumen | place: Canada...
GAACAGATAATCTTTCTGTTTCAAAGGATTCCAAAGATATCTTCATTACTTCGTAACGTCTCTCTAAGAACATCTCTAGTCTTTTTACTAAAGACTTAATGAAGCGGTTTTCATAGATTGCTAATTCCTCTTCTGCATAGGTATTTAATACCTTAGAAGGGATTACGTCACCTTCTTTGGTAATTTCCTTTATTAGATGAGTATGAGAGGATAAATGCTTTACTGTATCTGAGTTTGTTTTTCTTGCCTTTTCAACATTAACAACCTCAGTTTCATAACGTAAAGACTTCTTAGGGTCTCTCATAATTTTAGTAATCGCAGGGTATACAGATTCGATAGTATCCAAGAAGGACATATCGAAATTACGGATTTCGGATTGTGTTTTATTAAATACAGTCTTTTGTCCACCCTTTACACGGTTTAAAACGTAGGAGCCATAGGTGTCATTCTCTGTTTCATTATCAATTGCTTGGTAGGCTTTTGTATAATAAGCCTCAAGCTCTTGGTTATCAAAGGTTTTATCTTTTTTTGCCATGAATACACCTTCCTCCCTTATTTTTTATAAGTGATTATGCCATCTTCTTTAAGTCAGCAATGAATTCCTTAGAAACTAGGAATTGATCCTTACCGAATAGACGGTCAAGCATTAAAATTAATTCATCTAATTCTTTCTTTAAGAAAGTTAAGTTTAACATTTCGAACTTACGTAAAATCTTAAATGTTAACATATAGTCAAGTCCATCAAATTCACTAAATCCGCAGGCCATATAAACTGGTACGAATAATTTAATTTGCTTCATAATACGGTTACCGAATGCAATCTTGAATTTCTCCTGAATGAATTCGTCTAGTGTATTAAATGCTTGAGTTGCAACCTCAGATAGGTTGAAACCATTTTGATATCTCTTGAATAAGTCATCAAGATATTCAAATGTCATATTAACATTATCTGTATAAGGGGCATCAATAAAGTCTGCCTTCTTATTAATAGCAATCGCAACAGCACGGTCGTAAACCTTATCTGTAATTGTGAATGTAGAGTCATCCTTGTTTGCTGTACCAATGAACCAAAGATTTTGTGGAATCAAAATCTTACCATTAATTAGGTTCTTAGGGTCAGTTACATCAGAAACTGGAACGATATCAATCTTCCACTCAGAAGGATCTGGCATTTCCATTACGGATAGGAATTCAGCGAAATAATACTCGATACGAGCTAAGTTCATCTCGTCTAGTACAATTAGATTAATTGTATCAGAGTAGCTAGATGCATAAACAGCCTTTAAGAAGTCTGTTTCGTTGAAACGCTTTGTAAATTCGTTTAGATAACCAAGTAACTCAGAACGGTCACGCCAAGATGGCTGAACGGAAATGATAGCTGTAGGGTTATTGAAGAATTTACCCATTGCGTAAGGTAAGGATGTCTTACCTGTACCTGAAATACCTTCTAGAATTAATACCTTAGATGTTGCTAAGCCTGCAAACCATCTAGCGATAATTTCCTTCTTATAGAATAGTTTTAACTGAGATGCAGAATAATTAATGAAACGATCACATAGATCCGATAAATCTAACATATCGGATTGGTTCATAACGGTAATTCTTGGATTCTCTGCAGCCTCTTGGTCTACCTTAATTAGCTTAGAGAATCTAGATTCATTTTCAGCCTTCTTCTTAGAAGAACCACCCTCATAATCTACAGCACCCTGAGTACCAGCACCAATCTGGGAAACTCTCATGGCTAAGATCTTATTCTTTTCATCAATTAATTCAACAACCTTTTGGTTTAATAAGGATACTTCCTCAATAAGGGAATCCTTATCGATTTCTCTTTTATTAAACTTAATGTATCTTCTAACTAACTGTACTAATAGTACAATCAATAAGAATAAGAATGCAAGGTCAATGATTAATACCAGAATAAATGCAATATAGTCTAATGCATTCCATGAACCAATGGCAGCACCTAGCTTTTGGAAATATCCACCGGCACCAGCCCAATCTCCATAGAATACTTCAACAATTATGGCAATATGATTTTGGAACCATTCAACAATGTTGTTCCATAGGTCACCTAAAAATGTGACATAGTATTGTGCAAAACCATTCATACTTTTTTCACTCTCCAATCGTGAATTCTCTCATATTTTTTATTCTTCTTTATTTTCTACTTCGTTAGATTTTTCTTCATTAGTTTCTGTTTCTTCGGCAGGATCCTCTACCTTAGTTTCTTCAGCCTCAACAGTAGGTTCTTCATCTACTGCGTCTACTGCTTGTTCAGCCTCAGCAGCAGGTTCTTCAACTTCAGGTTCTACTTGAGGTTCCTCCTCTACAGGAGCAGTCTCTAAAGGCTTAGCCTCAGCTGCCTGTTGAGCTCTAAGCTCTGCAAGTAGCTCTTGACGCATTTTTTCCTTTTCTGCTTCAAGCTCTGCAAGCATTGCTTCTTTATCATCAGCAAGATCTGCCTTATTCTTTTCATGTCTTAAATCTAAGAAATTCTTAACAACGAATACAATTTCAACTAATAAGATTACAGCAATTGGAATTACAAAATAGAATAACCAATTCTGACGAATATTAGATAATACAGCACCGCCACCAGCTTTTACACCAGTAACAACACCTTTAATCTCAGCGAAGTGAACTATTTGAGCATAGTTATGATTGGCTATCAATTGATCATTCTTCATTTTGTTTGTATTTGTTGCATCATAATAATAAGTATCAGAAGTCGATTGAGTGATTATGTAATCACCCTGAGTTACTACATAACCATTTGCTAGATCAATATATACAATTCTATGCGTATTTAAAGCATCAATTTGGGCATCATAGAAAGTAATAACATCGCCAATTTTCAATGAGTTTATATCTCCATTAAATACATCATCATAGACTAAATCGCCCTTCTTGATTTCACCAATACCATAAGTATCCCATTCTGCCGGATGATATCCTCCATTATCTCTTTCCATTGAGTTTGACTCAACGCTTAACATACCCTTACCAAATAGGTTAGGGAAGTTTTGAGTACCATTACCAGCGTTTATGTTCATTAATGAGAACAAGAACAATACAATGATAATTGCATAAAATACCACATTTCCTACAATAACTAGTATCTTTTTAACTAATGCTTTTTTATCTTGTGGTTCCTTGTTTTCTTCTACAATTTTGTTTTCTTCCATTAAAGCCACCTCCAAATACAGTAAGCGTTTTTATACTTATAATAAAATTATACCACACAATCCATAAAACTCAAATAATTTCTCTTTGATTCAATGGTTATAGTTTAACTTTATATAGTATAACTATATAGTTGATTTAATGAAGCTTGTTCTTAATTAAAAAAATAAAAGACAGCCAGGCAACTGGCTGTCTCATTAAGACCCTTTAGCTTTGCGTCACTAGATCGCTCTAGTTTTGCCGTAATTAAATCACATTATTTGTAAAAATATAATAACATAATAATTTCTAATTTACAAGCAATTTTAACAAAAAAACAGGTTTATAAAAGAAAAAACATTAAATGTGTTAAATGAAAAAGCATTAAAATTGTTAAATGAAAGCATCGAAAGTTATATATTATTAATTATATTTTCATTTGTTATATTAATCCCTTTTCTTTCAAGCAAATTAAATAATTAAAATAGGCACCCAAAATAGTGCCTATTCTTTGTATTTTAAACTAGAAGATTTCTTCGTTTGCTAAAGATAAAGAAACAGACAAAGTAATTGGGTTTCTATCTAAAACGCTATAACAATCAGCATCCCAACCTTCAATCCAAAAGGATATAGACACTTTCATCATAGTAGACAGCCCTATCTTCTCTTCGTTATTTTGTGAATCAATCAAATGATTTGTTGTAGAATGTAATGTTCTATCTGCAGTTTCTGATTCAACGCCTCTAATGTTATATAATTCTGCTGGAACAGATACATGATTAACACCATTTTTTGCATTAACAAAATCATAATAATTATAATATAAAGCAGCAAAATTATATGCATCAGGCAATATACCACCAAATTCGTGAATATTATCAATCTCATTATAAGTAGGATAATTATAACTATCTCCACTATAAATAATTGTCGAAATAGGTTCTTTTCCTACATATAATGATGGTACACCTCTTTCAACAACTTCATATTTTTCAAAAGCAACACGCGCAGCAGAAGCAACATTTGAGTTAACTTCTAAGAATTCTTCTCCTCCATTTATTGCCCTAATACCATTAGGAAGATCAGTAAGCGGTGAAACATACGAAGAAGGGAAAGGAACTGTACCTAATAATCTATATTGCTTTGTTTTGGCTTGCAATAATCCCGGATTCAAATAAGCATCTAATAGGAAACTTGAAGATGAACTCTTTTCATAAAAACGAGTTGAAGATATATAAATGTCAAACTTATAATATTGACGTGTATCATTTCCCTCAATTGTCTTAAATTGCCCTAATTTTTGAATTTTATTACCATTAACAATAGGAGTATTTGTGCATTGATGCATATTTAAAGAAGAAAATAAATTATTTACTGTATTATCATCCATAACTTCAGAATCATGGTAACCCCAATTAGCCAATATTTGTCTTTTAATTGAAGTGCTAGATATTGAATCTGAGAACGTTCCCTCTTCACCTGTAGCTGATATTACAATTCCATATTCTTCCAAACCAGAAGCTTTAATTATCACATCAAAAGATTCAAAAGTGGAATTAGCGAAAACACCAACCCATGCGAAAGTAGTAGCTATAGTAGTAAGTAATACTAGGATTGAAGTTAATACGCTAATATATAGTTTTTTACCAAATAAATACTTCTTTCGCATAGATTTGTATCTCCTTTCTATATTTTAATAGAAATAGGCGCCGCCAGCCTATCTAGCGGCGCCATTAAATCTCAGAACAAATTATTGGCCTGGATTAACAACTGTATAATCGAATGCAACAGAGAATGTTTGACCTGCACAAGCATTGAAACATTGCTCATCAGCACCATCTAACCATAGATGATAAACTAATAAATATGGTGTATTTTCTGCTAGAGTAATATTTGCAAAGCCATCAGTTGTAGCATAAGAAGATGTTGCTTCCCCAGAAAGTGTTGCGCCAGCGATTTCATTATAATAGCCTTGAGCGCCACCTTTAGCTTCGGAAGCACCACTTGGTTTTTGATCATTAGTTAATGCTGTCAACTTCATATATTCACCATGAGGAGCAACTGGATTAGCAAAGTTTTGAATTGCGCCATCGCCTGTTGCGCCAACAAAGTTATCAGTAGTACCAGCCACAAATTTTGTTCCCTTCCAAATACCTAAAGACATTCCTAGAGAATTTAATGCATTAGCGTAGAAGTCTGCACCAGGCTGTACACCTGTAACTTTATTTGCTTTTGCATAATAATAAGTTTTGTAATTTTCAGCCCAACCGGTTGGCTCACTTGCTACTACAGAATATGTTCCAGCATCAGTTTTTGTGTAAACTGTTTGAGCAGTAAAATCAGGAGCTGAATCACCAGTTATAGCCTGATATCCTCCAGAATAATTTATTTGAGTAGGTAATACACGTGTTGTATTTGTTACTGTAATAGTAGGTCTAACAGTACATGCGGTATCTGCTTTAATATAGAATCTATATTCATACCAATAACCTTCTGCAGAAGTCTGAGCAGCTGTAGCAGGAACTACTGCAGCTAAATTTGTTTCGTCTAATACTCTATATTCTGCCGCAACTTCACCAAGGTGATCAGTAGCAGTGTTTAGAGTAACTCCTGTTCTATCAACAGGATTTAAGCCATAGGCCTTATCGTCTAAACTAATTGTTTTACGGAAATCATTAATATTACCAGTTGTTGATAAAGAAATAGATGAACCAGCACCAGAAGAAGCAGTTGAACCGGCAACCGCATTTACGTTAGCAGTCTTATTAGAAACATACCAAGCATAAGTTGAAGTAGTAAGAGTAGCAGCTAAAGCTGTAATAGAAGCGCCCATAAGAGCAAGTTTAGCAATTCTTGATTTTTTCATAATTTGTTTTTCTCCTTTTTCTTTGATTTTTAGTATAAATTGCTTGTTTTTTTGAATAATTGAACAGGAAATACTACTAATTAATTGATTCTCTTAGACGAGAATGATAACTGCGATTGAATTGATTTTTCAAGGCCATCAAAGCAATCAGCATCCCAGCCTTCTAGCCAGATTCTAAATGTTATTAGCTTACCATCCTCACCAGATGATAAAGTAGTGATTCGCTTATTATAGGTGAAATTACCATCATCATCCTTACTAGTTAAATCCTTAATAGTAGTAGGGAGATCACTATAAGCAATGAGCCTATTCTTTAGTGAATCGGATTGCTTAAGGTTTGTATAATAAGTATTTGTATAATAAGTATAAGATGCGCTATAACGGGTACCATATAAACAGTCCTGTTCAAAGCTGTAATCGGAATCTGTTGTAGCGTGTTCCTCACTATAAGTTGATGCGTAGCTACCAAGATTGGATGCACCATTTACTGCATCATTAAGCTCGTAAATGAGTGTACCAGTTGCTCCCTTTGAGGCTTCATACGCATTTTCATCAGTGATAGACATTCGAATAGCATTACTACTAAAGACTGTAATACTATCCGCATCCGGACCATATAAGTTTACAGGATTGCCATTTAGCACTGTACTCATATTGGCTCCAAGAGGTATCGTCTTATCTTCTGATGTAAATCTTGTTGGAGATATATGTGTAGCTTCTTGTATTAATGTACCATTATCGAATAATGCATCTGAAGTTTGTTCTTCACCATTAAGATAGATCTCATACATATATCCATTTGTCAATTCATAGATTGGTTTGTCATCATCAAGTAAATTCTGTGCATCTTCGGTAATATCTATTACATGATGGAATTCCTTATAATAGGTATAATCCTTATTATAATGAGCTAAATTTGTCTTATACGCTTCGCTATCATCATTTCCATTAATCTTGTAATAATACTGACTGACATCTGGTTCATCAGGGATCTGATCTCCATTTGTATCTAATGTATTAACTAAGGTAATACTTAATTCAGATAATGGAACATAATAAGGGTTCGTATAAGAATAGTAACGTTTACCTGCTTCTACACTCGTTGCTTGTTTGAATTCTCCTCGATTTCCAACAGTTTTGAAATATACTTGGAATTCTATGAATCTTCCACTTTTTACGGATGCTGCTGAATTATATAGATCTGTAATATCCACACCATTCATTGATGTAAGTGGCATTAGCTCTAAATTCTTTATAGCATCTGTAATTGTTTTAGTACTTGCTGGTTGATCTAGTTCATATGTATAACCGGTTTGGTTTTGGTTTTCATCGAAGACAGGTTTTGCAGTTTTAGTATATAATTTACCATCAACTGGGTTAAATCCAAATTCGTTCGGAGAATAACTCACTAGCATTGCACCATAGATTTCATCGGCAGTCAAATCGTTTTTGTAGTTGATGCCATCTACGGAAACCATAAAGCCAAGTCCGCTATTTGCGGTAATGTTTAGGCCCTGTACGGTTGCGTTCGTATAGTTCTTCCACCACGCATACGTTGCTGTTGTGAAGGTTACTGCGGTACATGTTAGTGCACATACGCCCATGATCGTTTTTCTTAAGAGCTTCATAATACCTCCTTTACTTTTTATTTCAGCTATGCTGATTTTGACATGGGGAGTTCATGTCATTTATTTAAATAGCCTTTGGCTATCTAAAGCAAATTTAATTAGGCTTCTGCAAGGTTGAACTCAAGTCCACACTTTAGTTTTGCGCCTTCAACTGTAGTGCCGATTAGGTAATCTACATCCCAGCCCTCAAGCCAAATGTAAACTGTAATCTTTAGTGTATCTTGAGTAGTGAATGAACCAACCCTTTGGCCATTCCAATTTCCTTGAGCATCCTTAGTACCATAATTAGATTTGGTATTGAATGCTTCGCCATCCTCTGCTCCTTCGACATGCGTTAGCATATTATCACTCGTATCTAATTTATTATTTACAAGTGTACCATTGCTAAATGGATATCTAGGGAACAATACATTATAATAATTTATCATGATAGATGAATAAGGATCATGCTTTGCATCAATCTTTCCTTCGATTGCTGCTGAGCCTAAGTCATCTTCATCAACTACTTCATAGACAGAGAGTTTATTCGTCTCGTCTTCGTTGTAGATTCCCATACGCATTGCATTTGCTATGTTCTGTTTAAGCTTCATTCCTTGCGTATAATGAGTCTTTTCATATTTGCCTTCATCATTTTGAGTATAAGTATCAAAACTGTTATATAGCTCAACTTCTGACGTTGGGGCAGATATATAAGTTCTTTCACCAAAGGATAATTCAAAATTTGTTGCTGTGGTTTCTGTATTTAATGCCTTAAACCATAAATCAAATTTTAGATAATCCTTATTTGGAACGGCACTCTTAAAGTCTCTACTATAGGTATCTGTTGTTTTATCATAATCTATAATTTCCTTTGTGAAATTTAGACCATATTGATCAACTACTGCATTACCTGATTCATGCTTTACTGTAGTACCGATAATTCTATTTTTGTCAAATTCTTCAACTGAGCCTGCGATTTTAATCTTTAATTGCTCAGAAGTAATATCTTGGCTGAAGTTTTCACCATCTAGCGAGATAAGTAAACCTTCCTGACCTTCAACCTCGAAATCAAATTCTTCTACTACTACATTATTGCCAATTAATACATAGGCAAATGTTGTAGCGGTTAAGGATACTGCTAGGGCTAAGGAAGCTGCCCCAGATAAAATTAACTTAAGTGCTTTTTGTTTCATACTCTATCCCTCCACCTTTGTGAAATTTAGGAAGAAGCGAATAGAATTTGTATCTACACCTTCTAGATAATCTGCATCAAATCCATCTAACCAAACATAGAATGTAGCAGTTACGACATTATAATTACCTTGGGAATCTCTTGTGAAATTACCTAAGGATTCTAAACCATCAAAATTCTTAACTGTTTCAACATACTCTGTTGCATAATCTCTTAAATATAGATTCGCTCTTTGGTGAGTATTATTGAAATAAGTTACCATTGGATTAGTATTAGGATCATTTAATCCCTCTGGTGCATTCAAGTATGCACTAGAGCCTAATCCTTCATTTAGTTCATAAATTCTATTAGTATTTCCAGCAACACCAATTCGCATTGCATTTGCTGGATTGACTTCAATTTCATCTCCAGATTTATATGTGCCTAACACATCGGTAGGTCCAAGAGTTCTTGTATCCTTAGATTCTAATACCTTAAGCTCATTGTGAAGCTTAATTGTTGAATTATCACCCTTAATGTAGGATACACCCATTCCTTCATCATGAGCCTCATCCGCAAATATTAATTTGTAGGAATCCTTTGGATCATTGGATGATGGAATTGCTCTAAAGTATAAATCAAATTTTAGATAAGAAGCTGTCGCTTTCTTTTCTGTTAAATTTACTGGCATGTAATATGCACCATCAATATATTCGTTTGGATCTTCAACTGCATAATCTACTGTATTGTAGCCCCAGAAATTCCAATTGGAATCTGGTGATACAGGAGATAAGCTTGTAGCTCCATAGGAATTAACCTCTGCTTCAGTTAATTCAGCATAGGTCTTATCTTGATCATTTACTAGATTATATCTTTGAAGTGCGATTGCCTTAGTTAATTGACTCTTTGTGATGGTATCATAATAATTTATACCATCTACAGAGATTTCAAGTCCTTCTTCTGTGTGAAGCCTAATTGTGAATTCCTCAGTCCACGCATTTGCATTCTTTGCAAACCACGCATAGGTAGTTGAGGTTAGACAAACGGCTGTTGCACAAGTTGCAGCAAGGCCCATTATTAACTTTCTTGCTATATTACTTTTCATACCTCAACCTCCTTTACTAGGAATTAAAGTAATTACATTGATACGGCAATTGTCATATCAAATTTAATAGTTCCACTAAATAATTGATTTCCAAAAAATGATGAATCAGGATCATCACCCTCAAGCCAGAACATAACGGAATATTTTACATAATTCATACCCTTATCATAACCAATATTAATTTGTTGATTATTAAATACTGTACCTTGGGAATTATTTGCCGAATCAGCAAATGGATTAGGTGTTAGGATATATCTTGGATAATCAATACTTGTAATCACAGGCTTTTCAGCATCATCTTTATGAAGCTCATCAGAAACATGCTGTGCTCTTTCAAGTGAATCAGGCTTCTGATAAACCTGTGGGTCAGAAACATTGTATGTTTCATAATAGGTTAATACACGAACGATTTCATCTAAATGCTTTGTAACATTCGAATATTTTAATGTAACATTAACACCAACACCACCAGATGTCGATCTATTAATTATATAAAATGTATAAATATATAAGGAATTATTATCATGATTTTGTAAACCAGGTGTTGAACAAAGATTTCTTAAAGTTTGATAATCCTCCTGTAAGAAGTATTCTGGTGAATAATCATTCATCTGGTCCATACCCTTTACAGTTAAGCTTGGCTGGTAAGTTTCTTCATTATTTAAATCTTCTGTTACTGCAATAGATTTTGAAATATCACCAGATTGTGCTCGAATTACGAATTGTCCTGCTTGTTGTCCAAGCAACATAGCCATAATAATCAAGGCAGCCGCAACAAACAGCAAGATCAATAGTGCCATTTTAAAGAACTTAGATCTCCATAATGATACAATTTTATTTGGCATCTAGGCTACCTCCTTCGTCATCTTAGAAAATAAAAATGCCATTCTGGATTACACTTCCAAAATGACAACTGGCTGACCTATTTTGGTCCCTGTAGCTTTGCGTCGCCGACTTACGCCGGGTTTGCCTTTGACTACTTGAATTATAGGGCCTTTAGAAAACGTTGTCAACCAATTTTGGTGTGAAATCCGTTAATTATGTGAAATTTTGTTAGGCATTTTTTAAAATGTGTCTATTTGTTCTTTTTAAACTAATAGATCGTCATCTGAAGGATTTGACACGAATAAATCGTCTCCTTCAGTATTGTCATTATCGTTATTTGTATGAGTTTCTCTAGAAATACGATCTAGGTATTCCTCTGGAGTTTCCTCATGCTCTTCTTCAGGTACTACGTCATCAGAATGCATTTCCTTGAATAATGCTTCATTATCCTCAAGAGCGGATACATCATCAAGTAATACTTGATATTGACGCTTTTCAATATATTCTTCGAATGCTTCTTCGCTTAATGGCTTAGCAAAATAGTAACCCTGACCTAAGAATACATTCTGTTCCTTAACGTACTTAGTGATTTCTGCAGTTTCGATACCCTCAGAAATTAATTCCTTGTTGTTATCCTCTGCATACTTAACTAAAATTTGTAGGAATCTTTCCTTCATGAAGTTGTTTTCAACATCCTTAAGGAAGTTTCTACCAAGCTTAATAACATCGACAGGGGACTTCTGAATGTTTTGTACAGATTGTCCATCAAGCTCAAAGCCATCGACTGCAATCTTAAAACCGAAGTCACGAAGCTTATAGATGTTTGTTTTGATTACTGCGATTCTTTCTACCATCATGAAGTCATTAACTTCTAGCATGAACCACTCAGGCTTAGCTTGGTTCTTATTCATGATTTCAATGAATGAGTTTGCAAGCTGAGGGTCAAGTAGCTGCTTAGTAGATAAGTTTAGCGAGAATCTTAGTGGAATGGTAGGGAACTTTTCTGCCATGCTGTTATGCATACGAATCATGGTTTCAATACCCCATTCACCGACCCACTTGATGTCTCCGGATTGCTCTAAGACCTTTAAGAAGGTTGCTGGAGACTGTACACCCTTCGTTGGGTGATTCCAACGCATTAGGGCTTCGGCACCATTCATTAGCTTATTCTTTAAATCAAGAATAGGCTGGAAGTAAAGTACGAATTCCTTCTTTTGGATGGCTTGCTTAACTTCCTGGAAGTAAGTCATATTATCAAATTCTTCTTCCTTGATTGTTGCATAGAAGTTTGTATATTTATTACCACCATCACGCTTAGATACATAAGTAGTTAATTCCAAATTGGAATATAATTCTTCAAATGTTTGACCTGCATTAGGATATGTTGCCATACCAACAGATACAGATAAGGTAATGGATTCACCAACTAATACCTGGTATGGTGCTTGTGCAGCTGTAACAATCTTAGATGCAATAGATTCAAGTCTTGCGAAGTTATCCTCATCCTTAATAAATACCATGAATTCATCATTTTGATATCTACATACAGATGCATTATAAGGAATAACTCTTAGGATTCTTGTTGCAATTTCCTTTAGCATTAAATCACATGCCTCATGACCGAATACTTCATTTAAATCTGCAAATCCATCAATATCTACATACATTAATGTCATCGCACCGAAGCGGTCAACCTTTTTAATGTAATTACGAACAGAATCCTCCATTGCTCTTCTTGTTACTGCATCCTCAACAATAACCTCAGATTCTTCCTTTTCCTTACGTATGTTTCTACGAATTAACCAATAGAACAAGAAACCTAGTCCTACAGTAACTATTAATGCAACGAAAACTAATACAATAGCTCCGCCATCAGAAATTAAAAATCTCATAGTCCATACCTCCTACTTCTTACTCTTGGTATTGTACTTCTCTAGTAATTCAACTGCATCATCGTATGGCATTGCCTTACCAATTAACCAACCCTGAATTACTCTACAGCCCATCTTCTTAACCATATCGGATTGCTCCTGTGTTTCTACACCTTCACAAATTAAGTTAAGATCTAGGGCATTACCTAAGGCACAAATCGTCTTAACGATATTTTCATGTACCTTATTTGTTTCAATATATTTTGTAAATTCCTTATCAATCTTTAAGGTATCTACTGGTAAATCCTTTAAATATAGCATAGAAGAATAACCTGTACAGAAGTCATCCAAATGAATATGGAAGCCAGCCTCTCTAAGTAATCTAAGCTTTTCTGTAATTAGCTGCATAGAACCCATTAATAAGGTTTCTGTAATTTCTACTGCTATAGAGCCCTTCTTAAGCTCATTCGAATTAAATTCATCAATTAATTGCTGTACAAAACCTACCTGTAGTAGCTGTACTGGAGATACGTTAATGGAAACATGCACTCCATATGGTTCAAGCTTCTTTGCAAGCTTGAAGGATTCTGTAATAACAAACTTACCAATATCGAGCATGTGACCACGCTGCTCAGCAAGCTCAATAAATAGCTGTGGTGATTTATCTCTATATTTTGGATTCATCCAACGA